>JUEG02000321.1_pt1 | contig 12821 bp, 10 predicted proteins | sample 432341 | NCBI WGS metagenome assembly JUEG02 (sample SAMN02953476, study PRJNA257561) | rock porewater metagenome | biome: terrestrial; feature: Opalinus Clay rock; material: porewater; isolation source: Opalinus Clay rock BIC-A1 borehole | place: Switzerland: Mt Terri URL, St-Ursanne ...
TTTAGGAAAATACTGGTTCATCTGAGCGACCCTACCACCTAGATAAGATTTCTCTTCAACCAGATAGACTTCGCTCCCTGCCTCGGAAGCTTCTACAGCGGCAGTTAGTCCGCTTATTCCCCCTCCAACCACTAGAATACTCTTGTAGGCCATCCTGCTACCTCCCTTATATGTCGATAGACTCTCGGCTTTCACCGAGTCAGTTGGCACAAGGATTTCCCTGAACCAACCTTATAGCATTCCCACTACTATTATAATAGAAGGATAATTGCTTTCAATCGAGATAAACTGGAAAATGATTAATAAATTAACCCCACTTATATATCAACATGTGAACTAAGGCACGCCCTTTATTACCTGGAAAAAGATTTCTTTCACATAAGAACACGTCGGTTTTTGTATGATTATTCTAAGACTAATAATTAAACGTGAGAAAATGCACAAAATCAATTTTCACATAATTTCTCACAAATTAAGACTAGCACTAAAGTCATATTGAGTCAATATGGCCATAATTAAGATATCATATAGCTGACTTAATTATTAGTCAATTTAAATACAATATTGGGCCATTATTTCTCCACTTACAAAAATTAGGTTCTATTCTGATTTCCTATCATAGTGAAGTGAGTTCGTTCACCTAAAGTTGACAACGGGTCTGCTGTGACGTAATTCTTCATTAGAGAGCTATACCTAAGCTCAGAACCACTGAGGATTATTTCGCTATTGAGAAATGCGCCTAGGTGATACTCTATCCTACATCAGCAGGTATTCCTTAAGGGATCACAGCTTCCACGATAATCTCTTCAGGCAACTATCGTGGAAGCATTCGCGGAGACCATCGTCACCGACGCGGAAAAATAAGTCCCAAACCTGCTTGTAAAACTGGGAGTCTCACGATTGAATACTTACTATAACTAAATAGAATTGCCTCTACTGAGGTGATAATAATTAATTGCAGGCCACCTCAACACTAAACTCAGTACTTTTAACGTCATCTTTGCATCTAATTCGATTAGCTTTGTTCAATGCATCAATGGGTTAGCCATAACAATAACTAATTAAGAGAACGAAAATCTTTATATTGAAATTCATCTGATCGCCAAAAGCTGTCAGGATACTTGCTTGTAATGAAAATCTAGGATGGCTTATCCGCTTGCTTAAGTCTAACATAAATTACAATCGGCATGTTTGGTATTTATTGGTCTTTCTGCAGATACAGTTTGATTAAGGCATGAGTTCCACTGTTTTCTTCACCTTGTTCTGCAAGTTTATCATACAATGATTTGGCCAGTTCCAACCCTGGGGTAAGTAGACCCATCTCTTGAGCCGAAGCCAACGCGATTGTCATATCTTTGATAAAGTGTTTGACGTAAAAACCAGGGGCAAAATTATCGGCTAGTATACGAGGTGCCAAGTTAGTGAGTGAAAAACTCCCAGCCGCTCCGGATTCGATACTTTTCAAAACTGTTTCTGGATTCAACCCAGCAGTTTTTGCATAGGCGATTGCTTCACATACCCCAATCATTGTCAAGGCAACCGCTATCTGATTACACGTTTTTGTATGCTGACCAGCACCAGCATCCCCTTGTAAAACTACATTCTTACCCAAACAGTTGAAAATTGGAACTAGGGCATTGAAAACGTCGATATCTCCACCCACCATAATAGACAAACGTGCTTCTTTTGCACCTATGTCTCCACCCGACACAGGAGCATCTAAGGCATACAGCCCCGTGGCAAGAGCCTCACCATAGATTCGTTTCGCCAAGGCTGGCGCTGATGTCGTCATATCGACCAAGTAACTTCCTTTCTTAGCATGACTGATGATTCCTTTACTTCCTAAGTACACTTCTTCAACATCTTTAGGATAGCCGACCATGGTGATAATCACATTACTTTGAGCAGCCAACTCCGCGACAGTGTCTTTCCAAACTGCTCCCATTTGAATTAATTCTTCTGCCCTATCTTTTGTTCGGTTAAATACAAGCACTCGGTAGCCAGCCGTTAATAAATGGCCAGCCATACTTTTACCCATTACTCCTGTACCTACAAAGCCAACGCTCACATTTTCTCTAGTTAGTGTCACGATTTTTAATTCCCCTTTCACCAAACATTTGTCTAAGCAAAAAACCTTCCATTATGTAAGAGAGATAGACAGGATTTTATCCTGTCTATCTCTCTTAATATTATTATTTACTAGCTTTCCAAAGACCGTGAATGTTGCAATATTCTCTAACTTCTACTACAGCGTCTGATTTGATTAAAAATGAAGCTTCAGGTGCTTGACCTGGAGCTAGTTCAGCTCTAAGTACTTGATCTTTTGTCAAAACTTCAATGAACTGGATGTAATGTTTCTCTTCCATCGGATGTGCTACACTTCCCACTTTTACCTTTACGCCCCCTTCGAAGGCCTCGACCACAGGAACATGTTTCTCAAGACTTGCATCCTGAGTGCCTGCCTCCAGTTTATCCATGGGTTTGTTACAGCATACCAACGAAGAAGCTCCAGTTTTAACAACTTCAATAACATTTCCACAAATACTACATACATAAAGTTCCCTTAAATTTGTCATTAAATATACCCCCATCTTTTTAGCTTAACCTTATATTAGTATTCTCCAAAAGCTTAATATTTCCTCCTTATAAATATTTCTTTTTTGTAATTATCATTAACTAAGTCTTTCCCTACAACAAAAAAACGTACTCCTTTCGCTCTCTAATTGGAATAGTTTACCATTCCACTATTTATCAGAATATTTCAAACAATGTATATACGGTGGTTAATATTTTTACTATAATATGATTAATAGATAATGAATATTGATTCATTATAGTCTGAATGCTATTACAAGGAGGTAAACAACAATTGAATGATGCTAAACTCTATGAAACGCCCCTTCCCTGGACAAAACATTACGATTCAGAGGTTGCCATAACTCTTAACTATCCAAAAGTCACTCTCGATGAATTATTTCGCAAGAGTGTAGCAAGCCACTCAGAAGAGGTTGCTCTAGTATTTTTCGGGCGAGAGATTCGTTATAAGCAATTAGGTCGCTATGTTGATAGCTTAGCCACAGCTCTAAAAGACATTGGTATTCAACAAGGAGACAGGGTAGCTCTTTTACTCCCAAACTGTCCTCAATATGTTATGAGTTATTATGCCATTTTAAGCATCGGAGCCGTGGTCGTTCCTGTTAATCCTCTGAACACTGAGCCAGAACTTCTACACATCTTCAGGGATGGCCAGGTACGTGCTGCAATCTGCTTGGATCTCTTAGCAGGACGCCTAGAAAAGGTTCGTGAGATATGCCATTCCGCAGATGAACAGCATTTATTAGAGCACACTTTTTATACCGCACTTAATGAATTTATGCCCTTTCCGATCAAGGCCCTCTATCGTCTGTCTCGTAAAATATCTGTTGAAGCCAAAACTCGTTTACAACACTGCAAGTGGTTAAAGGACCTACTTAGTAAAGAACCGCAACCCTATACACCCACAAATTTAGACCTTTATCTCGATGATGCCCTTCTCATTTATACAGGTGGAACCACCGGCAAACCTAAGGGGGTTCGGCTTTCTCAGTCCGCTTTGGTCGCTAATGCCTCTCAAGGAGTCGCCTGGGTGCAAATGGGGACAAAAGATCGCCTTCTTGCTGTCCTACCAATATTTCATGGTTTTGGTATGTCGGTCTGCATGAATGCACCGTTGATTTCAGGTGCCTCTTGTGTCCTAATACCGCGTTTTAATGTCAATGACATCCTAAAAGGTATAAACAGCTACCATCCTACTCTCTTTGCGGGAGTCCCTACAATGTATATCGGTCTCATTAACCATCCGCGTTTAGCAAAGTATAACCTTTCTTCTTTGCGCGGTTGTTTTGTAGGGGCAGCACCCTTAGCCCCGGAGATCAAGCGCCAATTCGAAGAACTCACGGACAGTAAACTCATGGAAGGGTATGGTTTGACCGAAGCAGTTACGGCGCTTTGTGCTAATCCATACCGCGGAATCAATAAAACAGGTAGCATTGGTATTCCTTTTTCAGATGTCATAATGCGAATTAGGGATATTGAAACCGGTCAAATTGACCTACTCCCCCTTGAAGTCGGTGAAATAGTACTTAATGGTCCTGAAGTAATGTTAGGGTATTACAACCGACCTGAAGAGACTGCTTCTACAATCCGAGATGGTTGGCTCTACACTGGTGATTTGGGTTATATGGATGAAGACGGCTATTTCTTTATAGTAGATCGTAAAAAAGACATGATTATTACAGGTGGTTTCAATGTTTATCCGCGCGAAGTAGAAGATGTCCTTTATCAACATCCTGCAGTAAAGGAAGCGAGTGTTATTGGCATCCCTGATGACTATAAGGGTGAACGCGTCAAAGCATTCATCACACTTAGAGAAGGTGCAAGTGTCAAAGAAGGTGAGATCATCTCCTTTTGTAAAGAACATCTAATATCCTATAAAATCCCACAGCTGGTTGAAGTTCGCGCCGAACTTCCTCTGACCGCAATTGGTAAGATCCTTAAACGCGCCCTACGTGATGAAGATATTATTATTCAAGACGACCCCCACCCACAACAAGACCCTATTCACACCTCTGAACAAACACCAGGCAAATCATTTGAAGCCTAATGAGAGGAGTAAATTAATGCCTGTAATAAATGCGCCTGCCAACTCGAGTGATTCGCTGAAACTGCTCCTTGAAGAAGCCACTCTCAATGGTACTGCCCGAATACAACGTTACCCTGAAAGGAGATTCTTCGGTTATTTTTGCTCCTACTTTCCCGAAGAACTCATTCTCGCCGCTGGTTTAGAACCCTTGCGTCTCTTACCTGATGCAGGAAACTCAACTCCTGCTGAACTTCCCTCCTACTGTTGTTCCTTGGCTAAGGGAACACTCGACATGGAAATTAGAGGGAAGTGGCAAGACCTTGCAGGTATTGGCTTTACTCATACCTGTGACACCATGCAATGCTTAAGTGGGATCTGGGCTGCTTGCGGTCAAAGCAAAACAATTGACATTGTCCCGCCGGTTATGTTAGCCACGACTGGGGCATCACGTTATTATCTTGCTGAAATAAGCATACTCATGGAAAAACTAATGTCTCTAACTCTGAAGGACATCAATAAGGAAGCCTTGCGAGAAGCCATAAAACTATGTGCACTCACACGTCAATTGGTAACCGAACTTGATGCGCTACGACCGAATCTCCCTTCCCCTTTGGTCTCCGCCTTACTCAGAGCTGGGCAAGTTATGCCTCGTTCTGATTACGCTCAGGCCCTGGAAAATTGCCTCCCTACATTAAAGGAAATGGCTGCACCACCTCATCGTCGTGTGAAAGTCCTAATCAGTAGTGCCGTAATAGAAAATGACAGTCTTTTTGCCATGATTGAGGACTTAGGCGGTCGCGTCGTGGCTGATGATACGTGTACCGGTTATCGCCACTATTCAGGTCTTACCGAAATCGGAGCAGAAAACCCCCTTTCGGACATCATCAAACGATACTCGGAAATGCCCCCTTGTCCGTGTAAGAATCGTAGCCTAGATGAGCGGATTTCTTATCTAACCGATCTGGCTCGACAACGACATGCTGAATGCGCGATTATTGTCATTCGCAAATACTGCGAGCCCCATGCTTGGGATTCTGTCGCGCTATCAGAGAGTTTTCGAAATAGCGGTGTTCGCACTTTAGTCCTTGAACTTGAAGGAGCCGATGTGGGCGGTCAAGAGAGGACCAGACTGCAGGCCTTCTTAGAAAGCATGATAGAAAATCCTGGCTTATAAAGGAGAGTAAAAAACGATGGCAAAACGTAAATACCGCCCTCTAGCTAGTGTTAAGGCGCTCCAGAAAACCATGGGGCGATATTATGTTATTACGAATAATCACCGTTACTGGGGTAAACCTTTGCGACGCCGCCTAGCTTGGGTCACCAGCGGTGCTCCCGTTGAACTACTTCGCGCCTTTAAAATTCATTCTGCTTATCCTGAACAATATGCCGCGATCTATAGTGCCCGCAAAACAACAGTGGCTTTGTGTGAGGTAGCTGAAGCAGCTGGCTATTCTCAAGACCTCTGTTCCTACGCTCTTTCAAATATCGGAGGAGTTCTAAGACCAGACCTGGCCCCTTTGGGAGGGATGCCTAAACCGGACCTCTTGGTGGCCTGTAATAATATTTGCGGAACCGTGCTCAAATGGTATGAAGCATTAGCACGTCATTTTAAAATTCCGCTCCTAGTTCTGGATACCCCTTTTCTTACTGATGACTTAACCCAACATGCTAAAGACTACGTCTTAGAACAATTAAACGCAATGACAGCTGATCTGGAAAAAATAACTGGTCGTAGACTCGATGAAAAAAACCTAGCAAAACAGATGCGCCTAAGTGCTGAGATTACCTCGCTCTGGAAAGAAACCCGCCAGTATTGCCAAGCCAGTCCTTCTCCCCTTAACGCCCCCGATCTCTTTATACATATGGCACCCATTGTGGTTCTTCGAGGCTCTCAAGAAGGAATTGACTATTACCGTAAACTCAAAGCTGAAGTCAAAGAGCGAGTAGAACTGGCGCACGGGGCTGTCGAAAACGAGAGAATCCGTTTAGTTTGGGATAACATAGCCATCTGGCCTCAATTATTTACCTTTTACAAAATGTTCTCTGAAAAAGGTGCCTGCTTTGTCACAGATACCTATAGTGGCGGATGGGCGATCGAGCAAGCTCCTGGCACTCCAATGGAGAGCTTGGCTGCTACTTACACAGAGGTTTTCCTCAACCGCTCCCCTGAGTTTAGAGCTAATCAGTTGATAAAACTAATCAAAGACTACAAGGCGGATGGTTTCGTCATGCATTCAAATCGTTCCTGTAAGCCCTATTCTTTAGTTCAAGAGGTCATCAGGAGAAAAGTTATGAATGAGACAGAAGTTCCTGGTTTAGTGATCGAAGCAGACATGGCTGACCCAAGGGCCTACGCCGAAGAACCCATCCGCAATCGAGTTCAGGCTTTCTTAGAAACCTTTGATTAGACTCTATCCCCCAAACATCTAGACTCTTGCCTATATCCCTAATTCCTCGAACCTCAATCCTCTAACCTGTAGACACTATATCGTCTAGTTCTAGCGTCTAGTCTTAAACATCATAGATATTATTATGGAGGAGTTTCATGCAAAAACATTTTATTGGAGTCGATATTGGTTCCCTGACCGTTAAAGTCGTCCTCCTGAACGATGACTTACAAATCCTCGGTACTGCAATGAGCCGAGCAGGTTTTAGTGGACGGGACGTCGCCACTCGCCTAAAGGACCAGCTTCTCGCAGATTCTAAATTAACCGCTCATGATGTGAGTACCACTGTCGCCACTGGGTATGGTCGCGTCAGCTTTCCCTCAGACCGAGAATTATCGGAAATCACTTGTCAAGCCAAAGGGATTATTCATCTCTTCCCAAGTGCTCGAACCGTTATTGACATCGGTGGTCAAGATAGCAAAGTGATCAAACTATTACCTAGTGGTAAAGTCGCAGACTTTGCAATGAACGACAAGTGTGCTGCCGGAACAGGTCGTTTTTTAGAGGTCATGGCCTCAGCCCTAGAAGTTGAATGGCAAGAAATCGGGGCCTTAGCCTCTGCCTCAGAAAATCCAGCTCAAATCTCATCATTTTGTACGGTTTTTGCTGAGTCAGAAATCATATCTCATGTATCGTCGGGTGCGCTAAAATCAGATATTTTAGCAGGAGTCTGTGATTCAGTTGCCAGCCGAGTAGCCTCCATGACAAGGCGTACCGGATTGGAATCAGATATTGTGTTCACTGGAGGAGTAGCACATAATCAAGGGGTTGTTAATGCACTTGCTAAAGAACTAAGGTATCCACTGCTCGTATACCAGGAGCCAGTAATTACAGCTGCTTTGGGAGCAGCATTACTTGCTCGGGAGATTAATAAGCATTAACCAATACATAACTATCGAGCGAGTAAAAGCCGGAGTTCATCAAACTCCGGCTTTTACTCGCTACTATTATTCTGCTTTAATGTCAATATCCTCTTTTTTAACCTCGTTACAACCACATCCATGGTGATGATGGTGACTTTGATGATGTGCTTTAGCAACTTGACGAGCTTTGCTCATAAACTCACTCCAGGCATCTGCCATTTCATGATGAGCCTTGACAATTTCTTCATCTCCGCTCACTTCAATTTTAAACCCATTACCCGTTTTAGTAAACTTGATACCAAATTCTTTGTCACTCATGCTAAAACCCTCCAAACTATTCTTAATATTACCTTTATAGAGTCTACTAGTCTCTGATAACTGCATACCTTAACTGCTATGTCTACTGACAAGGATTAACTAACTCAATAGAGTTTATCTTACACTGAGTGAGTTTCCTTTCTGCTTCTATTCTATACTTTAACGAGGATACTTTCCAGAAAAAACACAGATTTATTCAATCGTTAAATTTAGATCAGAATTTTTCATCCGATTATCAACCATCAAAGTGTAACTAAGACTTGCGTGGTCTGTGAGAATGTGTGTGCCATTTCATTGGCTTTTCAGCTCGTTTGCGCAAGTTATTGAGTAATAGGAAACCAAAAGCACCCATCATGTACAACAACTTGGTGGCCAAGCTCTCCTGTCCGTTGCTTAAAACTATGGTATAACCTATCCCAGTGGTGGCCAATAAAACGGTCCACATCAAACGGTTTGCCAAGATCTCCTGGAACCTCAATTGCCTAAGGATTGGCCCCATTTCCACCTTGACTTGGACGTCTCCGGCCCGAAAATCCCTTAAGGTCTTCTCTAGCAATGGGGGAATTTCTACCGCTGACAGAGCAACAGCTTTTGTCTTCTGCCAAACCAATTGCGAAGGTGAGAAGTCTTGACCGAGAACTTGCTTAGCATAGGGCTTAATCATTGACAATATATTCATGTTTGGATCTAGCCCAGCCGCTATCCCGGAAAGTGTCCCTACTGCTCTGCCCAAAAAGGTATAATGTGCCGGAATCTGAAACGGCTCAGAATATATGAACTCACGCAATTCTCCTAAAAACTTGTCAACCTGCAAGTTCCCCAATTCCTCAAAGCTAATATCTTTGAGCTCGAATAGGAAAATAGTAATAGCTTTTTGCAAACTTAAGAGGTTAGCTGTAGGCTTGATAAACTCCATTTCTTGTAATGCCTGTGACAACTCTTCAGGATTACTGTTGATGACTCCACTGATAAGTTTGCGAACGGAACGTTTATTGGCTTCAGTAATCCGTCCCACCATCCCAAAATCAATAAAGATGATACCGCCGTCTGGCCGCACAAAGAGGTTCCCTGGATGTGGGTCAGCATGATAAAATCCATGTATTAAAGCTTGTTTAAGATAGGCATCGACTAAAGTACCCGCTACAGTCTCTGGCTCAAGTCCCGCTGCTAACAAACCTGCACGGTCGTTTACCTTATACCCATCTACAAACTCCATTGTCAATACTCGCTGTCTGGAGTATTCCGAGTAAACAGCAGGTACTGATATCAGCGGATCATCTTGAAAATTAGCTCGGAACCGCTCTAGATTGGCTAACTCTCGTCGGTAGTCCAGTTCTTCTCGAAGGGTAGCCCCGAACTCAGCATAGATGTCGTCAAAATCTGCATACTTCTCCCACTTGGTAAAGACCTTTAGCATCCAGATTACACCTCGGAAGGCTGCCAGATCGATTTCAATGATTTTCTCAATACCTGGGCGCAAGACTTTTACAGCCACCACTTCCCCAGAATGTAAAACAGCCCGATGTACCTGTCCTAGGGATGCCGCAGCAATATGCTTGTCCTCAAACTCCGCATAAATAGTTTGTACAGTATCGCCAAATTCTTGGGTGATTACGCGTTTGATTTGAGCAGTTCTGACAGGCGGCACTTCATCTTGAAGCAACGCTAGTTCAGATGTATATTCCGCTGGAAGCATATCGACACGAGTACTAAAGAACTGACCTACTTTAATTAGTAGTCCCTCTAACTCTAGTGCCGTCTCCCGAAAACGAATTGCCTGGTTACGATAGAGTTGAGGTAGTCGCGCCTCTGTTCGAGGGCCATATACTTTGGTCAGAAATTTATACCAGGCAATCTCTAGGAGGAATCCCGCAAACAACTGCAGAATTTTCTGGGTACGACGTAATTTTGAATGAGATGCCATTAGCGTTACTTCAACTCCTATTCACAAATTCTACAACGAATTGTATCAAAGTTTGTGCAAACTTAATCTAATATACCATGAAACCTGACAACAAGCCTAGTTCGACACCACGCTTTCTTTCCAAAGATAGTATTTCTTAACTAGGGATTGCTCAATCTATAACTTGCAAGGAAAATTATAGGTATTTGATTGTTAGTCACAAGGTATTGAGTATATACTAGACTCAGTGACTAGTTCAGCTTAAAGCCGAACCTGAATAACGAGACTTCAAAATTTAAAGGGAGACTGATTATTACATGGATTTTGATCAAATTTACTACTCCAATAGCCAACACAAAGAGTATTTTTTAGCTCTTTTATCTCAAAAAAAATCAAACGAATCAGCCTATTATTCAGCCTATTACATACTTACTTCAACCAAGGAAATTTGGGCAGCAACTAAAAGACATACCACCTTAGAAGAAATCAATTTTGATAAAATCTTAGAACAGGGTTTTGCTAGTAATCATAAAGCCTTGATTTTACTAGCGCAACATTTGTTCATGGCTAGTACTTGCTTTGATTTAGATCGTGCTTTGGAAAGCTGGGATCAACCCAGTTATAGCGTAGCTTTGCAAGCGATCAAACTGCGATGGTCACTTGCCCGTGAGAGCAAAGAGGACTTTCTAGAGTAAGGAATGGACGCAGATCGGAATTCCCTCAATACAACGAAGGGGCTATAACAACTGTTATAGCCCCTTTCGTTCGCATATTCTTTTATGATTAATGAATGAGACCACAGGTTTACGCATTGGGTCTTTTCTGTTATGGATAGGCCTATCTTTGCTATAAAAGTGGAGAAAACAAGCGAGCACTCGACTCTTTTAGACGATTTGACAACGGACGCAATTTGAACTGTTCGAACACCAGTTCTTCACTATCCTCCATATCCTGCTGAAAGTCTTGTTCTAAGCGACTTGCAAAATCAGATTCATAAATAAAGGCACTGATTTCAAAATTCAAACTGAAACTACGGATATCAAAATTAGTCGAGCCCACCACTCCAATTTCACAATCGAGTATCATGACTTTGGCATGAAGAACGCCCTTAGTATAGCGATAGATTCGTACTCCAGATTCTAATAATTCCTCAATATAGGAATGGGAAGCCCAATAGGTGAGCATGTGATCTGGGACTCCTTGGAGGATAATTCTTACATCTAAACCACTGAGTGCCGCCGTTTTCAGAGCCATGACAGACCCTTCATCCGGAATGAAATAGGGGGTCTCAATATATATAGTTCTTTCTGCACTCGTCAAGGCCACAAAGAAAATTTGTAACATCGATCCCCAATCTGAATCGGGACCAGTGGCCGCGATTTGGGTGAGTTGACTTCCCAATTGTTGTGATTGTGGGTAGTATTGCTGACCATTAACATCCTCATCAGTCGCGACATTCCAGTCATTTAAAAAAACTGTCTGTAAAAAATTAACCGAATCTCCTTCAAGCTTAAGGAAAGTATCTCGCCAAAATCCAATTTTTTTATTACGTGACAAATACTCGTCACCGACATTTAATCCTCCGAGGAAGCCTACCAGACCATCGATCACTACAATTTTACGATGATTTCGCAGGTTAAGTCTCCTCGAAAAGAAGGGGAAACGAACTGGATAAAACCCGGCCGTTTCAACTCCAGCTTTACTCAACTCACCAAATCGTTTCTCCAGGGACCTGTTTCCCAAACCATCTACTAGAACGCGAACCTTGACCCCTTCAGATGCTTTCCTCATCAAAAGATTGAGGATATCTCTACCAATCGCATCGTTATGAAAAATATAATATTCTAAATGGATGTGATCCTGAGCCTTTTCTATTGCCGAAAACAATGCTCTAAACGTCTTTTTTCCATTAGTGAGCACTTCAGAACGATTATTGAGTGTGAGAGGCGCATCCGCATCATTTAGCAAGAGTCGGGCTAATTTCCGATTCATTGGACTTTCTCCTGCACGATCGACCTCCTCCGCGTTCGGTCTTACCTGTCGATCCATCAGAATTTCTTCGGTTTGTACCTGTCTCACTTGCTTATGGCGCGAGAGTCGGCGTTTTCGAGCAACTCGTCCAAACAGGATGTATAATAGAGCGCCCAAAATTGGCAAGGCCCCTAAGATTAATAGCCAGATTGTGGTTTTAGTGGGGTCCCTGTTTTCTAAGAAAATTACGGATCCCAAAAAGATAAGCTGAGTAAAGGTAATTAAGAAGATGGTCACAAAGAAAATAGAAATGAGCTTAAACCTCCTTAAAAAACGTCCTTAACAACTCTCTGCAAATCGCTGGCAGAACGGCAGCGGTAAATTTTAGTACAATACTTTTGATACTCTTTCATTATATTATCAGGCTCCTCCAACTCGTGAGGTTCTAATGGATTTAGCCAAAAAACATGGCGAGCTTTACTAGAGATCTGTGCTATGTATTCAGATTGAGCGGGTCGATAGTTATTTCGTCCATCTCCCAATATCACAACGGTTGCACGAGATGAGAGATCTCTAAGAGAGTTCTCAACAAGTTCACGAAATACATTTCCATAATCCGTAAACCCTGAACTAGCCTTATGCCCCCAACTTTTGATTTCTTGTTTTACTCCGCTGAGATCATCATCCCAAACAAAATC
>JUEG02000521.1_pt1 | contig 12815 bp, 12 predicted proteins | sample 432341 | NCBI WGS metagenome assembly JUEG02 (sample SAMN02953476, study PRJNA257561) | rock porewater metagenome | biome: terrestrial; feature: Opalinus Clay rock; material: porewater; isolation source: Opalinus Clay rock BIC-A1 borehole | place: Switzerland: Mt Terri URL, St-Ursanne ...
TGGTTCCACTGCTTGCAAGCAACCTGACAACCACGACAACCGGTGCATTTACTTAAATCAATGAATTTTCCAACTCTGGTCATGGTTACACCGCCTTTCTAATATTAACTAAGAACACCTTATATTCAGGGATATTGGTGTTACCATCACCGATATTTGGTGTCAGCACATTAGCCATCTCCCCTGTGGATAATCCCATGTGACCCCAATGCCAAGGCAATGCCACCTGTTCTACCGATTTTCCGTTAACAGTAACTGGCTTGAGGCGTTTGGTTACCATTGCCTTAACCCGAATTTCACCTCGGGCTGAACTTACAATAACCTCTGACCCATTGGCTATACTCTTAGTAGTTGCAAGGGATTCACTAATTTCAACGAACATCGCTGGCATTAATTCCACTAACCAAGGTAAATTCCTGGTCATGGTTCCGCCCTGCCAGTGCTCAGAAACCCGGAAAGTAGTAGCTACTAATGGATAAAGCTCTACTGATCCTCGAGTATTCATTGGGGTTTGGAGTACCTTAACTACCGGATTAAGCTGAACACTAGAAAAAACATTTGCTACCGGACTTTCAAAAGGTTCGTAATGTTCTGGGAATGGTCCTTCTTTTAATTTACCAAAGAATAATCCTACTCCATCTGCCAACATAATATATGGATTGCCACCACCCGGGGAGGTTGGTGCTAACGCAGTGTTAAAGTCCGGCACATCTTTTCCTGTCCATTTAACTCCATCCCACCAGACTGATGCTTTTGCACTATTCCAAGGATTACCGTTTAAATCAGCCGACGCGCGGTTATACAGTACTCTTCGATTCATTGGCCATGAGTAAGCCCAATCGCTATAACTACCGATACCACTAACATCAGTGATATTACGATTTTTACTACGGTTTCCTGTGTCAGGATAAAAACCTGAATATATCCAGTTACCGCCGGCGGTACTTCCATCAGCAGCTAATTGACCGAAGCCTGATAATTGCCCCGAGTTTGCTACATAGTACCCATTAATTTCTCTCTGTATCAGATCAAGATTAGGTGCGCCTGAGCTATCATAAGGCCAGTGCATATTTTTAATCGGCAGGTCTTTAGCAGCCGTACTGGTAGAATAAAGACTTTTTAATTGGAGCATCAAATTATGAATTATATAAGCATCATCTTTGCACGATCCAATGGGTGCGATGGCTTTCCAGCGATACTGCATCCATCTACCTGAATTAGTAACACTACCCTCTTTCTCTACGGCTGAAGCAGCAGGTAGTAAAAATACTTCCGTATTGATATTTGCTGCCGTAACGCCAGGGGCCTTCCAGAAGGAAGATGTTTCTGTCTCCCATAGATCAACGGCCACAAGCCAATTCAGTTTACTTAAAGCGGCGCCGGCTTTTTTACTATTTGGTCCGGTTACTAAAGGATTTTGCCCAAAGCAGAATAGACCTTGGATCTTACCATCATACATGTCCTCGAATAGGTTTATATAGGAGTTATCTTTGTTTGGATTCCGCTTTGGCAGATAGTGATAACCAAATTCATTACTACTAGTAGCGCTTGTTCCATACCAGGCTTTCAATAAACTATTAAAGAATTTCGGCTTATTTGTTAAGTAGCCTTTAGCAGGGGTTTCGGCTTGATTATAGGCATCTAAGGTTGCATGTTTTGCATCAGCTACGGGAGAGGCTAAATAACCCGGTAATGCATCATACAATAATGCCATGTCAGTAGAACCCTGAACATTAGACTCACCCCTAAGTGCATTAATTCCCCCGCCAATCTTACCAACATTGCCTAGCAGCAGCTGCAATATGGCATAGGAACGAACATTTTGAGAACCCACTGTGTGTTGGGTTGCCCCCATGGCATACATAATCGTGCCGGTCTTGTCCTTGGTATAAGTAGCACAAAAAGTTGCCGCTATAGTATTAAAGTCGGTTTCACTCATACCTGTTGCATTTGCCACCTGAGCCGATGTATAACGGGCATAGTGACTCTTCATCATCTGCCAGACTGATCTTGTATTAACCAAGTTATTATCTCTTAAAATATTACCTGATGTATCAGTTTGGAATTTCCAGGTTGATTGGTCATAAGTTCTGTTAAGGGCATCATAGCCTGTAAATATACCGTCTGTAAAACCAAAACCGGTATCAACCAAGAAAGAGGCATTGGTATAGTTAACCACATAGTCTAGATCTACCAAATTTTTGGAAATGGCATAATTGATTAACCCGCCCATAAAGACAATGTCAGTCCCTGGCCGTAAACGGGCATAGATATCTGATTGGGCCGATGTCCTGTTGAAACGAGGGTCTACGTGAATTATCTTAGCCCCTTTGTTTTTACGTGCCTCATTTAGCCATTTAAAGGACATGGGGTGATTTTCCGCGGCATTGCTGCCAATGATTAAAGCACAGTCCGTATTCTTTAAATCTATCCAGTGGTTAGTCATGGCTCCACGACCAAAGCTTGCTGCCAGACCGGCAACAGTAGAGCTATGTCAGAGGCGAGCCTGATGTTCTAGATTAACAACTCCTAAGCCCCGCATAAATTTTGTTAGCAGGTAGGCTTCCTCGTTGTCTAAAGCGGCTCCCCCCAGGGAAGCAATTGCTTCCGTTCTATTAACAGTAATTCCGTTTTCAGTTTCAATAAAGCTGGTGTCTCGGGTGTTTTTCACCCTCTTGGCTATCTCAGCTAGGGTCCAGGCCCAAGTCTGAGTGACCCAGGCATTAGTACCAGGCGCCCTGTATAAAGGTGTAGTAATTCTTCTGGCATTATCACTTATTTGATAAGTAGCTGCTCCTTTACTACACAGGGACCCTCGATTAATAGGGTGATCCGGATCCCCTTCAATATTAATAATTTTACCTGCACTAGTATGTACTAATAGACCACATCCTACTGAACAGAATGCACATATTGTTGGTATAGCAGTTGCGTTTGTTAATCTTATAGCTATGGCTTCCGCCTCTTCAGGTATTAAAAAATCTAATCCGGACATCAATGTAGCTGCAGATGTAATGCCCATCATTTGCAAAAACCTACGCCGTGAAAACTCCATGGACTCTCTCCTCCTTAATTAAAATTTCTTGTTCTTAATCCATTCTTTTCTGCTAAAACATCTAAGTGAGCTGTCATATAATTTAAAAGCAATAGATCCTCGAATTTTTCATTAATAAAACGATAGTCTACGGTTTTTAAATAACTCTTGCAAGATTCACAATAATGAATCTGTTGTTCAGGGGCTTCCTCAACAAAATAATATTTAAGCGTTTCAGGATTGGTATTTTCGCAGGAAATACATTTTAATCTGGGATATCTCCATTTAATTTGACAACAGGAGCATCCTAAATGTCTTTCGCCATTTTCCTTTAACAAAATAGCTAGGTCGGCTTGCTCACCACAAATCGGACAAGATTGTTTTTCCCAATTTGAATTTTTCTGAAATAAAGGCTGAATAATCTTTCCCAAGGCCATTCTTTCAGGTCTTAGAATCCATTCAATCAATTGACCTATTAAAATTGGTGATATCTTTTCATCTTTTGCCCATTGAAGTAAGTCAAAATCATTACCCCTTGTTAGTACCTCATAAAATTTGTCATATCTGCTCTTTAAGTTAATCAAATCATCTCTAAATTTAGGCTGATGGACCTCAAGTAATTTGACTATATCTTGAAGCATATTGATACGATCTTTTCTTGAGGTATTAATTAGAGCTCCATCTCTTAATAAATACTCTGATTTGTTTATAAACTCAGATAAAAGTTCGATATCTAAGTTACATTTCTGATAGATAACCTCCGCCCACGTGTATTGGAGCTTAGTTATTTCCTTGATAAAGCTTTGACCGCTTTCTGTGTTAAGACTAAACACACTTTCACCCCACTGACATTAATAATCATTATCAATACGTACCTATTATATGATTATATTAGTTAGCCGTCAATATAAAAATTTGTAAAATTTAGAAGCAAAAAAGACAGTGAAAATTCCCCACTGTCCCTTAACTTACTAATTATATTAAAAAATATCAAACGACTTACACATTCAAATGATGCTTCTTTATCTAATTCAGCGCTTCCTGGTCAAACTTCGCTGAACCTAGAGCAAAATGATCATTTAAAACTTCCTCTACTAGATTTGCTTGATCTTTAGAACACTTTATTATTACAATTACTTCCGTATCTATCCCCTTAGATTTTCGCTTTGATGCTGATTCATCTTTATTTTTTGATTTTCGTTGTCTTATAAAGTAGTCCAAAATTCCACCCAAAACTATCCCAACACTCAATCCAATTAAACCCCATACAATCGGACCCCATTCCCATAGAAAACCATAGATACCACCCATAACCATTAATAGCGAACCTAAAACAGTTGCACCATCAACAATGCTTATGCCATCAGAGTAATGAATATTATCAAGTATCTTTCTTTTTGATTTTCCCTGCTCCATAGCTATGGCAAAAATATCTTCTTTTTTTAAACCCTTCTGCTCTAATTCCGAAATTGCTAATTCCAAATACAGTGAATGCTCAAAGGTAGCGAAAATGTGCATATTAGCTTATCAACTCCATTATACAGGTAATTCAAAGGTTGGGGACTGATAGTTTTCCTTTAGGAAGCTCGCTTGTTCCACTTCAAAAAGCTTATTATATTCAACAGTATGTACATAGGCATCATAAACAGCGAAGAATTGAAGTGATGGCAGAAATAGTAACCACTGGGGATCTGCAATGGATTTGGCTTGTGCAAAGTCTCCAATGGCTGAATAATATATTGCTTCACCATGATGCGAGAAATATACAATAGCTATCCACCATGCCAATATAAAAAAACCTGTGGGGACTCGATGATTATAGTTTTGTCCCATACCAGGCATTAACATAGACCAAATACCCGCAACCCATGGACTTTTCTTGTCCAGATAGTTAATCTCTATTGAATCCATCTTAAAGGGCACTATTGGTGATCCTTGTCTATCGGCTAAAACGGAAAGTTTATTTAAATCCACCGTACTCCGATAACTGTCCCAAAGTGCATATACAAAAACAGCAAGGTAAAGATGCACCCATCTTTTGTCAAGAACTGCCTTGGCTAAGTCAAACTTTCCCTGAAAAGAATATATAATAGCAAGATTTATTTTAGCATTCATATTTATGATTATTTCCCAAATTATTAGTAAAAAGCCTTTTAAATAGCTACCTAGTAATATGTGGCCAAATCCCGGAAAAAGGACTGACATCCAAACGGTCATCAATGGATTCCTTAAGTGAATATGATTGGTACCCAGTGTTGACATATAGGTCTTGGGGCGGCGAATAATCTTTGTTGAAGAGTTCGTTTTGTTCAAGTTATTTTGACTCCCTTTTTGAATGCTAATTAAAACCTGCTAGATACTTTATATCCACTTTTCTACATGTATAAACTATTTAAACAAAGAAAAAAGGTCCAACGTTCATCACGAACCGTCGGACCTTCTCGCTGCCCTTTCTATTACCACTTTTGGTATGAAGCGTTATTTCCATTTGTGTCATTAGTACCGTTATTGTTACCGTTCATACCATTACCGTTTTCAACTCGCATAATCTGTCCGCGAATTTCTCCAGCTGGATGTTGGGCTGTGTGAACATTGACATAGGTATTTCTGTTCACCATGTGACTTACAAGTGCCGAGAAGGGCTGACCTTGTAGCGGACCAATAAAGTTTTGTGCTGTTATGATCCCCTCCACGATACCCTGATTAACTGTTATCCCTGGCATAACAGGGCCGAAAAGAAATACTACTATAGGGCCATTTTCACCTCTCCTGCCGAGATGAATATGAGCTTCTCTAAATCTCCGAATGTTATTGACAACTAGTCTATATCGTAGTTGTTGAGCATTTTGATCTAAAAGAAACTCTGCTTCGCCTGTTGCATTGGTTTGTACAGGTGGAACTTCCTCAGAACCTCTTAAAATAGCAGTGAAACGTGTAGACACAAAAATTCCTCCTTAGCATGACTTTGAAAGGAAAAATATTCCTTTATCATCATATGTACACTAGGAGGATAAGGTGATTCATATTCTAATAAAAAACCAAACTATCATAACGGCTTCGATGCCAAGCTTCACAAAAAGTCCACCTAATATACCTATGACCGCCCCGATGCTTGCACTTATGGATTTCTCAATAGAGCGACTAACTAGCATTTCTCCACCTAAGGCTCCTAAGAAGGGTCCAAAGATTATCCCAAGTGGGCCCATTAATATTACACCAACGAAAAGTCCTAAAGATGCTCCCCATATGGAAGCTTTTGAACCTTTGAACCTTTTTGTACCTACAGCAGTAGCTATGTAGTCAACAGCCGTAACCAAAATGGTGGCCAGACCCTGGATAATATAAAAACCTACTGATAGATTTTCAAAATTCGTTAAGAAACCATAAATAAACATACCTAACCATATTAATATGGCTCCGGGCAATATAGGTAAAAAGGTGCCAAGTATGCCCAGACCAAATAGACTTAGTGCCACTATTATAGGGAGGAAATCCATCATTTTCGCAACCTCCTAAAAAACTCCTTTAAGATCTTACTGCACTCTTCTTCTCTAATTCCCGCTAAGACTTCTACTTGATGATTAAAAGCAGGATTCTCCAGGAGATTTAAAATGGACCCCGCCGCTCCGGCCTTAGGGTCCATAGCCCCAAATACTACTCTATCAAGTCTAGCTTGCAGTATAGCCCCTGCACACATGGGGCAAGGCTCCAAGGTAACATAAAGGGTGGCACCTGACAGGCGCCACCTTCCAAGAGCTTCATTTGCTTTTCTAATAGCAACGATCTCAGCATGAGAAGTTGCATCCCCTGAAATCTCCTTTAGATTATATCCTTTAGAGATGATTTCATTGTTCATTACAATCACTGCACCTATAGGAACTTCTCCAATATCGGCAGCTTTCTTAGCCTCTTTTAAGGCTTCACCCATATAAAAAAAATGGTCCATAATACTACCATCCTTAAGTTTTATGGTGCACCCGGGAGGATTCGAACCACCGGCACACGGTTTAGGAAACCGTTGCTCTATCCACCTGAGCTACGGGCGCACGTTATTATTTAATTATATTCCCAACACTTAAATATTATAAACAAAAAGATCATATAAAGTACAATAAAAGCTGCTTTGCAGCAGCTTTTCAGTTCTTTATTAGTAATAATGGCGCGCCCGGCAGGAGTCGAACCTGCGACCTCCAGATTCGTAGTCTGTTACTCTATCCAGCTGAGCTACGGGCGCAATATTATAATGGCGGAGAAGGAGGGATTTGAACCCTCGCACCAGTTACCCGGCCTATACCCTTAGCAGGGGCACCTCTTTAGCCACTTGAGTACTTCTCCAAATAAATATGGCGGAGGAGGTAGGATTCGAACCCACGGACCCGTTAAGATCAACGGTTTTCAAGACCGCCTCCTTAAACCACTCGGACACTCCTCCGCGTCTTTCAGCGACATTAATGAGTATACCATACAGAAATAATGTTTGTCAACCGATAGAATACTGTTTTATTTTGGTTATTTTTCTATTTTTTCGGCACCCATATATGGTCGTAAAACCTCTGGCACAATAACCGATCCATCGGCTTGTTGATAATTTTCCAAGATAGCTGCCACAGTTCTCCCGATTGCTAAACCCGATCCATTCAAAGTATGAACAAAGTTAACTTTTCCTTCTTTTGGACGGAATCTAATATTTGCTCTTCTTGCTTGATAACTTTCAAAATTACTACAAGAAGATATTTCTCTATAAGTATTAAAGCTTGGTAGCCAAACTTCAATATCATAAGTTTTGGCTGAACTAAAACCTAAATCACCGGCGCATAAATTTACAACCCGATATGGTAATTTTAATAATTGCAGTACTTTTTCAGCATTACCAACTAGTTTTTCCAGTTCTTCATAGGAATTCTCAGGATTTGCAAATTTAACCAATTCCACTTTATTAAATTGATGCTGACGAATTAACCCTCTAGTATCTCTACCATGTGCACCCGCTTCTGCTCTAAAACAAGCACTATAGGCACAGTGATAAATTGGTAAGCTTTCTCCACCTAGAATCTCATCTCTATATAAATTAGTCACAGGCACTTCTGCGGTAGGTATTAAAAAGTAATCGGTACCCATGATTTTAAAAGCATCTTCTTCAAACTTAGGCAACTGACCTGTTCCCGTCATACTTTCCCGGTTAACCATGAAAGGTGGGAAAATTTCGGTATAACCATGTTCCTCTGTATGCAAATTCAGCATTAAATTGATTAGTGATCTTTCTAATCTTGCCCCTAACCCTTTGTAAAAGGTAAATCTCGCTCCCGTAACCTTAGAACCACGTTCAAAATCAAGGATATTTAAGTTCTCACCAATATCCCAATGAGCCTTTGGTTCAAAGTCATAGGTTTTTATCTCGCCCCATTTTCTTACTTCCTGATTATCTTCCTCAGAAGTACCAGCTGGTACTGATTCATCTGGAATATTGGGGATGTTTAAAATTATTTTCGTAATTTCCTCATCCAGCTCTCTAACTTGGTCATCCATCACCTTTATCTGTTGAGATACATTTCGCATTTCCAAAATCAGATCTTCAGCGTTTTGGCCAGACTTCTTGAGCTTGGCAATATCTTCAGAAACTGTGTTTCTTTGACTTTTTAATTGTTCAACTTCAAACAATAGTTTTCTGCGTTTTTCCTCTGATGCTAAGAAATCGCTAAGGGATAAATTAGAACCCCTTTTTTCTAAAGCTTTTTGTACAACTTCTGGATTGCTACGTACAAATTTTAAATCCAGCATTAAATCCGCCCCCCAAAAGAAATTGGAAAACCTCTCGCCTGCGACAGAGTAACCTGCCAGAGAGAGAGGTTAACTCTGACTGTATTAAAAAAATTATACTACATTGTTATGTCTTTCGCAAATTACCATTGAATTAAGTTTACTTTATAACGCCTTTTGCTCGACGGAAGAAAACTTTTGTCCTAGATGACAAGTATCATTAAACAAACAAAGTCTCCACTTACCATTGCTATACTCAACTACATTAATGCAAGTATTATCTTGTTTTAGCTGCCAGAAGTTTTTAAGTTCTGTTTCTAAAATATGGCTTAGGAGGGCCTTATTCGTGGCATCATGAGATGCTACCAGTACCGTTTTCCCTGGCTGTTCTTCCACGATCTTGTACAGAGCTTCCACTGCTCTTTTCTGAACTCTTTCTAAATCTTCACCTTCGGGCATTAAAACTAGATGAGGTTCATTTTGCCACATATCTACAAGAGATCCCCATTCTAGCCTGACTTCGTCAGAAAGTAAACCTTCCCACTTGCCATGATTGATCTCCGTTAATCCGTCTAAAACCTCAATCGCTAAACCATGGTGTAAAGCCACAGAATTGGCTGTTTCATAGGCTCTTCCTAAAGGACTTGAATAAATAGCATCAATTGCTACATCCTTTAAACCTATACCAAGTAACCTTGCTTGTTCGCAGCCCTTCTGACTAAGCTTCGTATCGATTTGGCCTTGGTATCTTCCCTCTTTATTCCAATCAGTTTCCCCATGCCGAACCAAAATTATTCTAGTAACAACCATATACCCTCCGGAGAACCGGATTCACCTCCAGTGACTACAGACTGACAAACTTAACGTCGATTACGCCTTCAATTTCTGAGATCTCTTGTATAGTTTCCGCTGGAACTTCTGCATCAACGGCTATTACCATTACAGCTTTTCCACCTAACTCTTTTCTTCCTACAACCATGCCAGCGATATTGATATCATTGGCTCCGATAAGAGTTCCAATCTTACCTATGATCTTTGGCTTATCCTGGTGCGGTATTACAAGCATATTGCCCTCGGGAACAGCATCAATTCTGTAACCGTCTATCTCAACTATTCTAATATCATTATTTCTAAATAAGGTTCCGGAAACAGATTTCTCACAATTTTCAGCTTTTACTTTCACAGTTATAAGATTAGCATAGTCTTCCACTTGTTCAATCTTAGTCTCGGATAGCTTAATTCCTCTATCCTTCGCAATGATTGGTGCATTAACAAAGTTTACTTGCTCTTGAAGAATTTGATCTAGTATTCCCTTTAAAATTGTTGTACTGATAGGTGCAACTGTTTGTTTTGCTAACTCTCCGCTATATATAATTTCGATTTCTTTAATGGGCCCACATATTAATTGACCTTGTAAATTACCAAGCTTATCGCCTAAGGTTAAGTATGGCTTAACTGCTGCTAAAACATCAGCAGGAATTGCTGGCATATTTACGGCGGTTTTAGCCATTTCTCCATTTGCAATAGCTACAAATTCTCTAGCTACATCTAACGCTACATTTACTTGGGCTTCAGTGGTAGAAGCTCCTAAGTGCGGTGTTACAATCACATTGTCTAGGTCAAACAAAGGACTTTCAGTGGTAGGCTCTGTTTCAAATACATCTAGTGCAGCCCCGGCAACCTTACCTGTTGTAACTGCTTCATGTAAGGCTTTTTCGTCAATAATGCCACCTCTGGCTACGTTTACGATACGAACTCCATCTTGCATTTTTTCGAAAGCTGCCGTTCCAATTAAACCTCTAGTATCTTTGTTTAAAGGCATATGAATCGTTAAGAAATCAGCTTTAGCAAAGATTTCATCTAACTCCATGATTTCTACACCAATGCTCTTTGCTTTTTCAGCTGTTACGAAAGGATCATAACCGATAGTCTCCATTTCAAAGCCTTGAGCTCTTTTAACTACAGCCGAACCAATTCTTCCAAGGCCAATTACCCCTAGGACTTTGTTTCTTAATTCAACACCTAAGTATTCTTTACGCATCCACTTGCCCTTTTTAAGGTTTTCATTAGCTTGAGCTACATTTCTAGCTACAGCCATGATTAATGCCATAGTATGCTCAGCGGCAGCAATAGTATTGCCATCAGGAGCATTAACAACTAGAATCCCTTTATTAGTAGCTTCGTTAACATCGATATTGTCAACACCTACACCGGCTCTACCAATTACCTTTAAATTAGGTGCATTCTCCATTACTCTCTTTGTGATTTTAGTAGCACTTCTGACAATAACGGCTTCATAGTCTTTAATAACTTCGATCAGCTCATCTTCAGACATTTTGTTATTGATTACTTCAGCCACTAATCCCCCATTTTCTAAAATTTCCACACCTTTTGGAGATACTCCATCTAATACTAATACTTTCATTTTACTTCCTCCCCGTTTATAGTTATTTTTTTAAAATATATTTTTAAGATAAAAAAACAAAAATCCCGTCACCTGATAGAAAATAAAACAAATCTATCAGGGACGAGATTATACCCGCGTTGCCACCCTTTTTGGCTGATAAAGCCCACTCTTAAACGTGATAACGGACACCAACCGTTTGCCTTGTACTCGGCAACCTTTCAGGGACGGATTTCAATCTTTAAGAATATCGGTTCACACCAACCACCGACTCTCTGGTCTTCTTAGCAATCTACTTTTCCCATCATAAAGTTTTAAATTTGAATTTTGGTTAAGAAAAAAGCCAAACCATTTGGTTTGACCTCTGAGAGTTAATTAAAAAAGTATAGAGAAATAAGCGTTCCGCTTACCACTCTGTCCTTTTGCCTGAGAGATTCTCCTAATAAATTAGGATTGCTCCTTCGGCGCTTCTATAAGTCTCTCCAGAGGTCTGTCCTGCTACAGTACCATACCTTTTAAGGTACACCTGAGAGTTTAGAATAAGGGTTGGAAAAACCTTATTCTTGCCCCGTCGGCGAGTAATAAATTACTCTTCTTCTGCAACAATCATTCAGAACTAATTATTCAGTTAATTAAAACAAATTATATAGACTTAAGTTTTCTTTGTCAACCAGTTTTTCAAATTATTTACATAAACTTAAAAAATACTGGTGAATTCTTGAATCATCGGTTAACTCAGGGTGGAAGGATGTAGCCAATAGATTTCCTTGTTTGGCGGCAACAATGTTACCCTCAAACTCACATAAAACCTCAACATCTTTACCAACTGACTCAATGTATGGAGCCCTAATGAAGACACCTTTCACAAGATCACCTTCGATGTATTTAAAAGGCAGCTCTGCTTCGAAGCTATCAACCTGTCTACCATAAGCATTTCTTTTAACGACGATGTCCATTAGGCCAAGTCTAGGCTGCTCACTGCCAACTATTTCTTTTGACAAAATAATCATCCCGGCACAACTACCATAGATAGGGAAACCCTGTTGCCCCATCTCGATTAGCGTTTCCATGATTTCAAAATCATTTAGTAACTTACCAATTGTTGTGCTTTCCCCACCTGGAATAACTAGGCCTTGAATTCCCTCTAAGTCTGTTTTCTTTCTAACTTCTATAACTTCCGCGCCCGATTCCTCTAGCATCACTCGATGTTCACGAAAGGCACCTTGTAAAGCTAAAACTCCGACTTTCATTTACTTTCCTCCTAGGCTAGGCTTACCATCCACGCTCCTGCATTCTTTCTTGCGGAGCTAATGTAGAGATTTCGATTCCAACCATAGGCTCACCAAGGTCTTTAGAAATTTCAGCTAAAAGTTTAGCATCTTTGTAATGAGTAGTAGCAGCAACTATTGCTTTTGCTCTCTTTACAGGATCACCTGATTTGAAGATACCTGACCCAACAAAGACTCCATCGCAACCTAATTGCATCATTAATGCAGCATCGGCTGGAGTTGCAATTCCACCTGCAGCGAAGTTTACAACAGGAAGTCTACCGTTTTCAGCTACCCATTTAACTAATTCGTATGGAGCGGCCATATTTTTAGCAGCTGTCATTAATTCCTC
>JUEG02000379.1_pt1 | contig 12757 bp, 13 predicted proteins | sample 432341 | NCBI WGS metagenome assembly JUEG02 (sample SAMN02953476, study PRJNA257561) | rock porewater metagenome | biome: terrestrial; feature: Opalinus Clay rock; material: porewater; isolation source: Opalinus Clay rock BIC-A1 borehole | place: Switzerland: Mt Terri URL, St-Ursanne ...
TGAGGTTGAAAGTGTCTTTGGTGATATCAAAGGCAACTTTGGCATGCGCCGATTTCTTTTGAAAGGGTTAGAAAAGGTTAAAATTGAATGGGGTCTCCACTGTATTGCTCATAACATGAGAAAGATGGCCGTGATGATGGGGTAAAAAGTGTCTTCTATTTTAATCCAACCTAAAAGATAACACAGACACAAAAAGGGGACGTGGCGAAACTTAGTTTCGATACGTCCCCTTCAAAACTGGATAAGGTATGGCTAACTATACTAAGCCTAAGAATCGAACACATTGGGTGAGAATGAATATTACAGTAAGCCCAGTCAGTGTCGGAATTAGAAAAGAGAGTAACACCCATTTCTTACTTCCCGTTTCCTTATAAGTGGTAAGTAAGGTTGTCGAACAAGGCCAATGAAGCAAGGAAAATAACATCATATTAACTGCCGTTAGCCAGGTCCAGCCGTTACTCACTAAGACTTGTCTGAGGCCCTCCAAACTCGTAAAATCTTGGAGATACCCAGTGGAGAGATAACTCATCAAGAGAATTGGTAAGACAATCTCATTAGCTGCCAAGCCTAGAATAAACGCCATCAGGATAAAACCATCTAAGCCAAATAACTGTCCTAAGGGATTTAGAGTAAGACCAAGAGTGGTGAGTAGGCTCTGTTGACCAACATAAATATTCCCTAAAATCCAGATCACTGCGCCTGCAGGTGCTGCAATTAAGACCGCGCGTCTTAGTACAAATAGGGTGCGATCAATCATGGAACGATAAATAACTGCTCCAATCTGTGGTCGACGATAAGAGGGTAACTCTAAAACAAGAGAAGAGGGTTCACCCTTTAAAATGGTTAATGAGAGGAGCCACGAAACGAGCAACGTAGTGGCTATTCCTAGCAGAATCAGGCCAGTAATGACCAACGCATTGACCAATCCTGCATAAGTTGCAAACGCTCCTCCGATGAAAATTGAGGAGACAACAAATAACGTTGGAAACCGGCCATTGCATGGGACAAAGCTGTTGGTCAAGATCGCAATTAACCGTTCGCGTGGAGAGTCAATAATTCGACAGGCAGTAACTCCCGCGGCATTGCACCCGAAGCCCATACACATTGTCAGGCTCTGTTTGCCACAAGCCTTGGCTTTCTTGAAAATATGATCTAAGTTAAAGGCAATGCGAGGAAGAAAGCCTGAGTCTTCTAAGAGCGTAAACAGAGGAAAGAAGATAGCCATCGGAGGCAGCATCACGGCGATGACCCAAGCCAGGGTGCGATATACCCCTAAGACAAGAACTCCATGGATCCAACTTGGAGTTCCAATCCATTCGAAGAAGAGGGTGAGCTGGTCCTGGAAAGCAAAGAGTCCAGAGGCGAGGATACGAGAAGGGACATTTGCCCCTGCCATTGTAATCCAGAAGACGATCACCAATAAAAGGAGCATGAGAGGATAACCAAACCACTTGGACGTGACAAGATCGTCTAGCTTTTGATCAAATAGATAGCGTTTGCTCCCTTGCTTTGAGAGAACATTATTAGTGATCTGTTCAACATTTCCATAGATATCAGCCACGATCTGATCGCTAAAAGAATTGGGATAAGACTTACGGACAATTTCAGCCTCAAACCAAACTTCGTTTAAACTTCTTGTAGGCGTCATTGCGCACATCTTGCCCCCTCCCAGCATGAGTTAACACCGAGATAACTGCTTAAACTATCTAGGAAACTCCGGTCTCCGTCCAACAATCGCAAGGCCAGCCAGCGGGGCGACAAAGTGTTGTTGGCGATAGATCCCACCATCGGCAACAAGTGTTTTACGGCCTTTTCTACTTCCGTGGAGTAGACGATTTGACGAGGGCTTGTATGCAAGGAACCAGACGCAACTTGGAGGATCTTGTCTTGAAGTTCTGAAAGCCCTTCGCCTTGGCGAGCAGCAGTTGCAACTACCGGCACACCTAATTCTCGCTCTAAAGAAGGTACATCGATCGTTAAACGTTTCTTCTGAGCTTCATCCATTAGATTCAGGCAGACAATTACATTCGGCGTTATTTCGAAGACTTGGAGAGCTAGGTTGAGGTTTCTCTCAAGGCAAGTAGCATCAAGGACAACCACAGTCACATCTGGATTGGCGAAACACAGAAAGTCCCGAGCAATTTGTTCCTCCACAGTATGAGCTAATATGGAATAAGTACCCGGTAAATCGACAAGTAAGAAGGACTGCTGCTGATAACGGAAGTCGCCTTGGGCATTATCCACCGTTTTACCAGGCCAATTGCCTGTATGCTGATGCAGCCCAGTCAGAGCATTAAAAATGGTGCTCTTACCAACGTTTGGATTTCCGGCCAAAGCGACGCCGAATTGGCCAGCAGCTAAGGAAACTCCAAAACGATCTTGCCATAACAACCTTTTTTGCTTTGCAGATAGATTCATACACATTCCTCTCCATTCCCTAACTTCCGGACTGAGATTTGGGCGGCGTCTTCACTTCTCAAGGCAATGAGGGTTTCCCTCACTAAATAAGCAGTCGGGTCGCCAGAAGGACCACGTCGAATACATCGGATCAGCGTTCCAGGGACGATTCCCAGGTCCAGAATACGCCGCCGAAGCAGTCCGCTCAATTCCAAGGATACGATCTGACAGACAGAACCTGGAGATAAATCTGCTAACGCATCGATTCGTTCTGCGTCCTTCACATTATGTACCCCCTTTTAATTTTCAGGCTAACTCTCGTTGTCATGCGACAGGTTAGCCGTGGCTAACTTTTGATAAAGTCAATTTTGAATATGTTATGTTAGGAAGATTTTTTTGCTACCCGCAGGCTTATACTTCCTAGAAGTTAACAAATTAAGAATTTCTCACTTCAAAATTGAGCATCCTATTTCTATAAAAGTCACGTCGTAAAGGGGAAACCATGAAATCTTATTACAAGGGTTTGATCATTCTTGTGTTAGTCACTTTGGCAGTTTACATTCCGTATCGATTCACCTATGCGTGGTTTACTAATCCGTCAGGGTGTGTGAAATGCCATCAAATTACTGAGTATCATAAATCGTGGAAGGAATATCCTCATAAAAAGATTGATTGCAGGGATTGTCACGAAACCAGAGGGCCCTTCCACCGATTGGATTCTCTAACCCGCGGAATAAAGGACCTAAGTATTCAAATCAAAGGTGATTACTTTGCGATGAGGGCGGTTTATTACGACACAAATTGTATCAATTGCCATACAGGTGATTACAAACCTGAGAGCAATGCACCACTTATGCCAGATGACCATGCTAAGATGATTAAAAATGGGGAGGGGTGCAATAATTGTCACAGAGATACGGGACATAAAACAGGTCTTGGGGTGGAAGCTAAATTTGATGATTTATCTAAAGAAAATTAGCGGTAGCGTTTTAGAATTATCCAATGTTGAGTTATCAACCCTCGAAGCCTAGAATTTAATTGAAAGGGCTGGAACAACACTTCTGTTGCAAGTTTTGTTCCAGCCCCTTTCAATTAAATTCGTTTAGTTATTGATCCTCCTTATGGCCAAGATGCGTCCACGTTACCACTAGAGTTACTGTCAAATTATTCATCAAAACAACAACTATGTTATAATTACTGAGGGTTAGTAGTTCTCCAGAGTTATAGGAGTTGATACCATGAAACAAGGAATCGGCAAATTGAGATTTGCAGATGAAACCATAGAAATGCCCAAGGTTACGAAGAAGATGCTTTCTAGAATATTGAGCTATTTTATTCCCTACTGGATGCGGATGCTGCTTGTCATTGGATGTATTATCGTAACGTCGATCCTAGGGCTTGTTCCACCAATCCTGATTAAGAATATTATTGATAAAGCTCTGCCTCAGAAGGATCTAAAGCTTTTAAGTCTATTTATCTTCGTTTCTATAGGAATCACAATAATTCTTGGACTGCTCCAAGTAGCTCAGTCCTATTTAAGTATTTGGATTTCTAAACACATCATGTTGACTATGAAAAATCAAATGTACTCGCATTTGCAGCGCATGTCCTTACATTTTTACGCTTCTGCTAAGCCAGGGGAGATTACAACTAGGCTCACAAGTGACATAGACGGAATTCAGGATATCTTTAACTCGACCGTGGTAAATGCTTTAAGTAGTGTCTTTGTCCTGATTTCTACAGCAATCGTTTTAGTCACTATGAATTGGAAGCTCGCCATTGTTGGGATGATTATCTTACCAACCTTTATCATCCCTACAAGAAAAGTTGGTAGGTTAAAATGGAAAATTGCAACTCAGAGTCAAGAGAAAATTAGTGATCTTAATCAGATTATCCAGGAGACCTTTAGTATCAGTGGAGCCGTACTGACCAAGATATTTACGAAAGAGAAAGATGAATACGCGAAGTTCGAACATACGAATGAAGAGGTAGCAAGCCTGCAAATCAGGGAGTCAATTGTTGGTCGATGGTTTAGAATGACCATAACCACTTTTATATCCATTGGACCGATGCTGATATATTTTTATGGAGGCTATTTATTTATTCAAGGTGAGATAACAATCGGAAGCATCATTGCCTTTGTAGCTTTATTGGGTCGACTTTATTCGCCTGTCTCACAACTGTCAAATATCCATATTGACGTGACGAGGTCCTTGGCATTATTCAAACGGATTTTCGAGTATTTCGATCAGAAAGAAGAAATTGAAGATACCCGAGATGCTATTCATTTAAAGACGATTAAAGGCAAGGTCGAGTTTGAAAAAGTACATTTTTCTTATAACAGCGAGGTTAAAATTCTAGAAGATATCAGCTTTTCAGTTGAGCCCGGCACTATGGTCGCCCTGGTCGGCCCTAGTGGGGCGGGAAAAACCACCATCACAAATTTAATCCCCCGCTTATATGACGTTAGCCAAGGGAAAATAAAGATCGATGATCAGGATATCCGAGCTGTAACCTTGGAATCGTTACGCAAGCAAATTGGGATTGTGATGCAAGAACCGTATCTTTTTAATGACACCATCGAAGAAAACTTGAGATATGGGAAAAGTGACGCCACAGAAGAGGAGATCATCAAGGCCTGTAAGGCTGCCCATATTCACGATTATATTATGACGTTGCCGCAGAACTATAAAACAGTGGTCGGAAATAGAGGGATAAAGCTATCCGGTGGAGAAAAACAAAGAGTTTCTATTGCTCGGGTAATCTTAAAAAACCCTAGAATTATCATCCTTGACGAAGCCACTTCTTCTCTAGATTCCGTCTCGGAGGAGTACATCCAAAAGGCAATGGTACCGTTGTTAAGCAATCGTACTAGCTTTGTTATTGCGCATAGGCTGTCAACGGTTCTCGCCTCGGATCAAATTCTGGTCATCGAAAATGGGATGGTTGCAGAACATGGCAAACACGAGGAATTGATTAATAAAGAGGGCCTCTATAAACAATTATATGAGACACAATTTAAATCTCAAACGAAAGTATCCCAAGCCTAACCGCCACTAGCGTTCATTTCTGAAGGAAAAGATAAATGTTTTCAGTTCCCTTGGATAAAGTATGTCGAAAAATCAGGAGATAAAGCCCGAGTGAGTAGTTTCCAAGTATTTTAGAGTAGGTGGTATTACCATGCGAAGTAAGAACTATCGAATGGAGTTTGAGGTTCATTATCATGAGGTCAATCCTAAAGAGCAGGCCACGCCCCTGACCTTACTTTATTATTTAGAGGATGCCGCGATTGCTCATTCAGAGTCAGTCGGATACGGGCTCTCACAGGTAAGGGTAGAAGGACTTGCCTGGCTCTTAAATCGTTGGCATCTCCAGATGGATCACTATCCGATGCTCGGGGAGAAGGTCATCGTTGAAACATGGCCCTCCAGCTTTGAACGGTTTTATGGCAGGAGAGAATTCTTGATTCGAAATATGACTCAGGAGGTTATTGGCCGGGCCACCTCCTTGTGGGTATTTTATAATATTGCCACGAAACGACCCTCCAGAATTCGCTCGGAGTTCGGAGAGGTTTATGGCCTCGATCCCGTGCGAGCGATCGACGACCCCTTTAACCCACTTCAAGCGATTGAAGCAGGAGCAGGAGGAAGTGAGCAGGAATTTTCGATCAGACGAAGTGATATTGATACCAATGGGCATGTCAATAATGCGAACTATCTACAGTGGATGCTTGAAGTCGTTCCTGAGGAAATATACCAGAATACTCAGCTGGCCTCCTTAGAAATCCAATATAAGAAAGAAGTCACTTACGGGTCGAGCATCCGCTCAAAGTGCCAGATTGAGGGCCCGGATGGCTCTCAGCAAGTGTGCAGACATGTTATACTCGGTGAAGATTCGGGTCAAGAACTTGCGATTGCTAAGACGGTGTGGAATAGACCTTAAGTGAGTGGGGGTACAAGTTTGGATAAGTTAAATCGTCAACGTGAACTGGTCAAAAGCATTGCCATTGAACCGTGGGTACATACGTGGTCAAACTTGGCGAAGACACTTGGAGTGACCCCAATCACGATACAAAGAGATTTTGATGAAATGAAGGATAACGGTTTTCAGTTTAAGCAGGATGAGCGGGGAGCTCTTTATTTACAATCGAGTGGCTGGAATGGGGTCCTGCCAGTAAAAGCATCGACTCTTAGGCAAATGGAAATCTTGCGGATTTTAACGGCTACCTCTCAAGGGTTAACCCTTAGCAGCATCTATAAGCGTTTTAATCGTCGAGATGAAGAAGAAGTCAGCAGTAAAACGCTGGAACGGGCCATGAAAGACCTAGAGAAAAAGAACTTAATTAAACGAAGGGGAGAAGAGTATGTGGTTTGCTCGGAACACATATTACCTCCCCTCCAGTTAATGGCTCGAGAAAAAACCTTTCTTTTCGAGGGGTTAAAAGTTGCTGGTGCCCTCGCTCCGATCCTGGAAGAAATGAAATCCTTAGAAGCTAAACTCAAACTATGGAGTGGAGAGAAAGACCAGGTGCGCGAAACTTTGTTTGTTCATGGGAGAACGCCAACCCAGGATGTTCACCACAGTCAGTGTTGTGTTCACCTTGAAGAAGCAGCTCGGAGTAAAAACAAAGTCAGCATTCTTTATCGCAAAGAAGAAGAGCCTGCTCGACAACTAAGACTAAACCCGTTGGGGATCGTTTATTACTGGGGTCTTGATAATTGGTATCTTATTGCTCAGGATGAAGGGGATCAAAGGTTAAAAACCTATTTGGTGAATCGCATTTTAGATGTGACACAGTTGGATGAGGGGTTTTCCCCAGTCGAAGGATTCCACTTAAAAACCTGGTACCAATATGCTTGGGGAGTTTACCGGGATCTATCCCCAATACCGGTATCAATTCGGTTTTATGATCATTATTCAACGTTCAGCCGCGTTAGAGCTGAACTAGGTAATCGAGAAACCTGTACCTTGACTGAAGATGAAAACGGTCTTTTGATGACCGATCAGGTTGAAGGGCTCGATGAATTAGCGGTTTGGCTACGTGGGTTTGGAGCGGAGGCAGAGGTTATCAAACCTCCAGCACTTCGGGAAAAGGTGACCGAAGAATTTTCACGACTCCTACAAATGTATGGAGGTGAAGCTCATGGATTCATTTGAGCGCATGGGGAGAATCATAGCTTTGATTGAAGCCAATCCTGGGGGGATAAGCGGCCGTGCCCTAGCCGATGGGTGCGGTGTTCCTTGGGGGACGATGAAACAGGATTTGAAGGTGTTGGTTTCTTGGATCGAAAACCCGATCCCCTTATACACGGATTGTGATGAAGGTAATGCTGAAGGGGACGAGGATTTGTTTTTGCCGGAGGTCAAATGGTTCATGGAAACAGCCCAGAAGTGCTACACACCGGTTCATCTGAACGTTCGTGAGGCTGTAGGTGTACTGGCGACACTTGATTTTCTTCAAGAAGACGATTCTCTAAAAGAAGGACTAAGACAAAAAATCTTGTCGGGGTTTGACTTGGGAGAGGAAGAGACCTATCGTTACATCAAAGGGGAACTCACACCGCTTGCACCAATTCAGGGTAAAACATTCCCTATTATTGAAAACGCAATTCGAACGAACCGGCGTGTCATGATTTCCTTTAATGGCCGAACGATTATAGTAGACCCACTTGGGATCGTGTACTATTCTCGTTTAAGGTGTTGGTATTTGGCTGCACGCCAGGGGGATATTATCAAGACTTATGGGTTAAGCAACGTTTTGGAAGTGCACGAAACCAACGAGACGTTTGTTTACCCAGAAGAATTTTCTCTAAAGAGTTGGTTTGGACCGCGTTGGGGGATGGAATATGGGGATTTGACTCGAGTAAAAGTACGCTTTCTCAATCGGTCGCAAACCATTGCCAAGGTGCGTAAAGACGTAGCGCATCGTGCAAGTGAAATTACAACGTTAGAGGATGGATCGATTCTCTTTCAAGACGATATCATCGGGGTCAATGAATTTATTACCTGGATTCTAGGGTTTGGATCTGCGGCGGAGATTCTGGAGCCGTCGGGGTTTCGAGAACTTATTCTGAAGCGAATTAGGGAGACGTTGGGGAATTATCGGGAGAGTTCATGCAAGTAGTGGTGCGGTTTTTGGGCTTGCATTAGGGTGAACAAATCTGTATTCAGTTAGTAATCGGGAAAATATTTTGTTTATCTTTCATATAGCTTTTCAGAGAAACATGGAGTTCCTTTTTGGCATTAACCGAGGCAAAGAAGACGTCCGAGGCAGTGTTGATATTGAGCATGAATAATTCCTGCTGGAGCCAATCGTGCGAAAGCTCGAGTTTCCTCAAGACATTTCCATAAATTTCGCCATCAACGATTACTGGGTACGATAGGGAAGTGCCCTTTTTGCTCAAATTCATATCAGCTAAGGTTACTAAGGCTCTACTATCTTGTTTTAAAACCGATAAATATCCGTTTGCTTCAATAATGCCGACTTGTACATCCTTAAGAGTAAAGATTTCCTTTTCCCGTAGCATCTGCAAAATATTGTCGATGGAGTAACGAATTTTTTTAAATTATCCATGATAAATTGTCCATCTTGAATAACAATAGTGGGTTCAAAGGTGATCATGTGCCCGAATTTTCGATACTTGATAATCAACGTTGTGATGGCTTTATGGAAAAATCCAATGATGATTATGGCTACGCCTGTATGTATGTGAGAAATTTTAGGATCAGCTAGATCTGCTCCCGCTATCGCACCTAAGGAAATTACAATAAGAAAGTCAAAAACCGGAAGCTCTCCAATAGCCCGTTTTCCCATATATAAGGCAACCACTAGTAGTAAAGGAAAGATCGTTAATATTCTGCCTGTTACGATCAGAAGTTCCATCATTAACTCCATAGCTAACCACCTCTTTACTTCGCTTGCTAATCTAATATTCCCAAAACGACTCGCATTATCGGTAATGGCCATTCTTAAAGCTTAACTGAAGAGGCAATATCATTAAAATGTATTCACACTCTGGTACAATAGTTATATAAGGTCCGTGAGAGAAAGGAAGAGTTTAATATATGCTGAAAGATTGTAAAGATGGAGAACGGTTTGAGGGAACTGTTCTCGTCAATGAATGGAAAGAAGTGCCTTTTCGGCAAAAGCCTGGAGCCTATCTCTCCTTGACGTGCCAGGACCGCTCGGGGATGATTCAAGGGAAAATGTGGAACTATGACCCACAAGTCCTTGGCTGGCTTGCGGAGCAGGATATTTTTCGAGTTAAAGGGGTTGCTTCTGAATACCGTGGTACACTTGATCTTACAATTGAAGCAATCCGGATGATTCCAATGGAAGAAGTCGATTTATCCGACCTTTTGCCGAGTTCTCCAGTTACCGCACAAGAGTTGGAAAATCGCTTAAAAACTCTTTCGGATATGATTACCCAACCTGAGCTTAAAGCCCTATTAAAACGGCTATTAATCCACCCAGTATGGGGTCCCGCCTATCGGCAAGCCCCAGCGGCTATGAAAATCCATCAAGCCTATCTGCGTGGGCTTTGGGAACACAGTGTCAGAGTTGCTGAGATTGCAGTGGGGATTGCTAGGAATTACCCGAAAATGGATGTTGATTTAGTTATCACGGGTGCACTCTTGCATGACATTGGTAAGATTGGGGAGTATTCCTACACTAGAGGGATTAAAGTGACAACTGAAGGGCGGCTCCTTGGGCACATCATCTTAGGAATCGAAATTCTAACCGAGGAGATCGCAAAAATCTCAGATTTCCCACGTGAGTTACGTTCTAAGTTGCTGCATATCCTGACAAGTCATCATGGAAAATATGAATGGCAGTCCCCGAAAAGACCCAAACTAATGGAAGCATTGGTGATCCACTATGCTGATGCTATGGATGCTGAACTCTTCCATTTTGAGCAAGCTAAAGAGAACCATCCCGAGGATGAATGGTCTCCATACATCCCCATTATGGAACGTTGTCTTTATTTGAAATAATAACAAACGAGCGAAGAGAGGTATTAGAATGCGTAGAAGTGATATGGAAATTACTGATCAGAAAGAGTTAGACGAGATCATCAAGAAGGCGCAAGTGTGTCGATTAGGGGTATCTTATGAAAGTATGGCCTACATTATCCCGATGAGTTTCGGTTACGCGGATCGTGTGTTATATTTCCATTCTGGACCAGAAGGGCTGAAACTATTAATCCTTCGGGAAAACCCTAAGGCTTGTTTTGAAATGGAAATAGATACAGAGGTAATTCCAAGTGCACATGGTTGTAACTGGAGTATGAAGTATCAGAGTGTCATCGGTTTCGGCGAAGTTGCCTTCGTCGAGGATATAGAGGAGAAGCGCAAAGCTCTGCAAATCATCATGCAGCAATATGGGGATGATTTGAAGATGGTTGAGGACGTTAAATTGTCAGGGATCACTATTTTCAAGTTAGTTGTGAGCACAATGACAGGTAAAAAATCGGGTTAAACCTACTAAGTTTAGATAAGTTTCTAACTAATAATTCATAGAGGGAAAGCCGTTTGCCATTACATTATTTATGTTGGCAAACGGCTTTTTCTGTGATTAGAATTATTCTGGACTCTTGATTCACAACGACAGAATCTCATTCTCATATCTCTTATGAACAGCACAAGAGAGGAATTTAGTAACAAAAAGCTTGACAATAGTGCAACGCTTTAATAGATTAAAGGGGGACAGTGATATTGTTCAAGGAGGTTTAACCTATGTCAAGCGATGAACGATTACAGAACCCGTTAACGGATGCCTTATTTGAAGCGGTATTATTGCTAAAAGATAAAGAAGAGTGTTATCGGTTTTTTGAAGACATTGCGACGGTTGCGGAGATTAAGGCTCTTGCTCAGCGTTTAGAAGTAGCTAAAATGTTGCAAAATAATGAGACCTATACTGCGATTGGAGAAGTGACTGGAGTCAGCACAGCGACTATTAGCCGAGTCAAGCGTTGCCTGAATTTCGGAGCAGATGGTTATCAAATGATCTTGCAGCGTTTAAAAGAACAAACTGATTAAGAAAATTGACATTAGTGAAGGAGATCCATCATGTTAAGAACGAATCTAGGACAACGCATACCAGAGGGAATGCGCGATTTACTACCGGAGGAAATTGCCGTGCAGGAGCGCTTAGAACAAGATATTCTTGCGCTTTTTAGGCAGTGGTCTTATCAGAAAGTATTAACTCCAACCTTGGAGTTTTCTGCATGCGTCCAACCCGATACTGAGCAAGACGATTCATTATACAAATTTTTTGATCGTAAGGGACATATACTAGCACTACGCCCTGAGCTGACCATACCGATTGCGCGGCTCGTAAGCACACGAATGCGTGGAGGAGAATTCCCCCTTCGCTTGTGTTATGGTGCCGATGTCTACAGAAACAGTATGGTTAGGCATAGAGAGTTCCGCCAAGTCGGTGTAGAGCTCGTAGGTTCTGACAAAGAGTTAGCGGATGCTGAAGTGATTGCGCTCGCAGTTGAAGCCATAGCGGGTTTGGGCTTAAAAAACTATCAGTTTAACCTTGGACATATGGGGATTTTTTCTGGTCTAATGTTGGAGGCCGGAGTCGATGATGGGATTCAAGCTAAGTTGGAAGAAGCGTTGGCGCGCAAAGACATGGTTGGTGTGGAAAGTTTAGTTAGACAAAGTGGGTTACCTGTAAAGGTTCAAGAGCTTTTATTACATTTGCCTCATTTTCATGGCGGTGAGGAAATACTGGATGAAGTCCTCGGCTGGAGTGAGCGACCAGCAATTCGCGAAGCGGTGGAAAGTTTGAGACGAATATATCGTTACTTACACGACTTCGGAGTACAAGCGAATGTATCTTTAGATTTAGGGATACTACGTGGTTTTTCATATTATACAGGGGCGGTTTTTGAAGGGTATGTTCCCGGCATGGGCTTTCCGGTGGTCGAAGGGGGCCGTTACGATGCGTTATATGCTGATTTTGGGGTTCCACAACCAGCAACTGGGTTTGCTATCCACCTGGGCAACCTGTTAGAACAATTTCCACCTGTCCCTGTGGAGGGAGCGGAAATCTTGGTTTATGGGTTAAATGACAAGCAAATCATACATCAGTGCCAGTCATTGAGGGCTCAGGGGAAACGAGTAGAAATGGCACTCGGGTTGTTAGATGACGAAGACGCCCAGAAAATGGCGCTTCGAAAGAATATTTCTGAGGTATTGTGTGTTGGGGAGGAAGTGTCTTAGCCCAGTCGCATCATCCTTCGGCGATAGGTGTTCGTTGACGGTTAGCGCCTACGGCGATAGTCTCCCCCGGAGACTATCGTGTTCCAGCGCTATTCTCTTGTCGCTAAGGCTAAAACGCAAAACCCTT
>JUEG02000578.1_pt1 | contig 12744 bp, 12 predicted proteins | sample 432341 | NCBI WGS metagenome assembly JUEG02 (sample SAMN02953476, study PRJNA257561) | rock porewater metagenome | biome: terrestrial; feature: Opalinus Clay rock; material: porewater; isolation source: Opalinus Clay rock BIC-A1 borehole | place: Switzerland: Mt Terri URL, St-Ursanne ...
CCTGATGACTTAGAAAAAACTATGTAGGCAGAGAGAAGGTGAAATAAAATGTCAATTTCTTTAGTGCTTTTTGGAAGCTTGTCTATTTTCCTATTGCTGGGTGTACCTATTGCAATTTCTTTAGGATTTGCATCACTACTTGGGCTTTTATTTAGTAATATGCCTACAGTATATCTTGCCCAGGGGTCATTTATTGCAGTAGATTCATTTCCTTTAATGGCAGTACCTTTTTTTATATTAGCGGGAAATCTTATGGAAACTGGAGGTTTATCGAAAAGACTTGTTAAAGTTGCAAATGTAATGATGGGCTCATATACAGGAGGTTTGGCTACTGTTACAGTACTAGCTTGTGCTTTCTTTGCAGCAATATCTGGTTCAGGTCCAGCAACCGTAGCTGCAATTGGTACCATAATGATTCCTGCCATGGTTAATAAGGGATACAGTAAAGATTTCGCTTCAGCGGTTGCTGCCTCGGGTGGGGCATTAGGAATACTGATTCCTCCAAGTATTGTAATGGTTGTCTATGGAGTTGTAGGCAGCGTATCAATAGGAGATCTGTTTATAGCTGGAATACTTCCGGGAATAGTGATATCCATAATACTCATAACCGTTGGATATTTCATAGCTAAAAAGAACGGTTATAGCGGGTCTGGAGAAAAATTCACTTTTCAAGAATTTTTTAGAGCCTTAAAGGATGCATTTTGGGCATTACTTGCACCCGTTATTATTCTAGGGGGTATATATGGAGGGATCTTCACTCCAACTGAGGCAGCAGTTGTAGCTGTTGTCTATGGCTTTATCATTGGAGCTTTTGTTTATAAAGAACTAAAATTTAATCAGATATATCAAGCACTCTATAAAACAGCAATCACAGTTGGATCGGTGATGATCATTATTGGTGTGGCCACAACATTCGGCAGATTGTTAACGATGTATCAAATACCCTATAAAATGGCCATGTTCCTTTCAAATTTGTCTTCTAATAAATATGTAATCTTAATGTTTATTAATCTATTTCTATTATTTATAGGGATGTTTATGGAAACCCTTGCTACCATTATTATTTTAACACCACTATTATTGCCAGTAGTAACAAACCTAGGTGTTGATCCAATCCATTTTGGAATTTTATTAGTTGTTAACTCTGAAATTGGGTTCCTAACACCGCCACTGGGTGTAAACCTATTTGTAGCTTCAGGAATCTCGAAAATATCCCTAGAACGAATAACTAGGGCTATTATTCCATTTATCATAGCATTATTGATCGGTGTTACTTTATTAACCTTTATTCCGCAAATATCAACGTTTTTACCAAATCTACTGAAGTAATTTACATGTTTAAATCTTAATAATCTTTTCTTATCTTATGTATGTAAGAATCGTAATCTGGCTATATCATAAAGATTTGTTTGTTGTTTAAGTTTTTAAATATAGGTAATGTTATGAAAACATAAAATGTAGACATTAGCCAGGAGGTAATTTATGTTAAAAAGTCAAAAAATGAGAAGTGTAGCAGTAGAGATGGACTCACTTAAATTAGGTATGGGGTGGAATATTGGAGATTTAGATAAACCGCAAATTTTCATACAAAGTACTTGGGGAGATAGTCACCCGGGAAGTGTACATCTTAATAGACTAGTTGAAGCTTCTGAAAATAAATTATTAGAACTAGGAGCAAGACCTGCCAAGTATACTACAACAGACATTTGTGATGGAATAGCACAGGGACATGATGGAATGAATTACTCGTTGTTATCAAGAGAATTTATTTGCAATATGATTGAAATACAAGGAACTGCAACACCTTTTGATGGGGGTTTGTTTATTTGTAGTTGTGATAAAGGAGTTCCTGCACATTTAAAGGCTATAGCACGTCTAGATATGCCATCTGTTATATTCACGGGTGGAGTTATGAAGGCAGGTCCTAATAATCTTACGCTGGAACAAATAGGGACATATAGTGCCAAATTAAAGCGTGGCGAGATCACTGAAGCCGAGTTTAAGGAAAAACAACATACTGCCTGTGCTTCTTGTGGAGCTTGTGCCTTCATGGGAACTGCTGCAACTATGCAAGTAATGAGTGAAGCCTTAGGAATGGCCTTGCCTGGAACTGCTGTAATGCCTGCAACATTGAATGAATTAGAAGTAGAAGTGAAAAGGGCTGCGGAACAGCTCTTAAACGTAATTGCTATGGATTTAAAACCATCACAAATAATGACCGAAAAGGCCTTTGAAAATGCTATCGTCGTTCATGCTGCCATTGCGGGCTCAACAAATGCCCTTCTTCATTTGCCAGCAATTGCCCATGAATTAGGGATAACTATCGAACCTGAACTATTTAATAAGATTCATAAAAATATTCCATATTTAGTGAACATAAGACCTAGTGGATTTTTTCCAGGCCAATATTTTTGGTATGCTGGTGGAGTACCTGCTGTAATGGAGGAGATTAAGAAATATTTGCATCTTGATGTGATGACAATAACAGGAAAAACTCTTGGAGAAAATTTAGAAGATGTTAAAAAAAGCGATTTTTATCATAAATCCAAGAGCTACCTCGAAGAACTTGGCGTGGAAAAAAAAGCAGTAATCGCTTCCTTTGACAAACCAATACAAAAGGAGGGAGCGATAGCAATATTAAAAGGAAACCTTGCACCTGAAGGGGCTGTTGTAAAACATTCAGCAATAGCGAAAGAAATGATTCAAAGTACCCTTGTTGCACGGCCATTTGACTCTGAAGAGGAAGCTTTTGATGCTGTAGTAAATAAACGAATTATTCCTGGTGATGCTGTATTTATTCGATATGAAGGACCGAAAGGTAGTGGAATGCCTGAAATGTTCTACACCACTGAGGCTATAGCATCAGATCCAGAGCTTGTATCATCTATAGCGCTTATAACGGATGGAAGATATTCGGGTGCTACTAGGGGGCCTGCAATAGGACATGTATCTCCTGAAGCAAGTGAAGGTGGACCAATAGCCCTTGTAGAGAATGGTGATTTAATTAGGATAGATATACCTAATAGAAGTATAGATATTGTAGGTGTTAATGGAAAAGAAAGATCTATGGAAGAAATGCGAAAGATATTAGAAGAAAGAAAAAAAAGTTGGAGAAAACCCGAATTGAAAATTAAAAAAGGTGCACTTTCTCTTTATACAAAACTAGCCGTTTCGCCAATGAAAGGGGCATATATGGAATAGTATAATGAATTTATAAGCCCACCATTTTGGTGGGCACCTATAGTATTATTTATTGGAGGAGTTTAGATGAAAATTTCAAATATCGAGTTATTTATGTTAGAGCCAAGATGGCTCTTTTTAAAAATAGAAACCGATGAAGGAATTAGTGGATGGGGTGAGCCTGTAGTTGAGGGAAGAGCACATACAGTAAGGGCTGCTGTTGAAGAATTAAGCGAATATCTTATAGGAAAAGATCCTTTGCAAATCGAAGATCATTGGCAGGTGTTATATAGGGGTGGTTTTTATCGGGGAGGACCTATTTTAATGAGTGCCATTGCAGGAATAGATCAAGCCCTATGGGATATTAAAGGGAAATACTTTAATGCACCTGTGTATGAATTACTAGGAGGTGCTTGCAGAGATAAAATAAGAGTTTATTCATGGGTCGGAGGGGATAGACCAAATGAAGTGGCGGAGGAAGCTCTCACCAAGAAGATAGAGGGGTTTACAGCAATAAAAATGAATGCCACAGAGGAATTGCATTATATAGATTCATTTGACAAGGTTGAAAAGGTTGTACTTAGAGTAGAAGAAGTTCGAAAAGCAACAGGCAAAAATTTTGGTATAGGTATAGACTTCCATGGTCGCGTTCATAAACCCATGGCTAAGATTCTAGTGAAAGAACTTGAGAAATACAATTTAATGTTTATAGAAGAGCCTGTATTGGCAGAGAATCTAGAAGCATTAAAGATTATCAGTACGTATACGTCAACCCCAATAGCAACAGGTGAAAGAATGTACAGTAGATGGGATTTTAAAAAAATCTTTGAAGCGGGATATGTAGACATCATTCAACCGGATTTGTCTCATGCTGGCGGAATAACTGAATGCAGGAAGATTGCAACTATGGCAGAAGCCTATGATATTGCAGTCGCACCACATTGCCCATTAGGACCGATTGCATTAGCTGCATGTCTCCAACTGGATGCGATTACCCCAAATGCATTTATTCAAGAGCAAAGCTTAGGAATTCACTACAACTCAGGGAGTGATTTGTTAGACTATTTAAATGATAAGGCTATATTTAAATATAATAGTGGATATGTTGAAATTCCAAAGGGTCCTGGTCTTGGCATTGATATAAATGAAGAAAAAGTTAGGGAAGCTTCCCGAAAGGGACATTCATGGAAGAATCCAATCTGGCGTAATAGTGATGGTACGGTTGCTGAATGGTAAATTTAATGATTAAGTTGGAAGGAAGATATTTTCATGAAAAAGATAAATAACTTAACAAGAATTAGGGATTGTGGAGTTGTTGCAATAATAAGAGGGATAAGTGATGAAAAACTCATCAATGTAGTAAAGGCGTTATACGAAGGTGGAATTGATTGTATTGAAGTAACCTTTAATACTCCAGGTGCCAAAGGGATGATAACCGAAATTAAGAAGACTTGTGGAGATAAAATACTAGTTGGAGCGGGTACTGTACTTGATGAAATCACAGCTAAAACGGCTATAGATGCTGGGGCCGAATTTATATTAAGTCCTAGTCTGAATCGTGAAGTAATTGAAATAAGCAATCAATACGGAGTAATTTCAATACCTGGGGCATATACACCAACAGAAATGGTTATGGCATATACGTGGGGAGCAGATATAGTAAAGATCTTTCCTGCTATAGGACCTGAATATATCAAGGCGTTGAGAGGTCCTTTGAGCCATATTCCTATTATGGCAGTGGGTGGTATCAATCTTGAAAATGCAGAACAGTTTATTAAAGCAGGAAGCCTGTGTCTAGGTGTTGGTAGTGCCCTAATCCCAAATAAAGCTATTGAAGAAAATGAATTTGAACATATCAAAGGATTAGCGAAGGAATTTAGAAAAATTATAATGTTGAATAGGATATAGTGGAGGAACCGTTTTGAAATATATTTCTATAGATATTGGAACTACAAACACTCGGGTAAGGCTTATAGATAACGACAACATTATTAGAGCGTATAAGGAGCAAGTTGGAGTTAGGGATACAACATTAACTGGGAGCAAAAAAAAAATAAAAGCAGTTGTAAAGAAAGGTATTGAAGAATGTTTAATTAATGTGGATAGGATTAATGAAATTAAAATAATAGCTTCTGGAATGTGTACTTCGAATCTTGGTCTACTGGAAATACCTCACTTGAATACCCCGGTCAGCGTTGAAGATTTAGCTAATCATATGATTAAAGAAACATTTGTTGATATTATTGATGGGCCAATATACTTTGTTCCAGGCGTTAAAAATAATACGGATGACGTAGAGCGTATCGATATGATGAGGGGAGAAGAGGTAGAAGCATTTGGAGCACTCCATTTACTGGAGATAGAAGACAATGTCCTGTTTGTATCACCAGGATCACATACGAAGTTCGTGTTTATAAATAATAGAGAAATTGAAAAATGCAGTACTACACTGACTGGTGAAATTTTATGGGCTTTAGCAAATCATACAATACTATCGAATTCCATTTCTTCAGAAATGATATCCTCGATAGATGAAGAATTCATTCTAAAGGGAATCAATTCAGCAAAAGACTATGGTTTTTCAAAATGCTGTTTTATGATAAGAATCATGGATACCTATGCGAATACTACAAGTAACCAAAGAGCAAATTTCTTAGCAGGTGCTATCTGTTATTATGATATATTATCCGTCTCAGATGACTTGAAGGATAATGAACTTGACATTATTATAAGTGGACCGGAAATGTTAAGACAACTTTATTTTTGCACTTTTAAGCTTCTTGGCTATGATGATAAGAAAATAAAATTAATGAGTAGTGAAATGGTTGATAAAGCAAGTTCAGTGGGCGGAATAAAAATTCTCAATGCTTATTTACAAAACAAGGGGTGAGGTGTGTTAAATGTTTTGGAGAAGTAAGGATATCTTAAAACAGCCGGAATGGTCCAATGTCAGGGCACTATATAAATCCAATGGATATACGGATGAAGATCTGTCAAAACCAATTATTGCTGTTGTTAATTCATATAATACGATATGTCCTGGACATTATAACCTTAAAAACTTAACTCAGCTAGTCAGAGAGGGAATACGTTCTGCCGGCGGTACACCAATTGAATTCGGTATTATTGCTGCTTGTGATGGAATGGCTATGGGTCATGAAGGAATGCGTTATATACTTCCCACTAGAGAGCTTATAGCAAATGATATTGAAACGATGATACAGGCCCATAGATTGGATGGAATGGTGCTATTAGGCTCCTGTGACAAAATAGTTCCTGGAATGTTAATCGCTGCAGCAAGACTAGATATTCCAACTATAGTGGTTAATGGTGGACCCACCTTGCCTGGCAAGCTTAGGGATAATAATCCCTATGGTGGTGAATATATAGACCATTCTATAATTCAACAATCACTTGGAGCTTTACAATCGGGATTAATAGATGAAGAAGAGTATTTATGGTTGGAAGATAATGCATGTCCAACGATAGGTTCGTGTGCTATGCTTGGAACGGCGAATACGATGTGCTGTCTTACCGAAGCGATGGGTATGTCCCTTCCTGGAAGTGCTGCTATCCCAGCGGTGTATAGCGAAAGAATGGGAAGTGCATATAAAAGTGGACAAGCGATCGTAAACCTTATTGAAAATGATATCACGGCTAGAAAGATCATAACAAAAGATTCGTTATTAAACGCTATTAAGGTAAATTCAGCTATTGGTGGCTCAACAAATGCTGTTCTTCATATATTAGCAATAGCCTATGAAGCTGAAATAGATTTATCCTTGGAGGAATTTGGCATTATCAGTAAAGGGGTTCCCTATATTACACCCCTTATACCAGGTGGTTCTTATACGTTACTTGATTTCTATGAAGCAGGTGGAGTTCCGACAGTTATGAAGGTTTTAGAGAGCTTGTTAAATCTAGAATGCTTAACGGTAACAGGTTTCAGCTGCAAGGATAGTATATCAAAAATCAAAGTATCTAAGAATAATGTAATAAGACCATTAAATGATCCTTTAAATTTCAACGGGGGCATTGCTGTATTAAAGGGAAATATAGCCCCTGATGGAGCAGTTACTAAGCCTTCAGCTATACCAAAGGAAGCCCATACTTTTAGAGGTCCAGCTATAGTATTTGAAAGTGAACAGGAAGCGTTAATTGGAATTAGTTCAGGGACTGTAAAATCAGGGGATGTAGTAGTCATTAGAAATGAGGGACCTAAAGGTGGTCCTGGAATGCCAGAAATGTATAAAGCGATGAAATTATTAGTTGGAATGAATTTAGGGAGTAAAGTTTGTTTAATAACAGATGGACGTTTTTCAGGTTCGAATAATGGTTGTTTTGTTGGTCATATCTCTCCAGAAGCTGCTGAGGGTGGACCAATTGCTGCTGTGCAAAGTGGGGATATAATCTATGTCAACATTCAAAAGGGTATCATTGAAAATGAAGAGAAGGATTTCTCCCAAAGGAGTATCAATCAAAAAAATATTCAAACCAATAAATACGGTGGTTATTTATTTTCTTATAGAAAATTAGTTGAGTCAGCCTCTAAAGGGGCTATAATTCCAACGAGATAATATGAAAAACTTACTCCTCCCATACTTGTGGGAGGAGTAAGTTTTGTTATTGATATTGAATTACCCCCAGGCCAATCGATTTCCAGCATTTCTTGCTGGCAGAGTTCTAAACTCATCAGGATTTTTGGAGTATTATGAGTAGAAAGGGTTAACTGAAAATATTTAGTAGCCCTAATATTTTTTTGTGCACTGCCCTCCAATCATGAAGAAGGGAGTATATGAGAAATCTAAAAAAGGACCTGTTTTCAGGTCCTAATGGTAAATAAAGTTTGTTACTGCTGAGTACTAACTGGTGGAGTAAAAGTTCTTTGGGCTAATTCTGCATCCAGCATGTATAAGGCATTGGCATTGTCATTGATTCTTTCCAGTTTCTTAACTAGACTGCTGAAGGTAGACTCTTCTTCAACTTGTTCGTCGATGAACCACTTTAAAAAGCTGATGGTTGCATGTTCTCTTTCATCCATGGCTATATCCATAAGCTTATAGATTCTTTTCGTTACAAATTGTTCATGAGAGAAGGATTTCTGAAAGGCATCAAGTACAGAAGTATAATCATTTTCTGGGGGGTCAAGAGCTGTTAGCCTTGTACGGCCTCCTCTTTCTAATATATAATCAAAAAACTTCATGGCATGAAACTTCTCTTCCTCGGCTTGCACTTTAAAGAAGTTAGCAAAACCATTAAGATCTTCAGATGCACAGTATGCTGCCATGGCTAAGTACAAATGAGATGAAAAAAATTCGTATTTAATTTGTTCATTTAATTCACTGACTAATTTTTCGCTAATCATTTTTTAACTCCTCCTCTTATAATGTTGATCCTAATATTAATGTACCACAAAATTTATGATCTAAACAAATATCCTATTAAATTTACAAAATGATATAATAGAATATATAAATAAATCGGAGGGGTGTTAAGAATGAAATTTACTTTTATCCACAATAATTTAAATGTATTAAATTTAGAGAAAAGTTTGGATTTTTACAAAAATGCTCTTGGTTTGGTGGAGGTTAAAAGAAAACAAGCGAATGATGGTAGCTTTATACTGGTATTTTTAGGTGATGAAGTAACGGGTCATCAGTTAGAACTTACATGGCTTAGAGACAGAAAAGAACCCTATAATTTGGGGGACAACGAAATACATTTGGCTTTTAAAGTAAATGATTATAATGGAGCCCACCAGCATCATGACAATATGGGTTGTATTTGTTATGAAAATAAGGGGATGGGTATATATTTCATTTCCGATCCAGACGGTTATTGGTTAGAGATCATACCAGAAAGAAAATAGTTATACTGTAGGATAGACTGTGGACATCGTTCCATACAAGCGAATATTTTAAGGAGTGAAGAGGTTCATGTTGAAGGAATTAATTGAAAAAGGGTTTGGAAATGATCTGGATTTAAATTGTTCGGAAAAAATACTATACGGGGCAAATGAAGCCTATGGACTAAATATTAGTAAGGACACCCTGAAGGTGGCTGCAGGTTTTGGTGGAGGTATGGGGATCGAAAGCACATGTGGTGTTTTGACTGGAGCTGTCATGGTTTTAAGCAAATTACACGTTGTCGACGTAGCCCATAACTCAAATATAAAGGCAATAACCACTGAATTTCTTGAGGACTTTAGAAAAGAAATGGGAAGCTTAAATTGTGACGCACTGAAAAGGGAATATAGAACTGAAGAACTAAAATGTCATTATGTGATAGTGAAAGCTGCTGAAATACTGGACAAGATTATTTTATCAGAAAAATTATAAATATTATTAAAAATAGATCGTAGAGTAATTTGAAAAAACAATGTAGGGAGGTCACTGCCAATGTGCCCTCCCTTAAATCCTTAGATAAATAATTGTATATCGGACTCTAAAGAATCCTCAAGATATTTTTGGGCTGTAACAACTTCTAATTCCGGAATTAATTCTTCCTTTTTAAAACCCATGATGTCCATGGAAAGCTTGCATCCATAGAAGCGAACGCCCTTCTTCCGTGCTCCTTCCAAAAAATCTATTAGGCGTGGAGCCTCGTCATCCTTCATCATTTCAAGAAGCATCTGTTTTCCCAATCCACTAAAATTCATTTTTGATAAAGGAAGCTCCTCGGGACCCTTTGGCGTCATCATGCCAAACATTTTTTCATAGGTTGTCTTATCCTCGGTGGACATTACATTAGGGTCTCTTAGAAGAAATAGCCCCCAAAATGAAAAGAATATTGTAACATCTATATTCATTTCTCTGGCACTATTGGCTAAGATTAGAGCAGCCATAGCCTTATCGTATTCACCGCTGAACATTAGCAGAGTCATCTTTTTTCCCATAAAAATTCTCCTTTCTGTATTTCTGAATAAGCATATTTTTAACCAAATCAATCATTTATATGCTTAAAAAAAAGCCTTCCATAAGGAAGGAGTTAGGAAAAAATATTTAAATGGGGGAAATCGATAGATTTTTGTATTTTTTTAGATAAGTATCTTTGCTTGCAACAATATGATGGAGTAGTCTAATCAGAATATCAACTTCACCTTTGTGATTATAGAGTCCAAAGCTTATTCGCACCATTCCAGGATGTGCTATGGAAGAATCCTGAATTCGTTTTTTTACATCTTTCTCACAAACCTTTAACAATCTTTGAACATAGGGTTGTGCACAAAAACATCCACTTCTAACGGCGATGCCTCCTTCGTAGGACAATATTGTAGCTAGTATCTCATGGGGAATACCTTTAATATTAAAGGGAATAATCGCTAATCGATCCTCACTATAGTCTAAATCTCCAAACAGCTCAATGCTAGGAACTGCTTTAAGCTTTTGAATCGTATACTTTAAAAGCCTATCCTCATGGGCAACTATTCTATCCATCCCCACTGACATTAATGTTTTAATGGCTGTAGACAAAGCTACGACCCCTATGATATTTGGACTTCCTGCTTCTTCCTTGTGAGGTGTCTTTGCCCACCGGATATAATCGTGGGTTACCATATCAACTGTACCACCACCTGTATATTCAGGATCACCCTTTTCAAAGGTGGAGGTCGGGCCAATAAGTACTCCAATTCCGAAGGGTGCATATATCTTGTGGGATGAAAAAACTAAATAGTCAATATGTTCTGGAGAATCCAAAGGCTTCATGTCTATGGGGGAATGGGGAATCAATTGAGCGCCATCCACAAGAACTTTGGCGTTATGTTTATGGACAATGGAAGCAATCTTGTGAATGGGATTTTTAAAACCGGTTACATTGGATGCACCTGTTACAGCAACTAAACCGACAGAACCCCTGTATTTTCTGAGCTTATGCTCTAAACTGTCCAAGGATAGTCGGCCAGTTTGATCTAACTCTATATAATCAACTTTATACTTATTTCGCCAGGGTAGATCATTTGAATGATGCTCCATACAGGTCGATAAAATAATACTTTTTTTTCTAGGGTCCAACAATCTGTATGCTAACTTGTTTATTGCTTCTGTAGTGTTTTTTACAAAAATAACGGTACTGTCCTTCTTGTCAGCTTTAACAAAATCCTTAATAATTTCCCTGGAATACTCAAATAAATTGGATGAAAGCAAGGACTTATAACCTGTACCACGGTGAATAGAAGAGTACCAGGGTGCAAAATTATTAACTTCCTGCATTACTGAAACAAGAGGAGGAGTCGTGGCAGCATTGTCAAAATTTATAGCGGTCACAAAATTACCGTTGGAGAGAGGAATTTTAGTATCTGTTCCAACGACGAGATTCTTTAAGTAATTTGTTTGGTATTCCGAAGATTTCATTAAGTTCACCCACTTATTGATTTTACTTATTATAATATTCAACACTACTTTAAATGTGATAAAAATTATTGAAAAATTAATTATTTTAGATTATGAATAAGCGGTAGCAAATATGGAATAATATAGTAAAATAGCAAAGATTATGAATAGAAGAAGTGTAAAGATATGGATAAAGAGCTATATTATTTTGATAAAAATAGTGAATCCTTGTTAAGAGAAGTAATGAAAATAGGATAAAATTTGTGTTAGCAATGAATATACTAAATCAAAACAAAATATTAAAAGAAAAAGGAATTTTCTGAATTGTATAGAATATTACTATTATAGTTGTCTAAAAATTACAACAAATATTGAAGCGAGGGGGAAAATAAATGAAGGACTATCAAAGTGATAAAATAAGGAATGTAGCATTGGTGGGACATGGTGGATGCGGAAAAACGATCTTGACTGAGGCAATGCTCTTAACAACAAAGGTTACCAATAGACTAGGCAAAGTTGAGGACGGCAATACGGTTTCAGATTTTGATAAGGAAGAAATGGCAAGACGTATTTCAATTAGTACATCCTCAATTCCGGTGGAATGGAAGGATTACAAATATAATATCTTAGATACCCCCGGTTATTTTGATTTTATTGGTGAAGTTAATTGCGCTTTGAGAGTTGCAGGCGGTGTCGTTCTTGTAGTAGATGCTTCATCAGGAATTGAAGTAGGAACTGAAAAGGCTTGGAATTACACAACCAGTAGAAAGATGCCTAAATTCATATTTGTAAATAAGATGGACAAAGAGAACGTTAATTTTGAAAAAATTCTAAATGAACTAAGAGAGAAGTTTGGAAAATCTGTTGCACCTTTTGCCATTCCCATGGGAGAAAACAATAGTTTTAATGGATTCGTGAATGTAGTTGATATGTTAGCTAGGGAGTACAATGGTAAAGAATGTGTAGATAAGCCAGTTCCCACAGAATATATAGATAAAATCGCACCAATAAGGGAAATGTTAGTAGAATCCGTGGCTGAATCAGATGAAGTGCTACTGGAAAAATATTTCGGGGGAGAAGAGTTTACAGCTGAAGAAATGCACAATGGACTTAGAAAGGGTGTAATAAACGGAGATATTGTACCTGTATTGGTTGGTTCTGCTGTGAACAATATAGGAATACACACATTATTAGACATGATCCACGAATTTATGCCTACACCTAAGGATACAAA
>JUEG02000799.1_pt1 | contig 12732 bp, 11 predicted proteins | sample 432341 | NCBI WGS metagenome assembly JUEG02 (sample SAMN02953476, study PRJNA257561) | rock porewater metagenome | biome: terrestrial; feature: Opalinus Clay rock; material: porewater; isolation source: Opalinus Clay rock BIC-A1 borehole | place: Switzerland: Mt Terri URL, St-Ursanne ...
ACTTCAGGAATGTATATGTTTCCACAATAGTGGAAACGTGATTTCGGTTTGAAGCACTGAAAAGCACGTAATGAGGGAACTGAATTAAACGCGCTTTTCTTGTGTCCACAATTTTCCGAAAATATTATAGGCGATTTTGAAGGGAAAATGGAGAATGCTGACGAATAAAGATAACTACGTATGAAAATTATATAGCACTAATAGTAGTTTTAATTAAAATAACAGTTAAAGGAGGACATGAAGCATGTTTGATAATAAAAAAATTGAAGTGGCAGTTAAGTCAATTCTAGAAGCCATTGGCGAAGATCCTGATCGCGAAGGTTTAAGGGATACACCTAGCAGAGTCGCAAGAATGTATGGGGAAATCTTTGGTGGACTGCAAACGAATCCAGAGGAGCATCTTCAAGTGCTTTTCACTGAAGATCACGAAGAGATGGTGTTAGTTAAGGATATTTCTTTTTACTCAATGTGTGAACATCACCTTCTTCCTTTCTTTGGTAAAGCTCACGTGGCCTATATTCCAAAGAAGGGTAAAATAACTGGACTTTCTAAATTAGCTCGCACTGTGGAAACAATTGCAAAGAGACCACAGCTACAAGAAAGATTAACTTGTGGAGTCGCTGATATGATTATGAAAGCCCTTGAACCGAGAGGTGTACTCGTTGTAGTTGAAGCAGAGCACATGTGCATGACTATGAGGGGTATTAAAAAGCCTGGCTCTCTTACAATTACATCTGCGGTCAGAGGACTTTTCAAAACCAATGAAGCTACTAGACTTGAAGCTTTTGCTCTTATTAATGGTAAGAGGTAAAAGATATAACAATCAACAGCACCTCATAGGTGCTGTTTTTATACTGCAGGAAAGTATATGTTTCCACATTTGGGAAACATGGCTGCGGTATGCTGACCAACTCATTGTTGTGTAATTTATTACTTTGCGGGTTATAATTAAAACAGCTAAACAAATCTCTACGGATGGTGATAATTGATGATGACTATATCGAAGCAAAAAACTTTAGCCTTTACAGTTTTCTTATTGATATTTTTAATTTTTAGCAGTATTACCAGTGCCCAAGCACAAGTAAATGATACTTTAAATATTAAAGGGGAAGCTGCTATCTTAATAGAGGGAAACTCTGGGAAGATTTTATATCAAAAGAATATAGATGAGCCACTACCAATTGCTAGCATGACTAAGATGATGACGGAATATCTGGTCCTCGAGGCTATAAAAAAGGGTCAAATTACCTGGGATCAGAAAACGTCCATCAGCGATTATGTTTTTAGAATTTCGCAAAATAGAAATTTGTCCAATGTACCGATGCGTAAAGATGCTCAATATACAGTTCGTGAGCTCTTTGAAGCAGCAGCGATTTACTCGGCTAATGGTGCGGCCATAGCTCTTGCAGAAATGATTTCCGGGTCGGAAACTGAGTTTGTAAAACAAATGAATAGCAAAGCCAAAGAACTAGGACTTAAAGACCATAAATTTGTTAATAGTACCGGACTCAACAATCAGGATCTTTTAGGACAACACCCTCAGGGTTTTACGGTGCAAGATCAAAACATGCTTAGTGCTCGTTCAACAGCTATTTTGGCCTATAGACTAGTTCAAGATTTTCCAGAAGTTCTCAAAACCTCAAGCATTCCTAAGAAAGTGTTCAGAGAGGGAACTGACGATGCCATTCAAATGGATAATTGGAATTGGATGCTTCCAAGTTTAGTATTTGGCTATGAAGGAATGAATGGTTTAAAAACAGGCTCGACAACCCAAGCCGGATATTCATTTACTGGAACCGCAAAAAGAAATGACCTGAGATTAATTTCAGTTGTTATGAAAACAAATTCTTATGAAGCACGATTTGCTGAAACCAGGAGATTAATGGATTATGGCTTTAGTAATTTTATTAGAAAGCAAATTTTGCCTGAAGGCTTTCAGATTCCTAATAAATCACAAATTGCCGTAATCAAAGGTAAACAGAAAACTGTTGAAGTAGAGGGTAAGAAACCTTTAGTGATAACCATAAAGAGAGATCAAGAAAAACTCTTTGAACCAGTTTACAAGCTAGATAATTCAGTAACACAAGACGGTAAATTAGTAGCCCCTCTTAAAAAAGGACAAAGAATAGGAGCTTTAGGAGTATCATTTAAAGGTGATTTAAAGTATGAATTTGTCACTCCCAAAGGTATTTCAAAGGAACAAGTGGATTTAGTTACCAAAGAAGAGGTAAAGAAGGCAAGTTTTATACGACTTTTCTTTAGAGGTATTTCAAGCTTTATTTCCGAAAGCGTTACTAATTTAATTAAGAAGTTTTAAATTTAAGGTGCACAAAAGGTAAGTGTGGAACTCGAACTAAGAAAGTTCGAGTTTTTTTGTCACAAATAAAACTCTCTCCGTATAATAGACTAAAGCTTATTAAGGGGAGAATAGGAATGTATCAGTTTAGTCAAATTTTACAAAGCTATAAATATGATTTATTTAGCAAAGCAAATGTTATTGGTGTAGGAATCGGTTATAAATTCCATAAATATAGAAATACCAGAGCATTGAGTATTGTTAATTTAGTTTCGCAAAAAAAACCGCTAGAATTTTTAAATTCAAAAGATCTTATTCCAACAACACTTGGAGGAGTTTCCACAGATGTTTGGGAGGTTGGTCCAATTAATGCTTTTATTACGCGAAAAGGCTATCAAAGACCGGCTCAACCGGGATCCAGCATTGGGCATTTAAATTCCCCTGGTTCGGGGACTTTTGGAGCTGTCTTAAAAGGTTCGACAGATGGAAAAAGGTTCATACTGTCAAATAATCACATCTTAGCAAATTTGACAAATGGTCAAGATAACAGAAGTAAAATTTCAGACCCTATTTTGCAACCTGGAAGATTAGATGGAGGAACAAGAAGTGACCGAATCGGGTTGCTTAAAACCTATGTACCCCTAAATTATGGTAACGGGCAAGAAAAACCGCAATTTGTTGATGCCGCTCTAGGCGAACCCGATCGTCCCGAACTAATCACTAATAATATAATTGGAATTGGTAAACCTATAGGTCTTGGCGAGCCTAGCTTAGGGCAATGGGTACTAAAAAGTGGTATGGCGTCAGGGCTTACAAGTGGAGAAGTTATTGCGCTTAGAGTAATGTTAAGCATAAATTATGGTGAACAATTGAATGTTAATGTTGTTTTTGATGATCAAATTCTCGCTACAACCGGTGCTGTCCCGGGTGACAGCGGGTCGCTGCTTTTATCTTCTGATAAGAAAGCCCTAGGTATGTTAGTCGGCGGAGGTGGTGGGATTGATGTTTATAATCGTCTCTCAAATGTTTTAAAGGAACTCGAAAGAAGATTTTAGCTTGCTTTCAATTATCTATTAATCTAAAATAGTAAGATAAAGATGTTTCCTGTAACAAGGGTTGGGTGGTTTTTATATTATAAAGTAAAGCACTGCCCCGACTGGAGGGAACATTCATGAAAAAACTAGATTATTGTCTTCAATGTTATGCTGATCTAAAAAATGAAGACTGGGAAGTTCTAATATTAATTGAGGAATTCTGGGTTTTACGCTGCCCCAAGTGTAAAACAGTGCATACTTACTATCATGATGGCAGTATTATAATTCAACACTGAAATAAGGGGGTAAAAATGAAAATATTGATCACCAATGATGATGGTATTAATGCCAAGGGAATTAATGCGCTTACTTTTGCCTTAAAGGATATAGGTGACATTTATGTAGTTGCTCCTGATCGAGAGAGAAGTGCCACTGGTCATGGAATTACGGTTCACCACCCATTACGGGTTCAAGAAACTAATAATTTTGGCGACTCAGTTCAGAGTTGGTGGGTCGATGGAACTCCCGCAGACTGTGTTAAAGTCGCTATCCAAGGCTTGATGAATGGACTTCCCGATTTAGTAGTGTCTGGTATTAATTTAGGATCTAATTTAGGTACCGACGTGTTATATTCCGGCACTGTATCTGCGGCTATTGAGGGTATTATTCACGATATACCTTCCTTTGCAATTTCTTTGGCATCTGTTGATAGCAATCCTGAATTTGGTTATGCTGCTGATTTTGCTAAATATATTTGTACTGAAATAAAGCAACAACATTTGACTATAGATACATTGCTAAATATAAATATCCCATCTTTAAAAAGTAATGAAGTTAAAGGAGTAAAAGTAACGAAGCTTGGGACTAGAAGATATGAAAATTGTGTAGAAAAAAGGTTTGACCCAAGAGGAAGGGTATACTATTGGATGGGCGGAAAAGTAAAAGATATTAATAAGGACGACGGGACCGACATCGCAGCTATTGAACAAGGTTATGTATCTGTAACACCGATACATTTTGATCTAACAAATTATAAAATCATCAATGAGGTCGAAGGTTGGAATTTAAAAAAATAGGATGAGTACTAAGACTCACCCTGTTACTCAAATTTAAATTCCCTTACTTAAAGCTTCCTCTGCTCTTTTAATCATAACTTTTACCATATTACCACCAATTCTCCCGCCAACCCTACCACAATCTTTGGCACTCAGTTGGCCCCAATATCCATTTTGGATTTGATTGGCGACACCAATTTCCTGGGCAATTTCATACTTAAACTGATCAAGTACATTGTGGGGGAGCATTTTGTCATTATTCGTAAACTTTGCCATGATTAATTCCTCCATTCAATTTTTTTTGAAATATATTAAATAATTCTTAATATTATTATTGTCAAAACAGAGAAAACTTATTTCAACAACTTTTTGGATTTTTGGTCAAAAATTGCAAATCTTTTAAGGAGGTATTTTAATGAACTTAGATAAAAATGTTAAGTTAACCGGAATGGTTGATTGTGCTGGCTGAGCAGCTAAGATAAGTCCGGAGGACTTAGCTAAAATTTTAATTAATCTACCTCAGGTTAATGACCCAAACGTTCTTGTAGGAACGAATACGTCTGATGATGCGGCAGTTTATAAAATTAATGATGAGTTATGTATTATTCAAACCTTAGATTACTTTACACCTGTTGTAGATGATCCTTATACATATGGTATGATTGCCGCTGCCAATTCCTTAAGTGACATTTATGCAATGGGTGTACAACCTCTCTTTGCCTTAAATATCGTAGGTTTTCCAAGCAATTCCTTATCTATGGAAATTTTAGGAGAGATACTAAAAGGAGGGGCTGATAAGGCTTCCGAAGCAGGGATAAATATAATTGGTGGACATACTATTGAGGATAAGGAACCTAAATATGGCTTATGCGTTACTGGGATTGGCAAACCAGGGAATATCATTACTAATTCCGGTGCCCAAAAAGGTGACAAATTATTTTTAACAAAGCCATTGGGTATTGGTATTCTTACAACAGCTATGAAACAGGGAATTACTTCAGCAGAACTAGCACAGGAAGCCATTAACGTTATGACTGAACTTAATAGTAAGGCTGCCACTGCTATGGTAAAAGTTGGGGTAAACGCCTGTACAGATGTAACTGGATTTGGGTTGCTTGGTCACTTGTATGAGATGACTAGTGGAAGTAAGGTTGGAGCCAAAATTGAGATTAATAAAATCCCTGTATTACCGGGAACCTGGGATTATGTTTCAGCGGGTGTAGTTCCTGGAGGTACTAGAAAGAACTTAAAGTATCTCGAAAGAATTCTTAAGTTGACTGGGGACATTACTCAAGAACAATTACTAGTTATTGCTGATGCCCAAACCTCCGGTGGTTTACTAATTTCCGTTAGTCCTGAAAAATCTAAAGACTTGGCTTTCGAACTAAATAAGGCAGGTGTTCCCTTATATGTGGAGATTGGTGAAATTGTTGAGGGAGAAAAAGGTTTGATAGAAATTCTGTAAACATAAACGGCCTACTCGCTAGAGGGAGGCCGTTTGGTTATCTTTATTAGGGCAAAATCAAGCAGGATAAAAGTGCCAAAAAAAGCCAAGATAGGAATGTTCTAGGTAGGATCACTCATACTATTAAACATGAAATCAAAGCGCACCGTGAAAAATAGTTAATTTAGATAGACAATAGAAGTTTATTTAAAATAATTATCGGAGGAAAACAGGTGAAAATCCAGTCAAGTAAAAAGGCAACCCAATTTACTTTGGTATACATAATCATAGTGATTTCCTTTTTTGATAATTTCAGTCATATACCGATAATGTCGATCTTCGCAAGATCCCTAGGTTCTAGTATTTTTTTCGCTAGTTTAATTGTGTCTGCCTATTCAATGTCAAATATGGTCGGTAATTTCTATTCTGGTTCTTTTATTGATAAGTTCGGTCGAGCCTATTGTATGACCTATGGTTTATTGATATCGTGCTTGGCTGTATTCTGTTATTCTTTGGTTTTATCATCAACGCAATTATTGTTGGTTAGAATTCTTCATGGATTAGGTATGGCAGTGGTTATTCCGGCAGCCTTCGCTTTGATTGGAGACCTTTCATCAGAAACCTCTAGAGGGCAGGATATGGCTAAGTCAGGTATAGCTATAAGTATTGCGGCTTTGTTAGGACCTCCTATTGGTGGTACAATTAAAACCATTATTAGTTTAGACTTTCTTTTTTATTTGGTAGCAATATTATTGTTTATCGGAGCCATAATATGTAGATTTTTTATTAGTGAGACCTTTTATGACGCTAATCTTCCGCTAAGTGAAACAAAAAATGACGACGGTGTCAACCCAGAAATAAAAGTAAGTATCTTTTGTCCGGAACTACTAATAGCCTATCTAGGTGCGTTATTATTAATGATTGCAAAAGGAACTTTGATTTTTGCCTTACCATTACATAGCGAAAATTTGGGTTTTTCTGCTGCCACCACGGGTATTCTCTTTAGTTGCTTCGCGATTTCGGCAATAATTATCTTTGCTACTCCCTTCAATAGATTGTCTGATAGAAAGGGTAGATTTACTTCCATTATTTTAGGGTTAGTTTTAATAACCCTATCCCTTGGATTGCTGGGTTATGGGAATAAAATGTTTGAGCTTGTCCCCATTATGCTACTTTACGGCGTTGGTTTTGGTATTCTCTTTCCCGCGAGTACAGCTTTAGTAGTTGATTTTACTGAGGTAAAGGATAGAGGGAGAGGTTTTGGCATCTTTTATGGAGTTTTTTCCCTAGGTGTTGTGATTGGCCCTGTTGTTGCAGGCGCTGTATCTGAATGGATAAACCCTTTCCATACTGCGTCTATCTTAGTACTAGTTGGATTGATTCCTATGTATTTACTTTATTTAAAAATAAAAAATCAAGTTATCTTGTTTAAATCCTGAATTTGGGTTAAAATCTTAATTAATACAATTTTAAATAAGAGGTGTTATTTATGGTATTAGACTCAAGTTATTTTATTTTAGTGCTACCCGCAATGTTATTGGCGATGTGGGCTCAATTTAAAGTAAAGAGTACTTTTAAAAAATATTTGAAAGTACGGGCTATAAGCAATAAAAAAGGTGCCGAAGTGGCCAGAGCTTTACTAGATTCTAACCGACTCTATGATGTTCCCGTGCAGTTATCAAAAGGAAGTTTGTCAGACCATTATGATCCTAGAAGTAGAACTGTCCGACTGTCACCTGAGGTATATAATGACAATTCTGTCGCATCTCTAGGTGTGGCGGCTCATGAAGTTGGTCACGCTATTCAGCATGCAGAAGAATATTTTGCTCTAAAATTAAGACATAATCTATTTCCTGTTGCAAATATAGGTTCTAATGCAGCTATGCCCTTAATCTTGATTGGATTTTTATTTAATTCTTTAAACTTACTCTTACTGGGAATAGTATTTTTCTCAGTTGCAGTTTTATTTCAGGTAGTTACTTTGCCTGTTGAGTTTAATGCCAGCAGTCGAGCCTTAACGGCTTTAAATACTCATGGCTTTATTACTCGTGACGAAATTGGACCTACAAGAGCTGTATTAAGCGCTGCGGCACTAACTTATGTGGCAGCAACTATTGTAGCTATAGCTCAATTATTACACTTTATTCTGCTCTTTATGGGAAGGCGAGACTAATGACGGCAGGACCTCTACGCAAATATTTTATTACTGGCTTGTTTATTTTACTGCCCGTGATTATAACAATATATATTTTATCTTTCGCTTTTAATTTTGTAGACGGACTACTTCAGCCCTTTATTAAACCGATTATCGGTAGGACAATCCCCGGGTTAGGTTTAATTGTTGGCCTGATCGTCATATTTGTTACAGGACTTATTGCAACTAATGTATTTGGCAAGAAAATTATCGCTTATGGCGAGAGTATAGTTATAAAGATCCCTTTAGTAAAACAATTATACTCTGCGACAAAACAGATTATAGACGCCTTTTCTGTGCAAAGTCAGGATGCCTTTCAACGGGTGGTTCTTGTCGAGTATCCTCGTAAGGGTATTTATGCTATAGGTTTTGTAACAGGTGAGGGGGTAGGAGAAGTTCAAGCACTTACGGAAGATGAGGTCGCAAACGTATTTATACCTACAACGCCAAATCCCACTTCTGGATTCTTAATTTTATTTCCTAAGGATCAACTTATACCATTAGAAATGACTATCGAGGAAGGTCTTAAAATGGTTATTTCAGGTGGGGTAGTTAGCCCGAAATATAGTAAAAAAGAACATATTGTAGAAATAAAAAACCCATCATCGGAATGATGGGTTTTTTTTAACGTCTTAACCAGTTTAGTAAGCGATGTCCTAAAAAAGGGATGCGTTCCACATCCCTTGGAAAGATTCCTTTTACTGAGATTAGAGTCACAAAGTAAATTATAAAACCTAAGAATATAATGGTTAGAGTCGCAAAAGTCCTTGTGGCTATCAGATTTGTTAAGAAGTCATAACCATAAGAAACGAACAAGCTCATTACTCCTATTGCGAACAAGGGTTTAAGTAACATATTTTTCAGGTCAAAGGTTAGACCAATGTAACGTGCGATGGCAATAAGATTTAAAGTTGCTACAACAACGAAGCTAACATTGATTGAAATCGCGGCACCTTGTAAACCGAAGTTAGGAATTGCAGTTAGATAATAAATGAATCCCAACTCAATTAAGGAGCCAAGAATCAAATTATTCATAGGTACAGAAGGCTTTCCAAAACCTTGTAGAATACCTGTCGTAGTTTGCTGCAAATATAAGAATATACCTCCTAAAGATAGAATTTTTAATCCGATTCCCGCTTCAGGAGCATTAAATAACATATCTGTCAAATCAGTTGCTAAATGGAAAAAAACGACCAAACAAGGAAGTCCTGCCAAAATTGTCAACCTTAAGGCTTCTTTAGCTCTATTTTGTAATAGTAGATAGTTTTTTTGGGCATAGGCTTCAGATATTGCCGGGACTAGAGTAGTAGACAAGGATATGGTAATTACCGTGGGTAAAACTAACAGAGTCAAAGCAATACCTGTTAATTGCCCATAAAGGGTGGTTGCTTCTTGCATTGTGTAACCAGCAACTAATAGCCTTTTAGGTATCATGATGGCTTCGAAGCTTAAAATACTAGTAGAAACCAACCTGCTCAAAGTGACAGGTATTCCTAACCTAAATAAACTTTTAAGCCACTCAATATAGGAGTCTTGTCTATTAATGTCTCGGTGTATTTTAGGTCTCCTATATTTAAAGAAACCAAGCATTACCAGGAAGCCAACTAATTCCCCAATAACCACTCCTATTGAAGCTCCCGCGGCCGCATATTCAATTCCTTTCGGTAGAAACCAATAAGCAAAGCATAAACCCAAACTAACTCGTACTATTTGCTCTGCTATCTGAGTTATTGCTGTTGGCGTCATGTATTGCAAGCCTTGAAAGAAACCTCTGAAGCATGAGCAAAGAGAGACAATCACTAGACTCGGAATAAGAGCAATAAAAACCGGGTAAACTTTTGGGTTGGTAAAAATGTACTCCATCAAAAATGGTAAAGCCAAAATCACGATCCCAGTTAATATAGTGCTTGTTATAAAGAGAGTAGATAAGGCGATTTTTAGAATTCGATAGGCCCCAGCTAAGTTGTTCTTTGCATATTCTTCAGCTACAAATTTTGAAACGGCTAAAGGAATTCCGGCTGTAGCTAAAACAATTATAAATATGTAAATAGGGTAAACCATGTTAAACAAGCCTATGCCTTCCGCACCTATAAGTTTAATAATGAAAACTTGATAGATAAATCCAATTATTCGGTTTATTAGACTGGCAGCAAATAAAATTAGAGCACCGTAAACAAAGGATTGTTTAGCCATGGGTTCCTACCTCTCTTTAGAATATTTCCATATAATGTTTATGCATCAATCCTTTCTAATATCCACTCCATATTTTTTATTGAATTTTTCGACCCTTCCTGCGGTATCAATCCACTTTTTTCTTCCCGTAAAAAGTGGGTGACATTTCGAGCAAATTTCTACGCTTAGATTCTGTTTAGTTGAACCTGTTTGAAAAGTTTCCCCGCATGAACAACGCACTGTAGTTTGTGAGTATTTTGGATGAATTCCTTTTTTCAAAACAACACTTCCTCTCAAAAAAACTCAAAATTAGGATTATTTTGTTAAAATCCTAATACATATATATTGAGAAGTGGAAAACTTATAACCAATTTAAGAGGGGAGGAATTGAATGCCAATATTCGAACCTGCCTCAGTATTAAGAAATATTAGTTTTGTAGGACATAATGGTTCAGGGAAAACATCGGTGATAGAAGCAATTTTGTATTCGCTTGGGAATATTAATAGGCTAGGCAATGTTGAGGAGGGTAACACCGTAGCAGATTATCTCCCGGAAGAAATAAAACGTAAAGTATCAATTTCAGCTAAAGTGCTAGCAGTAAAGGCAAAAGAATACAACTTAAATTTAATTGACACCCCAGGGTATGCCGATTTCATAGGGGAGGTAATTAGTAGTTTAAACGTGATAGAATCAGTTTTGTATATAGTCTGTGGATCAAGCGGAGTTGAAGTGCAAACAGAGATTATAAAAGAGTACGTGGAACAAACCGGTGTTTGTCAGGCAGTTTTTATTAATAAACTTGACCGAGAAAACTCTGATTTTTTTAGAGTTATTAAAGAGTTAGAGGATCTTTTCTCAAAGCCCGTTTTACCTTTATGTGTTCCCTTAGGTAAGGAGTCAAACTTAGAGGGTTATATAGACTTATTAACAGGGGAAGTTATTAGTAAAAAACCAAAAGAAGCAGTATATGACAAAAAGCAAGTAGCCGAGTTAAGATTGAAATTAGTTGAGGCCATTGTTGAAACGGATGAAGGACTTCTAACAAAATATCTAGAAGAGCAAGAGATTGAAATTGATAGATTAAAGCAAGCACTAAAAGAAGCAGTAAAAGAGGGGCAAATTATCCCAGTAATTGGCGGTTCTGCAACACAACTAATCGGTATGGAGATGTTAGTTAATCTGTTGACTTATTATTTACCGGAACCAAAGACCAATAATGACGAAAAACTTGCGGCCCTGGTTTTTAAGACCATGGCGGATCCCTATGTAGGTAGATTAAGCTATCTTAGAGTATTTTCAGGTACACTTAAAAATGATTGCCAAGTTTATAATTTTAAAAAAAGAAAGCATGAGAAAATAGGAGGCATACTAAAGTCCTGTGGAAAAAATCAAGTAAGTGTATCTGAACTAGGTCCGGGGGATATCGGAATTGTACCCAAATTAGCTTTAACAACGACAGGAGACACCATCGTCAAGGATTCAATTCAAGAAGTAATTTCGGTTAGAACACTATCTTTTCCTGCCCCCAACTTTGAACTAGCTGTGGAACCAAAAAGTAAAGGCGATGAAGAGAAATTAAGTAGTTCTTTAAACAAAGTGGTAGAGGAAGATCCAACACTTACTGTTATAAAAAGGCGTGAAACTAATGAAACAATTATCAAGGGTATGGGTGAAATGCATCTAGAAACCGCACTAGAAAGATTGTCATCAAAGTTCGGGGTTCAAGTAGTAATTAAAAGACCTAAAATTCCCTATAGAGAAACAATAACCTCTTCAATTAAAGTTGAAGGAAAGCATAAAAAACAAACAGGGGGCCATGGACAGTACGGTCATGTTTGGTTACAAATTGAACCAGCTGAAGAAGAGTTTGTCTTTTCAGAGAAGGTTTTTGGAGGAGCTGTACCAAAGCAATACATACCTGCAGTTGAAAAAGGAATAATTGAAGCAATGAAAGAGGGCGTGTTGGCAGGTTATCCTATTTCTAACATTAGGGCTATTCTTTGTGATGGTTCGTATCACAATGTCGATTCTTCAGAGCTTGCTTTTAAGATAGCAGCCAGCCAAGCATTTAAAAAGGGTTGCTTAAAGGCAAATCCTGTTCTATTAGAACCAATATACGACATGCTGGTTGTTGTTCCCGAACAGTTTATGGGAGACATAATAAGTAATTTAAACAGCAGAAGAGGAAAAATTATTGGTATGGAATCAAAGGATAGAAAACAGGAAATTAAGGCCAAGGTGCCATTATCAGAGTTACAAAGTTACTCAACAGATCTTAAATCTTTAACTCAAGGCCGTGGTACTTACAAGGTTAAATTTTCCCATTATGATGTTGTTCCACCGAAGAAAGCAGAGGAAATAATAATTAGAATTGAACAGTAATTTGGTAAAGCATCTTTTTCTGATAGTAAAAAGCACATGCGCTTTTGCGTCATGTGCTTTAGTCTTATCTTATTCAAAAAATCATGGCAGGGGAGACAGGAATCGAACCTGCAACCAACGGTTTTGGAGACCGCTACTCTACCAATTGAGCTAC
>JUEG02000039.1_pt1 | contig 12718 bp, 9 predicted proteins | sample 432341 | NCBI WGS metagenome assembly JUEG02 (sample SAMN02953476, study PRJNA257561) | rock porewater metagenome | biome: terrestrial; feature: Opalinus Clay rock; material: porewater; isolation source: Opalinus Clay rock BIC-A1 borehole | place: Switzerland: Mt Terri URL, St-Ursanne ...
CGTCGTCCGGGTGGCCGAGGGGAACGAAACAGGCCTGCAGGTCATCGGGCAACTGCAACTCTTCGGCGCTGGCGAGTACGCCGATACGGGCCTCTGGATGCGCCTGAAGGATGTGACGGGCCAACGGAAACAGCGATTCGCTGTTCTTGTAATTGCCGGTTTCCCAACGCCCGAGGTTGAGGATGAACGGCCCCTGCGAGGTGCTTGAGTCCTCACGGTTGGCGTCACTGCTCCAGAGAATCGCATCGGCGCTCTGATCCAGGTGGTCGGCGCCCAGATGAATAGTGCAGATCCGTGCTTGCGCCCCGGCGTCCGGCTGGCTTTGAGTGCGCGCGATGAAGTCACTGATCGGGGTGACCACCTGCGCTTCGGGCAGATACTCGCGGCGCAGGCTGCGCAGGCGCTCCTGCACCTCGCGGGCCGGGCCCTGGAGGTTATCGAAGGGCACGCCGCCGCAATCGAGCGCCACGACTGGGATACCCCATTGGCGGAACAGCGGGATGGAACCGTAGAACGGCCAGCCACCGATCAGCGCCACGGTGCCTTGTGGCGGATGCCGGTCCGGCGCGAATGCCTTGCGCTGGCCCGCCAGCCATTCAGCGGTAGCCGTATCAAGATCCAGATAGGGACCGGTATGGGAGTCGGGCTGGAGAATGTTGCCGCCGATGCGTTCGAGGACCTGGCGGTCAAGGCGCTGTGCAATGAAGGTGACTTGCCAGCCGCGAGCCTTCAGGCCCTGGGCCAGCAATAGCAGCACGCGGTCGACGCCAAAGCGGAACAGCAGTCGTTCGTTACAGATGATCAGGTGCATGCAAGCCTCAGGGTGCGTAGCCGATGACAGCGTAATCCTGCGCGCCGAACAGCAGGCGATTGAGCGTCTGGGTCAGGGCCTGATCCTCTCCCTGCAGCAAAAGCGCTGGGTCAGCCGGGTGGCGGCGGTCGATCCGAACGTTCACGAAACCACGCGACTCCAGCATGAAAGCCATGAGCGCCGGCGGCAGCGGATTGCGATGGGTCGGATCGGTGTAGAAGTTGCACGCTCCGACGATGAGGTTTTCTGGGTTTGGCGTCTCGAACAGGACCAGCCCGCCCGGTCTGATCACCCGCAGGGCCTCGTCTATCAGTTCGACAAGCACACTCAACGGCACATGCTCGATGACGTGAAATGCGGTTACGGCTGGTAGGCTCTTTTCCGGCTGCTGTCTCAGGTAGACCAACGCGTCGGCCACCTCAGCCTGCAGTCCGCCGCTGCGGCAGTGCTCGACCATGCTGGGGTTGGTGTCTATTCCGAGCGCCTGGACGTTATTGTCGACTAGCAACCGCAGCCATTCGCCGCGTCCGCACCCAAGGTCCAACACCGGCCGGTCTTGACCGAGCACCACCGCTTGCAGCAGCGGGACATTGGCCTGAAGGCGTTCGCGAATCTGCTCAGAGCTGCCGCGGAACCGGTCTTCGAAGGCCACGTACATTTCGGCCGGCATGTCTGCTGCGATCACCGGCTCAGCAGCGACCGTCGGCTGGCTTGTACGGTGCTGTCGCACCTGCTGCTCGAGGCGCTTGATGCGTTCCAGCAGGTAGGCCTGATTTTCCTGTATGGCCAGCCCCTGACTGTAGAGGCTCTGGTTCGCCTGGTCCTGGATTTGCAAACCAAGATTTCGCAAACGCGTATTGCCGTCGGCCGCATGATATTCCAGGTCGCGCAGGCGCTCCGGCAGGTAGCGCAGCACAACAAGCAGATGCAGCAGCCTGTGTGCACCCGGCACCCGGCGTACGATGCCGGAGATCACAACGCGCAGGAGGTTACCTAAGGTGGCGCCGCCCGGTCGCTGTTGCGCACGGCGCAGCAGGCCCGTGACCCGAGGGTGATTGAGTACCCGGCGGAGTGGCGTGCCGGTCAGGCGCGTATAGAGTCCGCGGGCACGCTGCTGCGCATCGGCACCCGCTGCTTGCGCAGCAGGCGCGACGGTTGGCTCCGCCCAAGGCGCGGAAGGCAGGTAGCTTTCCAGCTCGAGAAGCTCGTAAGCGCGCACAAGATCATTGGGCAAATTAGGTGTACCCGCAGCCGGCCCGCCTGCGGCCTCTTCAACCTCAGTAACGCGTTCATACTCTCGGCGAGCCACTTCAGCCGCAATGATGTTCTGTAGTGCTTTTAGATCGGTATCCATGAGGGCATCTGAAAAATGAGCGGCCTGTCGGCCGGTGGGACGTAATCCGGCCGAGACCGGAAAGCATGAGTACTTATTCTGCCGAGGGTGCTGCGAGAAGCTCTCTGACCTCGAAGCGCGACTGCAACGCACAAGCACCGACGAAATGTGGCAGTTCGTGGTTGCTGACCACCTGGAAAACAACCGCCTTGTCCCACCAGTCATAGTTGTCGTCGAGGTGATCGGCGCCGCTGTGGAGGGCGAGCGTCAGACTGTAGCTGCCGGGCCCGACCAGCAACGACGGGATCTCGACACAGACTTCGCGCACCTCGCCTGGCTGCTTGCCGAGATCGCGGAATTCGCCGCGCAGCCAGGTGTTTGTGCCGTAGATATCGTAACCGGTGCGGTCCTTGAGCATGAATCCCAGCGACAGGTCAGCAATAGGTTCATTAGCAAGGATGCCCAGGCGGATGGTCAACGGCGCGCCTACCAGCAAAAGGTTAGCCGGGTAGCCGCGCGAGGACACATCCAGGCTAACAATGCGCGCCTTGCCATTGCCGGAGCGGCCGAGGTAAGCCTCGCCATCGAGCCCAGCCACGACCTCCTTGCGCGCAATCAGCGAATTGTAATAATCAAGCACATCGTCCGGCTTGCCATCGAGCAGCATCTTGCCCTCGCCCAACAGGATCGCCCGGTCGCATAGGCTTTTTATGGCACCTGGATCATGGGATACGAACAGCAGCGTGGTGCCCTGCTCACGGAACTCACGGATGCGCGCAAAGGACTTGTGCTGGAAGTAGACGTCGCCGACAGCAAGCGCCTCGTCAACGATCAGCACTTCCGGACGCACCGCGGTAGCAACGCTGAACGCCAAGCGGACAAACATACCCGAAGAATAGGTGCGCACAGGCTGATCGAAGTATTCGCCGATTTCGGCAAACTGCTCGATGGCCGGTATCAGGCTGGTCGCCTGCTCGCGTTCGAGCCCCTGCATACGCGCGGCCAACAACACGTTCTGGCGTCCGGTAAACTCGGGGTGGAAGCCCATCCCCAGTTCTAACAGTGCGGCAATTCGCCCGCCGGTGCGCACGCTGCCTTCGGTGGGCACGCATGTGCCGCTGATCATCTTCAGCAGAGTGCTTTTGCCGGCGCCGTTTACGCCAATGATGCCAACGGCCTCGCCCTCACCCACCCGGAAGTCGACACCGCGAATGATCCAGTTCTGTTCGCGGGCTACGAGCCCGAGCCAGACGCCGATCGCCTGCCAGCGTCCCTTGATCCTGGGATAAGCCTTGCCAATATTTTCAACAATTATCGTCATGTCTAGATTTGGTCCAGCAGATCGGCATAGCTTCTGCGGTACAACAGCAGGGCAAGTGCGAAAAATACAATGGCAACCGCTAGCGGATATCCCAGCGAGGCGATATCTGGCACATCACCCAAAAAGCTGCTTTGCGCTGCCCGAACAAGCGGGAACAGTGGGTTCCAGGACAACGCCTGTTGCACTGCCGGGGACAGAATCGAAACCGGATAGACGATCGGCGTCGCCCAGAAGATACCTTGGAAGAACACGTCGACAAACTGGCCCACATCGCGAAAAAACACGTTCAACGTAGCCAGCAATGCACCTAAGGCAAGCCCCATCAGCAGAACAACGGCCAGCACCGGAAGAATATAGGCCAGTGACGATGGCATTGGGTAACCGGACAGCAGCATGAAGCCCAGGATCAGTACCAGCAAAATCATGCTGTTGAGCAAGGCAACCACGACCACCGGTATGAAGAGGATGAACTTGGAGAAGTTCGACTTCTTGATAAGGTTAGCGTGCTCAAGAAACAGGCCCTTGCTGCGCTGAACGAGTTCCAACAAGAGATTCCAGGACAGCAGCCCCGCGCAGAGATACATGCTGTAGGCGAACTGGTGCTCTACTCCAGGCAACCGCGCTCGCATGATCTGCGAAAAGATTACCGTGTAGATGAAGACCATGAACACCGGAGGCAGCACCAACCACAAGGGGCCGAACGCCGACCCGACATAGCGGCTTCTGATATCCCGGAGCGTAATGGCATAGACCAGCCCACGGAACCGGAACACGTCACCCACAAGGGGCAGTTTAGTCAAGGCTGAATACAACCTAGGCATAGGCATTTTCCAGAGTTGCGACAAGGCGGGCCAGCGTGCTGGCCCAGGTTCGACCCGCCGAAGCGGGTTTGCGAGGCGCAGGATGCATAAGCGCCTGCGTCAATGTCTCCTGACGAGGCTGAATGTAGAGCGGCCAGTTACCGCCGGCTTCCCGCAATACGGGCAGATCGGTCGCTATGACGGGACAGCCACGCATGCTGGCCTCGAGAACCGGCAGGCCGAAGCCTTCGGCACGAGACAGATAAATCAGCCCGTCAACATTGCGGTACAGCCAGTCAAGCATGGCATCGTCGATTTGCTGGAGGTGAAATAGCCGGTCGTGCAAGCGAGGGTGGTGGTCGATCCGCTCAATCAGCGCATCTACCTTCCATCCAGACCTGCCCACAAACAGCAGCTTGGCCGGATGCAGGCTGTTCCATAGCTCATCGAAGGCATCAAGAATGAGTGCGTGCTGCTTGCGAGGCTCAAGCGTACCGGTGACTAGAAATATCGGCCCTTGCCCGGTTTGCAGGCTGGTGGGCAACCCATGCGGCGAGCGCAACGGCTCGCCAGCAAAGAAGTCACCACCATGAGGCAAAAGCTTGAGCTCGACGCTAAGACCTTTGCGATTGACGTATTCAGCCAGGCGCTGCTGGACGTGGACGCTCGGCGCGAAAAGCACACCGACCCTGCCAAGCAAGGCATCGAGATGGCATCCGAAACGCTGCTGCAAGCCGGGCCGGAACCAGACAGGCTGCTCAATGGGGAGAAGATCATGCACCATCGCATGCACTTGGGCGCCCTGCTCCAATGCGCGGTCGATGGCTGGCCACGGCTCGAGGTACCACGAGGCGTCGAACATGAGCAAATGATCGCCTTCTCCTGGCAGGAACTCGATGCCCTGCTCCTGCCGTGTGGTCACGGCACCTTCGAGCGGATGGGGGGCCAAACCGGGCAGGAGGTACCAGCGTTCGCCCTCGAAACGAACCGGGGCAACGCGGACGTCCATAGGGCCTGACGCCTTTTGCCCAGCCCGGAGAAGACACCGAACCACTCGCTGAATACCCGTATGAAGGCCGGATTCAAGCAGACGAGTGACGTCGAATAGTAACCGCACTTGCGATCCTTCTGGTGGGGGCAATTGGGGCAACAATCGACCTGTGGTGGGCTGAAATTTGCCAAACCAACCAATCCTGATTTACACGCTGCGCCAGCCCTGCAGTTCCCGCCGAAACCAGATCAACAGGGGCAGCGTGCCAACGGCTCAGGGCAAATTCACAATAGGTTAGAAGGACTTACCCGTCTGGACTCGCTGCAAGTCAGCCTCGACCATCAACTGACAGAGCTGTTCAAGCGTGGTCTGAGGTTTCCAACCAAGAACCTGAGTCGCTTTCTCCGGATTGCCGATCAGCAAATCGACTTCCGCCGGCCGATAGAAGCGAGGATTGACCTGCACGAGCGTCTTGCCGGTCCGGCTGTCGATACCGTGCTCGGTTTCAGCGTTGCCCTGCCAATCAAGCTGGATATCCACGGCCTTGAACGCCAGGGAGACGAAATCGCGAACGGTCTCGGTACGATTGGTAGCCAGCACGAAGGTGTCAGGGGTATCAACCTGTAACATGCGCCACATGCCCTCGACGTACTCCTTGGCAAAACCCCAGTCGCGCTTGGCGTCGAGGTTGCCCAGTTCAAGCACAGGCTGCATCCCCAGGGAGATGCGAGCCGCCGCGTCGGTGATCTTGCGCGTGACGAACTCTTTGCCACGTAACGGAGACTCATGGTTGAAGAGGATGCCGCTGGTGCCGAATATGCCGTAGGACTCGCGATAGTTGATCGTCATCCAGTGGGCATAGAGCTTGGCAACGCCATAGGGGCTGCGCGGATAAAAAGGCGTTACTTCGGTCTGCGGAATCTGCTGGACCTCGCCGAACATTTCGGAAGTCGAGGCTTGGTAAAAGCGGATCTTGGGATCGACGATACGAATCGCTTCGAGCAGGTTGACAGCGCCAAGCCCGGTGATCTCAGCGGTCGTAATCGGCTGGTTGAACGACACACCGACAAAGCTTTGTGCGGCAAGGTTGTAAACCTCGTGCGGCTGGGCTTCTTCCATCAGGCGGATGCTTGCGCCCAGGTCGGTAAGATCGTGCTCGACCAGCTCCAGGTTAGGATGCCCGATGGCGCCCACTTCCTCGAGACGCCAAAAGTTCACCGAACTGGTCCGGCGGTAGGTGCCGAATACCTTGTAGCCTTTTTCCAGCAGCAGCTGGGTGAGATACGCACCGTCCTGACCGGTGATGCCAGTGACGATTGCGGTCTTGCTGTTCCTGCTCATTCCGTTGTTTTCCGTTCCAGGGCTCGGGCTTCTTCGCTGCGAGCCAGCCACACGTTGACGTTTTCGACGCTCTGCTCGGACAACCTGCCGGCCCAACGATTCAATACCAGCAGATTGATGATGAAATCGTACTGGGCCTTGAGCAGATCACGGCGTGCCGTATATTCGTTCTGTACGCTTGTCAGGACATCGACAGAGTTGACCACGCCGTACTGAAAACCTTTTTCAGCGGCAACACTGGACTTCTCGGCTGACTCCAGAGCATTGCGCGAGGCACGTATTCGTTCGACGCTGGACTGGGCCGTCAGATAGGCACTGGTGGTTTCCTTGACTACCTGCCGACGTATGGCTTCTAGCTCCTGCTCGGTTGCAAGACGATCGTTATACAGTGCCCGGACCCGTGCGGAGGTCGATCCGCCGCTATACAAGGGAATCTGCACACCAACGCTTGCGACGTAACTGTCGGAGAGTGGCGCCAAGGTATTGTCATAACCGACATCGCTGCGTTGAGCGGTGAGATTCAGGCTCAACTGGGGATAATGCCCCCCTTTGCCCTCACGCACAGCTGCCTCGGCCGCGGCAAGCGCGCTTTCCCGCGCCTTGAGCGCCGGGTTTGCCGCGACAGCCCGATCGATCCAAACATCGAGGCTCTCGCCTGGCACCTGCAACGCGACGTCTTCGCGGATGCGGCTGAGCTTTTCGGCAACCGTGCGCCCGACTAGCTCGGAGAGGTCCTCGCGGCTGAGCCGAACCTGATTACGCGCCTCGACCTCCTGGGCGGCAAGTGCATCGACCCGGGCCCGGAGATCGAGCACGTCGGTGATCATCGCCAGCTTTCTTTCATACATCGCGTTGACACGGTCGAGGTTTTTCTGAGTTGCACGGCGCTCGGCAATGACCAGCTCCAGCTCATCGTCGGATGCCAGCGCTACGAAATAGCGCTGCGCGAGATCGACCGTAGCCTCGGCTTGGGCGTCGACCGCCTGGAACTCGCCCTGGCGCGCCAGGCTTTTGAACTTTTGATAGTTTTCCCAGGCGGCCTTGTTATAGAGGTGCTGAGTCAGGCTGACCAGGTAGCGCTCGTTGTTGTACACCTGCTCGGTGGTGCGGTTGTCGTATTTGGTGCGGTTGAGCGAACCGCTGGCGTTAAGCTGTGGGAGCAGACCACCAAGGGCTTCGCGCTGGCGGGCCTGCCCTCCTACGGCGCGCGCGTACGCGGCAAGCACGCGCGGGTCTTCCAGCCGCGCCTCGCGGTAGAGCGACATGAGGTCGGTGGCATAAGAGGATGCGCTCACGCTGGTTGGAACCGGAATGGCATCCCTCTCAGGCTCGGCTCGCAATGACGCAGCCATCGACGCTAGCAGGATGCAAACAAGGATGCGCACGGGTCAGTCCTCGATCATCGATCGGGCGAAGGCATCCGTCGCCGGTTGCATCAGGTATTGGAGCATGGTGCGGTCGCCGGTGTTGATCAGCACCTCTGCAGGCATGCCGGGCTGCAGCTTGAGCGAACCGAGCGAACGGACACCTTCTTCAGTGAGACTCACCCGCGCGAGGTAGTAGGGCATCCCGGTCTGCTCGTTCATCAACCGGTCCGCCGAAATCTGCACGACCTTGCCTTCGATCTCAGGCGTGGTCGCATTTTTGAACGCGCTGAAACGAATGTCCGCCTTTTTGCCGACGCTGACTCGATCAATATCAATCGGTGAAACCTGAGCTTCGACAATCAGGTCGGATACGGAAGGCACGATATCCAGTAGCGGCGTGCCAGGACTGACCACCCCGCCCACGGTATGAATTTTCATGCCAAGGATCATGCCGTCCTCAGGTGCTCGGATTACGATGCGGCTGATGCGATCTTCGAGCGCTGAAACTCGCTCCTGCAGGTCAAATACCCGCGTTTGCACTTCGGCTAACTGACCGACTACCTCAGAGCTGAAATCTTTGTTGAGTTGGAGAATTTGCAGCTCAGTTTCGCTGATCTGGAGCTTCGTCCGGGTGATGTCGGACTGGTGGTCGGCTATTTCCGCGCGGAGCATGCCGAGCTTGCGCTCCTGCTCCAGCAAACGTTGTTTGTCGACGTACCCCTCGGACAGCAGCTCGGTCAGCTCACCAATTTCGCCACTGTAGGACTTCTCCAGGCTGCGCTTGGTCGCAATCATCGACTGCAGGCCGCTGATTTGCTCGTTCAGCTGACCAATGCGCTTTTGCAGTACCGAAATCTCACCCAACCGCGAACCACGTCGGGCATTGAATATTTGCGTTTCACTTTGTCGCGCTTCAGTTGCCCGCTCGCTATCGGACTCCAGCATGCGACTGAAATCGATCGTTTCCAGCCCGTCTCGCTCGGCTGCCAAACGAGCCTCCATCGCTTGCGCTGCGACCAGCTGGCTACGCGTCATGCCATATTCGGCACGCAACTGCGTGTCGTCGAGGACGATCAACGGGTCTCCCGCAGCAACCATATCTCCATCACGCGCCAACAGTTCTTTAACGATACCGCCCTCAAGATGCTGGACCGTCTTGCGGTACGACTGGACCGTAACGACGCCCGGCGCTAGTGCGGCACTCTCCAGCGGCGCAAAGGTGGCCCAGGTGCCGAAGATACCGAAGGTAACGAAGACGATAAGAAAGCCAATGAGGCGAGAACGGCTATCCGAGGTAGGGAGATCCGCAAGGCTATCGTTAATCTGAGTGTTCATGCTGGTCATCGATAGTCCCTGCTCAAGAGCGAGCCGACGCAACGGCAGGCTGCGACGCTTGAGCTTGCGCAGCCGATTGTTGCTTATTGAGTTCCGCCATGACCTGATCGCGCGGGCCATACATATTGATCGTTCCGCCAGTCATGACCATGAGCCGGTCCAGTTGGCTGAGAATGCTTGTGCGATGCGTAATGACGAAGATCGTCGCCCCGGTCGCCTTCAACTGCTGGATAGCGCCCGCCAAGGCGCGCTCACCCACATCGTCAAGGTTTGAGTTCGGCTCATCCAGGATGATCAACCTGGGGGTGCCGTAAATCGCACGAGCCAGTCCGATGCGCTGCCGCTGCCCTCCGGACAGATTGACCCCGGCAGTACCGATTACCGTGTCGTAGCCCTCCGGCAGCTGCAGAACCATTTCGTGAACACCGGCTGTTTTAGCCGCCGCGATTATCTTTTCGGAGTCGATGTCACCGAAACGTGCAATGTTATCGCTAATGCTTCCTTCAAACAGTTCGATGTCCTGAGGCAGATAACCGACATACGGACCCAGCTCCTGCTTGTCCCAATTGTTGATATCAGCACCGTCGAGCCGCACCACGCCATGCTGAGGTGTCCAGACGCCAAGCAGCGCACGGGCCAACGTCGACTTACCGGAAGCGCTGGGCCCGATGATGCCAACCACCGCCCCGGCTGGAGCCGCGAACGTGATGTTCTTAAGAATGGGGGTCTTTGAGCCAGGCGCGGCGACTATCAGGTTTTCGACCTGGACGTTGCCATCTGGCGCAGGGAGCGACATGCGCTGCGGCTCTGCCTGCTGCAAATCAAGCATCTCGTTAAGCCGAGAATATTGCGAGCGGGCCGCAATGAATCCTTTCCAGCTGCCGATTATAAGGTCGATTGGCGCCAGCGCCCGCCCCAGCAGAATGGAGCCGGCGATCATCAGGCCAGGAGTGATCTCATGCTGCACCGCCAGATAGGCACCAACACCAAGAATCAGCGATTGGATAAGCATCCGGAATGATTTCGATAATGACGTGATCAGTCCGCCGTTATCACTGGCCTCCGATTGCAGCACCAGCACTTTGCGCTGACGCTGACCCCAGCGCCCCATGAGGGTCTGCAGCATGCCCATGGACTCGATGACTTCGGCATTACGCAACGTCTTGTTGGTATGCAGGTTTGCGGCGATGTTCTGCTTGTTGGCCTCCGCGATTGATTTGCCGGTCAAGCGCTCATTGGCAACAGCCAGGCACAGCAGGACGATTGCGCTTGCGATGGCGATCCAGCCGAACCAGGGATGAAAGAGAAACATCACGCCAATGTAGATTGGCAGCCACGGCGCATCGAAAAATGCGAAAAGACCGTTTCCAGTAAGGAACTGACGCAAACCGGTGAGGTCATTAAGGGGCTGCGCCGATGCGTCCATGCCACCGCTATCCAGGGCTCGCTTGAAGCTCGCACGATAGACGTCGCGGCTAAGTAACACATCGAGCTTGGTGCTGACCCGAACCATGATCCGTGAGCGAACCCATTCGAGCGCACCCATCGTTATCATCAGGACGGTCATGATGATCGTAAGCATGACCAGCGTCGAAATGCTGCCGCTGGTTACGACCCGACCATAGACCTGCAGCATGTAGAACGACGGCACCAGCATCAGGGCGTTAACAAAGAAGCTGAAGAACCCTACCGAAACGAAACTCCCCTTGCACGCCTTGAGCGCGACCTTAAGGGCGTTTTCCTGTGCGTTACGCATATTCCGAACTGCCGGGTGCTGAAAAGCGGCGGAGTGTATCACCGAATTCAGCCGCATTGAATGCGGTCCGAATGGATGCGACGAATAGCCGTTCTTGCCGCTGGTCACCCTCGTCGGTAAAGTCGGCGCGCCTTCGCGAATAGCCAAAATAACGACTCATGAAGACCTTGGTGCGTTAGAAGGCACGGAGAAGATGTCTGCGGATCATCTGCTTGGCGCAGCCTGAGCCGCGGCAACTGAACCACGATGGGATTCCGTCTGTTCGACTTCATATTGCCTTGATTGGCGGCGTTGGTTCGATGCCTTCGACAAACCGCCCGTAAGGCGAAGGCATTATGAGACGGCTACCCCGCATCGGAGCCTCAGCCCCAATTCAAGCGTCTAGTCGGGCCAAGCAATCACCAGACCATTACAGGAAAGCAATGCGCGTCCTTCACTTTTTCAAGACCTACCTGCCCGACACAACTGGCGGTATCGAACAGGTTATTTATCAACTCTGTGAAGGCGGCCGCGCGCACGGTGTGCAAGGAGCGGTGCTGGCGTTGAGTGCGACACCTCAGCCGGAGCGGGTCCAGGTAGCCGGCCATGAGGTGAGACGCGCACGCCAGGATCTATTCATAGCCTCGACCGGTTTTTCCCGCGAGGCGTTCGGTATGTTTTCCGAGATGGCCGCCGAAGCCGACGTTGTGCATTTTCACTTCCCTTGGCCGGTGATGGATGTGGTGCACTTCGTGACCCGCCACAGACGGCCTACAGTCGTGAGCTATCACTCGGATATCGTCAAGCAACGCACATTGCTGACCCTCTATCGCCCCTTGATGAAGCGGTTCCTGAGCAGTGTCAACAGGATTCTCGTCGCTTCACCGAATTACCAGCGCAGCAGTCCGGTGCTACAGCAGTACGCAAGCAAGGTCGAGGTCATCCCCTATGGCCTGGATCGGGCGGCTTATCCGCCTTGTTCGCCGGCGAAGCTTGAATACTGGCGCCAGCGGGTCGGGCCGAAGTTCTTTCTGTTCGTGGGTGTGCTGCGTTATTACAAGGGGCTGGGAAGCCTGCTCGCCGCGCTGCATGGCACCGAGTTTCCATTGGTGATCATCGGCTCCGGCCCGCAGGAAGCGGAACTCCGCGCCCAGGCAGAGCGACTTCAGCTGCGACAGGTGCAGTTCCTCGGTCGGTTGGACGATGAAGACAAGGCGTGCCTGCTTCAGTTGTGCCATGCGATGGTGTTTCCATCCCATCTGCGTTCGGAGGCTTTCGGCATATCGTTGCTGGAGGCCTCGATGTATGGAAAGCCGATGATTTCCTGCGAAATCGGTACCGGAACGACATTCGTCAATCTTCACGAAACGACGGGCCTGGCCGTACCGCCGGCCAACCCTCCCGCATTGCGCGAGGCGATGACGCGTCTTTGGGGCAGCCATGAAGACGCAAGCCAGTTCGGCGCGAATGCCGCAACACGCTTCGAACAATTGTTCACCGCCGAACGCATGTGCGCCGAAACCGCACGCGTGTATCGGGAGGTGATCAAGCAACACAGCCACTAGGAGCGGGCCATGCGCGCGAATCGGCCCTGAACCATCGAGCCGGCTTCTGTTCGCGGCCATGGGCCGCTCCTACAAATGCCCGTACCCCACCGTAGGAGCGGGCCATGCCCGCGAACCAC
>JUEG02000712.1_pt1 | contig 12691 bp, 11 predicted proteins | sample 432341 | NCBI WGS metagenome assembly JUEG02 (sample SAMN02953476, study PRJNA257561) | rock porewater metagenome | biome: terrestrial; feature: Opalinus Clay rock; material: porewater; isolation source: Opalinus Clay rock BIC-A1 borehole | place: Switzerland: Mt Terri URL, St-Ursanne ...
TATGGGTTTCCGCTCGATTTTGCCTTCTGAAGTTACGATCTCATCCTGCCGTATATAGGCTAGTTCTTCCTTAGTAACAGTTGGATGTGAATCCGGTTCATGATAGGTAAAATGCCATAAAAATGCATACACAACCGCAAGTGCACCGGTTATTACAAATGATGCCCTCCAACCATAACTCAAGATTAACCATGCAACTAAAGGAGGTGCAAACGCAGAGCCTACTCTAGCACTGCAGTCGAAACATGCTGAACAAAAGGTCCTTTCTTTTATCGGAGTCCATACTGAAATCACACGTGCACTAGCGGGAAAGCCTGGTGCTTCTGTTACTCCTAATAAAATACGAATCCAAAAGAAGTGTGTAAAACTAGTAGCCAAACCTGTAAACATGGTCACTAAGCCCCACCCAGCTGCTGCTCCCGTTATCGCGTGTTTGGGACCGAATTTGTTTAGAATTCCACCGATGGGCAACATTGTGAGAGTATATGACCAAAAGAAAGCAGACATTAAAATTCCCATTTGCCCGGCATCTAGACCAAATTCTTTCATAATTGTTGGAGTAGCGACGCTAAAATTCACTCGATCCAAGTAGTTTATTGCAATCATCAATGCAACCATAAATACTGCATAGTAACGTTTATTTCCAACTGGTTTCATTATTTCAACGTTTATATCCAATTTTGTACTCAAGCCCAATTCCTCCTTTAAAGTTATTCAGATTTCACCGAAAGGTATTCCCGCTTGTCGCATTGGCCTGACAATGAAAGCCAATGTCCACGATGATCGGCAGCATCTAGATAAGTGGAGATGTGCGCTGACGTAAGGAAATATAAATTCTGTACTTCCCCTTGTTTACATTGTTTCTTTTTTGGTTCCATCATCCTGTCACTCATCATAAATGCGTAATTATTGAAATTTTTCACCTCCTTAAAATATTTTTAATTACCTTAATCTTCTGAATACCGCTATGTTCTGGTAATGCAATAATCATGCCATGGGTTAAAAACAGCAGCATTACTTAGCTTTTACCTTCAGCCGCTAGGCTTGACAAGGTACTTGTTGTTCTGGGACCTACCAAAATAATCATCTGATTAACGTTTTTCATCTCCAAAGCAAAGCAAATTTGAAGCTTTCGATTCAAATTTGAAGCGCAGCCTAAAGTTACTAGATTCCTGGATTTGTTAAACATATACTGAACTTTCCGTTAAAAGATTTGGCTTTAATCTAACGTGAGCCTCGGAGTTATAATGGGCCTCTCGACTTACACATCTCCTTCAGACGACACCTCACGATGTCGCCCTTGCTCTTTCCTAGTTCGCGCCAGTGCTCCCTGGGGAGGACTTGCACCGCCGTGAATGCACATGCTTCCGAACTCTCAGTTCGTTTCTACAATGTATCGTAACCGCAGTTCTTAACACATGAGTTTGTCTCTGTTTAACACAAAGACAGGTGAGGATGCCTGTAACAGAAAAACCGAGGCTGCGCCTCGGTCCTTTGTATTGGTCTTGGATATCTGAAGTTTTATATTCATAACCATGGAGTCCCCTATAATACTCTAGGTACATATCTCCTCAGCATTCCTCGCAACTAAACTGCGGAGGAACGGTTGGATAGGATATTGCTAATGATTTCTCTTAATTCTGCGCAAAACAGATGCTTGACTTATTCCTAATACTGAGGCAGCTTTTCGAGAAGTACCAAATTCCCTCATAGCATTTTCGACAATTTTGCTTTCGAATTCTCCCACCATTTGCTTCAGCGTTTTACCGTCATCCATAATGATTTCCTCAAATGTTTCTTGTCTATAAACAGGTCCTAAAAACTCGGTTGGCAAATCGGTTAATCCAATTAAATCACCCTGTGAAGTAATAACCAGCCTTTCTACGATATTGATAAGTTGTCTTACATTACCAGGCCATGAATGCCTGACAAACAAATCAATGACCGCTGGGGAAAAATATTTAGCAGTCTTAAATTTTTTATTGAAATGATCCAGATAGTATAGTAAAAGTCCTGATATATCCTCGGTCCTTTCTCTGAGAGGAGGTATCGTTATTGGAACAATATTGAGTCGGTAAAATAAGTCCTCACGAAAAAGATGCTGCTGAGTCATTTCGTGTAGATCCCGATTTGAGCAAGCAATAATCCGCAAGTCCAATTCTTTCTCATTTGTTCCTCCCAATCGTACTATCTTGCGTTCTTGAAGAACACGCAATAGTTTCACTTGCATATCCATAGGCAATTCCCCTATTTCATCAAGTAGGAGTGTCCCATTATGTGCTTGTTCCATTAGTCCCAATTTACCTTCTTTGATCGCGCCAGTGAAAGCACCTTTTTCGTAGCCAAATAATTCCGATTCAAGAAGAGTACTGGGTATGGCTCCGCAATTAATGGAAACATATCTACCGTTTTTAGATCTAGGACTTAAATTGTGTAATAGTTTAGCAATGACTTCCTTTCCAACTCCTGATTCACCATAAATCAACACTGTAGAGTCTAACGGCGCAATTTTTTCCACCAAGTCAAGTATTTTTCTCATTTGTTTGCTTTTAGTTATTATCTCTTTCTCTTCATAACGTTTTAATTTTGTCTTTAAATTTTCAAGCTCTGCCTTCAAAATTTGAGATTTTTGGTAATTTTCCCTTAAAGCCGTCAATTCAGTAATGTCTCTGTTATTAACAACAACAAATGATATTTCATGATCCTCACTATAGATTGGAGTACCCGTCACGAGGGTTTTCTTTCCAGATGGAGTTGCTTGTAATATTGTAACGATATCCTTTTCCTTCATTACTTTCAGAGCAACCGACTCACTAAGAATCCCTTCCCTCTCAAGATCTTGCGAATACCTTCCGATGCATTCATTTTTTCTTAAGCCAGTAATACGTTCAATAGCATCATTGATATAGATGGCTTTTCCATTATTATCTGTAATCCATATACCGTCGTAAGATGAATTAAGAGCAATTTCCATGACTTGATGAGATTTCTTGAGCACTTCATCGATTTCATCGATACTATTAAAGAATGCTATAGCGCCAATAACCCCATCATTTTCATAAAGTGGATGAAAATCAGCCAAAACTTGTGTACCATTAGGTAACATCATCGTTATTGAAAACAACGAATTCCCAGATTTGATGATATTATGAAGCATCGTCTGAGGGTTAACTTCAGTGATCAATTTTCCTTTTATATTGTTTAACCCATACAATTTCTCTGCAGAACGATTTACAAACGTAATGCAGTTACTCTGATTAATGGCGACAATTCCGGTGATGTCTTTATCTCTAATAGCTGTGAGTAGAATCCTCTCATAATTATGAATAAAGTTGGTTGCATCCTCTTTAACAACATACCCCTGATACATACCGTCAGCAGCTATAACAGGGAGATAGGTTTCCTTTTTCCAATCTATACTCTCAATTGAATCATTCAAATATATAGTAGAATACTTTGAATCTAGGTATTCCTTCGCCTTGCCGCCATTACTTTGTATTTTAAACAGAATATCTTGGTTGAGTCTAATTACACCGCAAAATTTTCTTGTATTATCTACAACAGGTATTCTTAGCAGCCCCATGTCCAAGTATAAACCCAAGACAGATTCAACGTTTGTTTCGAGTGTGACTGGTAATGGATCAGTTTTTATCAATTTATCGATCATCTTATCACCTCATTAAACTCAAGCTTCCATCGTTTCTTTATGTATGGTTGAACCCCAACCGAACTTGCTTAAATTGTACCATATATTAAATGACACACCTACTGAAGTTGGTGAATATTTTGAAAAGTAAATCTAAGATCTTCGATCGCGTCAAATGGATGGCACTTTTAAGCCCAATAAACTATTTGGGCTGCCCATTTCGGGCAGCCCAAATAGTTTATTAGAAAAACAATAACCTCAAATCCAATTATGCAGGGACTGTAGTAAATACATCTACCACTCTGCCCAATATTTATATAAATAACCTAAATGACACAAGGGAGTACTCACTCAATCATTATAGAAATACTAAGACTAGGATTAAATGCATAAAAATTAAAGGACATGCACCTCTTTGCGGATTGGGTTCGTTTTTGCTTTATTGTAACATCCATAAATCTTGTCATATAGCGGTTTATAATCTTTAGAGTCACATTCTAATAGGATATTATTATCGTTATTTTTGGAATCGATGTACTCAATTATAATATAGTACCTTATCTTTACGGTTAAAAACAGACCTATAAACGGTCCCCATAGTACAATACTTTTGCCCTTTAAATTTGGGTTTTTTCTTGTTACTACATTATCGATCATACGGAAACTTTCAAAATATACTTTTTCGTTATCTCCCTTATCATTGAAAAAAAGAATGTGTTGGTTAGCTATGGCAATATACAATTTTTGAGGTTTCGGTATAGAAGGGATTCCACCATGATAGGACAGATAATAAATATCCTTATGGTCAATGTTTTCTAATTTAGTATTTTCCCGAATCAAACTTTCCCGAGACTTGATCATTTTATTTCCTCGATACCATGTCCACCCTATAAAAATTAGTGCTAACCCGCCAATTAGCCACCAATTTACCATTTGAATACCTCCCAACCTCAATAGTCATTCTGAGATACGGGACAAAGCTCTATTTATAGCTTTTAGTTTCTGCCAGCATTTTGTTGTCCTAGGCTAAAAGTCTACCTGCAATTACCATTCTTTGTACCTGTTGCGTTCCTTCATATATTTGAAGTATCTTGGCATCTCTCATAAGTTTCTCAACCGGATAATCCTTCATATAACCATACCCACCATGAATTTGAACGGCATCGATAGTTACTTCCATAGCTATATCAGCCGCGTATAATTTACACATAGCGCCAAACTTAGGGTCTATCCTATGAGCATCAATTTCTGATGCGGCCAGTAATACTAAACTCCGGGCTGCTTCTACCTTTGTCGCCATATCGGCAAGCATAAATCCAATAGCTTGATGTTGACCAATAGCCTTCCCAAACTGTGTTCTAATCTTAGCGTATTTAATTGATTCCTCCAGCGCCCTGCGTGCCACACCGACTGCTGCAGCCCCGATACTCATCCTGGTACGATCTAGTGTCTGCATAGCAATTTTAAATCCATCGCCTTCTTGCCCTAGAAGATCCTTGGCTGGAACTCTCACATCTTCAAAAATTACTTCTGCTATGTGGGAAGCCCTGTCACCCAACTTATCCTCCACTTTTCCCATGGAAACGCCGGGATTATCACCCGCTACCAGAAACGCGCTAATTTTATCAGTGCCTTTGATCTTAGCAAAAACAGTATACATAGTTGCTATACCACCATGCGTTATAAAACACTTGGAACCATTAATAATATAATCCTCGCCATCTTTCTCTGCTCGTGTTAGCATAGCTTTTGCATCAGAACCAGCTCCGGGTTCTGTTAAACAAAAGGACCCCAAGATGGGCTTTTCGGCAAATTGCGGCAACCACCTGTCCTGCTGTTCTTCAGTACCCGCAATCAGGATTGGCGTAAGAGCAAGCGTGTTCCCATCCCAGGCTCCACTAATACCTAAACAACCATAGGCTAGTTCTTCAATTAATATGGCTTCTGTAACGTGGTTTAGTTCTAAGCCATCGTATTTTGTCGGTAGATTAAAATTCCATAAGCCAATCTCAAACCCTTTTTGAATTATTGGCCAAGGCATTTCACTTTTCTGATCGTATTCTGCTGCCACCGGAATAATCTCTTGCTTGGTAAATTTACGGACCATAGTTTGTAACTCTTTTTGTTCATCCGTAAGTTCAAAACTGATCATATATACACCTCCCTAAAACTTAATAATCTATATGAGATATCCTAAATAATTTGCAAAATCACACTTCATCGACTACTTCTTTGCTCTTACTATATGTCCATCTCCAACAATACCGGACTTAATCATATCCTCGATTGTTTGGGAATCTAATCCTAATCGAGCGAGTATTTCGATATTATGCTGACCCTTAAACGGTGGGGGTGACTCTGCTTTGGCATTATAAGCCCCAAATTTCATGGGATTTCCTGGAACTTTAATTGATCCGGCAGTTGTATGGTCATATTCAATTAACATTTCCCGAAATTTAGTATGCTCACTTTCTACAATCTGAGGTATTTCTAAGATTGGAGCGACGGGTACACGACCCTCGCGGAACACTTTAATGACCTCATCAACGGTATAATCTTTCATCCATTTATTTATGATATCAGTCATTTCTTCAATATTCTCAATACGCGCTTGATTGCTGTTAAACTTAGGGTCAGTAGCCAGTTCGGAACACCCCATGATATTACACATATTTCCCCATAGTTTTTCATTAGAAGCTACAATACAGACATATCCATCCTTACAAGTATAAACATCATACGGGCCTCCGTCCGGATGTCTGCTGCCACGTCTCTGAGGAAGCTGATTACATATGGTATAGGCCGGTACAAAATTCTCCAGGCAAGTAAATATACAATCAACCAGAGCTATATCAATATGCTGGCCTTGGCCAGTTTTATTTCTATAGTTCACAGCTCCAAGAATACTGATCACACCATAGAGTCCTGCAATTATGTCTCCCATAGAAGATCCCACCCTTATTGGGGTATCCGGAAGTCCTGTAATGCTTAGCAATCCACCCATAGCTTGAGCTAACATATCATACCCTGGCAATTTGCTTAAGGGACCTGTTTGTCCAAAGGATGATATAGAAAGATAAATAAGATCGGGCTTTAAATTTTTAAGGGTTTCATATCCAACACCTAATTTGTCCGCAACACCAGGCGCGAAGTTCTCAACAACTATATCTGCCTCAGCAGCTAATTTATAAACGATTTCCTTAGCCTTCTGTTCTTTCAGATTTAACTCGATACTTTTTTTACCTCTATTAATTCCCATAAAATAAGTGCTTTCCTCAGTCCCCGGAGCATAGGGCGGCCAACTTCTTTCATTGGCATTTGGCCCTGTATCTTCTATCTTGTCGATTTGTGCTCCCATATCTGCAAGAACTTGTGTACAATATGGTCCAGTCAAAATTCTTGTTAGGTCCACAACCTTCATACCTTCAAGAATTTTCATCTGCTTATTCAACCTTTTCTTACCCCCCTTGTCAGTAGTTAATTCGTAAGCTTTCTCTGAAAAATCAAATGAGGTGGCTTATTCAACCCAGATGATCGCCCCTGCACCCTGTGTTAAACCTCCACATATAGCACAGGCTGCATAACCGCCACCATTTTCTTTTAAATTGAAGGCTGCTGTCATCATAATACGGGCTCCGCTGGAAGTGTTGGGATGCCCAGTAGCGATTGCACTACCGTTAATATTTAAGATCTTCTTTAATTGCTGATATTTATCAGTATCGTTATCCAGAATAGGCCTTTCCGCTGCCTCTTTTACCATTTCTTCATATTCGCTATTCAAGAATCTTTTATTGGACAAAAGTTTGCAGGAAACAAGCGGAACACATGCAAAGGCTTCGTTAATCTCAATGTATTTTATATCGTCAATTGTTAACTTAGATTCATCTAAGCATTTCTTAATGGCAAATGCCGGAGATACTGGCATAATTCTTGGGGATAAAGCAATTGCTGAAATAGCCACTAACGTATAGATTACTTCTAATCCCAATTCCTGAGCATATTCTCTGGTCGTGAAAATCTGAGCAGCGGCACCATCATTCATTCCCGGGGCGTTACCTGCTGTACAGGTTGGATTGCCAAAAATAGGTTTCAATTTGGAAAGCGCCTCTAAGGTAAGGTCTGCACGATATTGTTCATCCTTGTCCATTATTTTTGAAGATGTGACCTTCCCTTTTTTATCTGTCTTTGTAATTTCGAGTGGAACCATCTCATTTTTAAAGAAACCGCGCTCCCAAGCAACACCATATTTTTGATGACTTTCATAGGCTAACTCATCTTGTTCTTCTCTTGATACACCATATTCAAGGGCAACATTTCCAGAATCAACTGCAACTGGCGCATAGTCTTTGTATCCTAGGGGAATTATGGGGTCTTCAATCAAAAACGAACTATGTTTCTTGCCTTCCCATCTAATATCTCGCAGCAAAAATGGAACCGTACTAAAACTAGTGGAACCACCCGTCATAATCACTTTAGCTTCTCTTAATTTGATGCTTCTTGCTCCGTATTTCACAGTAGTCAATGCCGAAGTACACGCCTGGTCAAAGGTTATGGAGGGTGTTTCAGGAGCAATTCCGACTTTAAGCATGGTTTGACGTGCTACTACCGGGGTAAAAGGATCTTTGCAGTTTGAAGTGTCTCCGTTTCCCCACCAGACTTCATCTATCAATTTTGGATCCAAATTAATTTTTTCCAGAGCATTCTTCATTGCAATAGCACCTAAATCATAAATATCAATATCTTTCATTTCCCCACCGAAACGACCATAAGGTGTCCTAACTGCGCTTACGCAGACAATATCATCGTTTCTTTTCTGAAATTTCATCCTCTTCACTCCCTAAAATTATCGGATCCTTATTGAGCTACCCATCCACCATCGACACTTAAGATAACTCCTGTAACATAACTGGCTCCCGGCGAAGCAAGAAATAGGGTAGCTGCTTTCAGGTCATCATCGGAGCCGAAACGCCGTATAGGGATATTCTTTAACATTACTTCTCTACTCTTATCTAAAGTTCCATACGTCATTTTAGTTGGAAACCAGCCTGGTGCTAAGGCGTTTACAGTAATGTTATGCTCTGCCCACTTTACTGCCAAATCCTTTGTTAAACCAGCGATTGCCGCCTTACTCGCTTGGTAAGGTACTGCATCCATTATTTCGGCAGTCGCGCCAACGAACGCCGCCAGAGAAGCCAAGTTAATAACCCTTCCATACTTTTGTTTTGCCATTATTTGCCCTGCCTTCTGAGCCATGAGCCATGAGCCGGTAAGATTGGTGTCGATTACTTTTCTCCATTTATCAAGTGGAAATTCCAGAGAAGGTGCGCCCCATGTAGCTCCAGAATTATTTATTAGGATATCAACCCGCCCATATTCTTTCATTACGAAGTCATATAAATCGTCAATTTCGTTTGGTATACTTACATCTACTTTAGCAGGTAATACTTTCACCCCAAGATCGTCTTCCATTTTTACTGCAACCTCCTTACACCTTTCAATTTTTCTTGCTGCAATAACGAGGTTTGCACCTGCTTCTCCCAGAGCATAGGCCATTTGAACGCCAATACCTGAAGCTCCACCGGTTACGATAGCCACTTGTCCGGTTAAATCAAAAAGCTCTTGATTGTGCCTCAACCTAACATCCTCCTTAGATAAGATTTCCTCTTGAAAATATCATTAATGCCTTAATCGCACAGTCCTACAAGGCTTTGCGGATTGCAATATTTACTCAAGTTCGTTTAAGAATTTTATTTGGAGGGGAACAGCAAGTAAAGTTTGGAACTTAACTTTCGCTGCTTTTAAATAGGCTGTATTCCGGTGAATCTCTAAAGCCCGCTGGTCCACATATTTCTCTACTAAAATAAATTCGGAGGGGTCATCAGCAGCAACGTGGACTGTGTACATAAAGTTACCTTTTTCGTTAACCTTCACCTCATTTGCCAGTAGTGCACATACTTCGGCTAACTCGGTTTCCTTGCCAGGTAGAGCTTTCAAAACAGCTAAAATAGTTATCATAAAATATCTCCTCTCTTTCACAACTTAATAGTCATCATCAAAGCACTGGTTTCTCGAAATTTTCCTACCTAGTTAATTCGACAAATTAGCGTTCTTTGATCAATGCTGACACCTTCATTAAGAATAAGTCCTTACTGGTGCTTTCCAATTTAATCAATGGAATATACTAAGAGACCTAAGTCAACTGTGAAGAAAAGAATTAATTTGTAGAAAAGAAGGATCTAATAATTACTCGTAGTTATAGAATCCTTTACCAGTCTTCCTTCCTAAAAGTCCTGCTAGAACTCTCTTCTTGAGTAATGGATGAGGCATATACCGATCTCCAAAATCTCTTGCCATTGTTTCCATACCATGCATAGCAATTTCTGCCCCAACCAGATCTAAAAGTTTGCATGGCCCCATTGGATGACCGGCGCAAAGCATCATTGCTTTATCGATTTCTTCGGGCGAATTACCTTCTTGAACAAGTTTTACTGCTTCATTCATTAACACGTCTAACAATCTACTTACGATAAAGCCTGCAAAATCGACTGCAATCGCTGCTTCCTTGCCAATCTTCGCGACATATTCCAAGGCAACCTCCATAGTCTTTTCGCTTGTAAGCTCTCCTCGTATTATTTCGACTCCCTTCATCAAGGGAACGGGATTCATAAAATGAATGCCCATCACTTTATCGCCACGATTGGTTGCACTGGCGATCTCAGTCACCGGAATCGCCGATGTATTCGTTCCTAAAATCGTGTCTGTTTGGCAGTATTTTTCTAAATCCGAAAAAATTTTCTTTTTAAGTTCTAGGTTTTCAAAGACACATTCTATGACTAGATCAGCTTCCTTGCAGGCTTCTTCTATACTTGTTGTACATCTGATACGAGAAATAGCTGTTTTCATATCTTCTTCAGCAATCTTACCCTTACTAACCATTTTAGACAGGCTTTTGTTAATATTACCCAATGCCTTTTCCAGGGAGGCATCTGCGATGTCATTGATAACGACGTTGTATCCCGCGACGGCACTTACTTGAGCCACACCATTTCCCATAGCTCCGGCGCCAATAATTGCTATTGTTTTCACTTCTAAGATCAACCACCTTTTAAATTCTTTTATCTTCTAAATCGAGCTTTCCTTTTTTCAATAAATGCCTCCATTCCTTCCTTCTGATCAGTTGTAGCAAAACAGTCTGCGAAATACTCTATTTCAGCCTTAAGTCCAGTTTCAAGATCTACCTCAGCACCTTTATTGATCGCAGATTTTGCTTGTTCTAAAACAAAACCAGATTTCTCGCTAATTGTCTTCGCTATCTCAAATGCTTTCTCTAAAACCTTTTCATGTGGTACACAATGATTGACCAGCCCTATTTCATAAGCTCTTTTCGCATCAATTATCTGTCCGGTATAAATCATTTCTTTGGTCAAGCCAATACCGATGAGCCTTTGTAGGCGCTGCGTCCCTCCTCCGCCAGGAATAATTCCCAGTTTTATCTCTGGCAGGCCAAATTTTGCTTTTTCAGATGCTACACGAATATCACAGCTCATAGCTATTTCGCACCCTCCACCAAAGCAATATCCGTTAACAGCAGCAATTACAGGTCGCGGGAAGTTAGCGATAGCCTGCTGCCCTCTAAAAACCGTCTCTCCGGCAAAGATTCTAGCTTCGTCAACTGTAAAACTTACCATACCAGTTATATCTGCACCTGCGGCAAAGGACCTGTCTCCTGCTCCAATAATGATTACTGCCTTAATATTTTTGTCATCTTGCATTTTCAAAAATGCTTCTTCAAGCTCATGAAACACCTCAGCATTTAAAGCGTTCATAACTTCCGCACGATTTATAGTTACAAGCATAATATTGTCTAGAAAGCTACCTGTTATGGTTTTAAAATGCTTAAACACTCTTATCCCTCTTTTCTAGGCATCATTAAAGCCTCCCCATCTAAGACAATTTCATGTTTTTGATTAGTGCAGAAAGTACGCAACCATACTCTGTTCTTTCCTTCTTCCTTGCGAGTAACCTTTACCGTTGCCGTTATCGTATCTCCGATATATACTGGTTTTAAAAACTTGCACTCCTGCCTTAAATATATTGCCCCCGGCCCGGGGAGTTGAGTTCCAAGCACATTGGATATAAATCCAACTGATAGTATTCCATGTGCGATTCTCTTACCGAAAACAGTAGCTTGAGCAAATTCACTGTTTATATGAACTGGATTAAAGTCGCCTGTAATGCCAGCGAACATATAAACATCGCTTTCAGAGATAGTTTTACTAAAATTACCTTCGTCACCAATATTTATTTCCTCAGAAGTTTTTCCAATCATACTTTCCTTCCTTTCTTCTTGTATCAAATAAATTAAATAAATGTTCGGAATACTTTGCATATCTTATTATGATTGCAATAACCATGCCATGCACAAAGAAATAGCATCATAAATTGGGCCTCTGCCTTCAGACTTAGTCTTTACAAGGCACTTGATAGACTTTAAACTCACCAAAAAAGAGATATCAGGTTAAAGCTTCCATCCACATAACAAAGCAAATTTGAAGCTTTCGATTCAAATTTGAAGCTATGAAACAAATCAAGACTCTCCAATTTCTGATTTTATGCACTAATCACGCTGGTTGAAATAGAGTAAGGGCAATTGCTCGCCCTCCGGGTTCAAGGGGCACCTAAGCGACCATGTCGGGATAGATGTCGCGCACATCTCTGCACTGATTACTTTCCTGACGCTTCTCTGTGATCTCAGACAGTCGGATTTCCCGAGTCCGGTTCTAACCTTGAACTGCCATTACCACTACCAAGCTATGTATCTTAGGTAAGATTTTGAACGAAATTGATACTACAAACCTTTCCATAGCGAATGTAGTTGCCGGATTGAAAGACCAAGACGGTGGGTAAAGTATTCGCCATACCCTCTTGTGAGATAATATTCCTTGCCGTTTTATCTATTTCAGAAAGCAATACCCCCGGTTTTATTCTGAAAATAAAGGAACACTTCAGGTGACTTGCCCGAAGTGTTCGCATAAGTTTAATATT
>JUEG02000763.1_pt1 | contig 12672 bp, 13 predicted proteins | sample 432341 | NCBI WGS metagenome assembly JUEG02 (sample SAMN02953476, study PRJNA257561) | rock porewater metagenome | biome: terrestrial; feature: Opalinus Clay rock; material: porewater; isolation source: Opalinus Clay rock BIC-A1 borehole | place: Switzerland: Mt Terri URL, St-Ursanne ...
GTACTGAACCAATAACATTTCCTGTATTGGTAACCGTTGAAGATGTAACAGCCCTTGCAATTCCAAAATCCGTTACCTTAACCCTGCTATCCTCTGTTATTAAAATATTATGGGGTTTAATATCACGATGAACAATATGATTATTATGGGCATGTTCTAGAGCCAAGGCTATTTGTTTAGCCATATTAATAGCATCATTAGGTTCTATTGATCCCTTTTCTTTTATGATTTGTTTTAGTGTTCTACCTTTTACATACTCCATTACGATATAATAAATATCATTTTCGTCATTGCCAACATCATATATATTTACAATATTTGGATGTGATAAGCTAGCTGCTGCCTGAGATTCTCTTTTAAACTTACCAATAAACTCTTCATCACTGGTAAATTCTGGTCTCAATATTTTTACAGCAACAAACCGATTTAAAAGTCTGCATTTTGCTCTATAAACTAAGGCCATTCCGCCTCCGCCTATTTTTTCCAGTATTTCATATCTATTCCCTAAAATTTTACCTATCATTTTGTCACCTCAATTCTATTGTTACATCTTTATAGTCACAACAGTTATATTATCATATCCTCCGCGCTGGTTTGCCAAAGAGATTAAATGCTGGCAACCCGCTTGAACACTTTTGAATCCTAATACGACTTCTTTTATTTCATCCATAGTTACCAGATTGGATAGTCCATCGGTACATAATATCAGTGCGTTATCTTTTTCTATATCTAAGGTGTATAAATCAACGATGATATTCTCCTCAGTACCTAAAGCCCTGGTTATAATATTCTTTTGAGGGTGAATTTTCGCTTCACTTTCTGTTATACTGCCATTTCTTAGTAGTTCTGCCACCAGTGAGTGATCCTGTGTAATTTGAAGCATTTTATCATTTTTAATTAAATACGCCCTACTATCGCCAACATGACCAATGTAAACCTTTGATAACACCAACATCACTGTTAGTGTCGTTCCCATACCTTGGAACTTTTCGTCTTCCGAGGACTTTGCGTATATAAGTCTGTTTGCGTAAATTATTGCCTCTTTAAGAATACGGTGTATATACTCTTCAGAAATAATCTCAGCTTGTTCTAGATTTTCAGTTATATAGTCCTTGATTGCATCGATTGCAATATGACTTGCAACTTCACCTGCATTATGACCGCCCATACCATCAGCTATCACAAATAAATTCAAATCATTTTCCGGTATATAATACGCATCCTCATTCAAGTCTCTAACTTTTCCAATATGAGAATAGGCTCCTACTTCCATTAAATCTCACCCCTAAAGATTTTTTAGCTCAAAAATAATGATTTACAAATACTATTATATCACAGTTTTTTTCCTTAGCTTACTAATAAAAAAACCATCAATCCTATGTATATGGGGGAATATTTTAATATATGGATCTGACTCGTTAAATTTATCAGGGAAATACTCTGAAACATTAACAACCTCAAAGTCAGAATTGCACCTTGTAAACCTTTCTATAATCCCAGAATTTTCTTCCTCTGTAATTGTACAAGTACTGTATATTAGATAACCACCTTTTTTAACATACTGGCTTGAATTTGTTAAAATAATGAGCTGTAGTTCAGTAATATCCTCTATATTATCAGGCTTTTTTGTATATTTCAGTTCAGGCTTTCGTCTTATTATTCCAAGTCCAGAACAAGGAGCATCCACAAGCACCTTATCAAATTTTTCTACAAGGTTCGTATCTAGTTCCTTAGCATCAAAACACTGTGTATCTACTATGCTAATTCCTAACCTTTCAGCATTGTCATTTATTAGCTTTAACTTGTGTTGATGAATATCTCTGGCCAGTATATACCCATTGTTTTCCATGAGCTGAGCCATGTGCGTTGATTTTCCTCCTGGTGCGGCACATACATCCAAAATCTTATCTCCGGGTTTAGGATCGACAACATGGGCTACAAGCATGGAACTCTCATCTTGTATTTGAAAATAACCCCTTTTGTAAGTCACCAAATCATTAATACGATCGACATTCGATAAATTAATAGCTTCATTCATATATTTACCATCATGAGCTTCAATTTTTTCTTTAGACAGTTCTTCCTTCAGTTCTTCCTTACTAATTAACAGGGTGTTCGTACGCACGGTTAGTGGTGGTGTTTCATTATTCGCTTTAAGTAAACCTATTGTATCATTCATTCCGAATTCATTAATCCATTTTTCGATTAGCCAGTTTGGATGAGAATATTTTATTGAAAGATGAAGGATTGGGCTATCCTCAAAGTCTGGTATTTTAATTGAATCCTTGCTTCGAGTATAATTTCTTAAAACGCCATTCACAAATCCAGATGATCTAAAATCATATTTTTTTGCTAACTGCACGCACTCGTTTACAGCAGCAAAAGTAGGTATTTTATCAAGAAAAATTATTTGGTATAGTCCTATTCGTAAAATATTTATAACAACAATATTTAGTTTATTTATCTTTATCTTCGATAATAAACGAATCATGTAATCAAGGTAAATTTTATTCTCTATTACTCCATAAACAATCTCAGTTATAAACCTTCTATCAACCGGTTCAAGCTTTACATCTTTCAGATGCTTATTCATCGATAAATTTGAATACGCATTGTTTTTATCAACGTCAATCAGAATATCTAGAGCATATCTTCTCGCATTTATATTTTCCATACATCCTCCTAGTAGAAACTAATGCACCCTTTAACGGGTGCATTAGTTTCTACGATTTCTCAACATCATTAATCTTAATAGCTGGGCTATAGAGACTGCCATAGCTGCCACATAGGTAAGTGCTGCAGCATTTAACACTTTTCTTGATGGTTTAACTTCTTCAAGTGTTATCAATCCATTCACTTCCAGTTGTTCTATTGCCCGATTGCTGGCATTGAATTCTACAGGCAAAGTAATAACTTGAAAAACTACTGCACCTAAATATAATAAGATTCCTATATCGATCAATTGAGGAAGTCCTAATATGAAGGCTCCAAAAACCAGAAACCATACAGCCTGGGATCCAAAATTTGCAATTGGCGCTATAGTATTTCTTAGAGTAAGAGGAATATACCCAACTCCATGTTGTATTGCATGTCCTGCTTCGTGAGCAGCTACACTTATTGATGCGATCGAAGTTCCACCATAAACTTGGGTAGATAGTCTTAATTTTCGAACACGAGGATCATAATGATCCGATAGATATCCACCAACAGATTCCACCGTTACATCATACAACCCATTTTTATCAAGTAGGATTCTGGCCACCTCAGCTCCTGTAAGACTTTTAAGATTACGTACTTTCAAGTATTTCTGAAATGTAGACTTAACCTTCATTTGAGCATAAAAAGCCAGTATAATTGCAGGTATAACAAAAATCATCCCTGGTCCGAATCCATAATAGGGTGAGTAGAAATACATGGGTTATCCTCCTCCTTAATGAATAATTTAATAACCTCTCGTACTTTAGTTAAATCAACCCTAGTGTTCACACATGGGCCCTCCGGACGTTCAAGGAGGATTCCCACCACAGGAATACCCTTGATATCTAGTATTCCACTGCTTAGATCTCGTTCACAAGCAACAGCAATAATTATTTTAGGCTTTACTTCCTTAACAATTTTTCTTGCCAGGGTTCCCCCAGTAGCAACATATAACTTTATATTGTAATCCTTATTTATATCTAAAATTGAATTGATATCACATTCTCCACATTTCTTACAATTATGAATGTCCGTTGTTATTTTATGTGTACAGCTCGATTTTTGCAAACAATGGGGGAGGAGCAATAACATTTCTTCAGGTTTTATATCTATTCTATTTGTGATGATTAAGCGATTATTTATCTCAGAAAAAACGCCACGGATCTTATCCTTTTCCAATCCAAGTAATTGTGATAGAATCAGGATTTGGGGGTATAACAAAGTTAAAGACGTTCCAACCATTCGCCTTGTCACTTTAAAAAGCTTTTTCCCACTTAAAAGTCTAATAATAAACAAGGTATTGATAGCTATATAAAAGCATACAAGGATTATTAACATTAGTATTATGTTCAGAATGTATTTATATAATACGATATTACTGGAGTAGGACAAATATAATAGCCCAAAAGCTATACAAATAAGGGCAATGATTAGAACGATAAGGATACCTATAAAAATCGTATCATTTTTTTTCTTTTGACCAGTCTCCATCATTTATTCCCCTAGTACTTCATTTTTTTCCATGTTATTGCCTTTGATATATTCACGAACTTCCATCCGCTTTCCTCCGGGAAACTGTATTTCTTCAATTACAAGCACACCCTTACTCGTACATACAAAAATACCCTGTTCGTTTACCTTCATAACTGTACCTGGCTCTTGAATGCATTCTTCTTCTGTGCTTTGCGACTTCCAGATTTTGAATCTATTTCCCTTATATGTAGTATAAGCAGTTGGCCAAGGATTTACACCCCTTATTAAGTTGTATATTTCTTCTGCTGTCCTATGCCAGTTAATCTCACCTAGACTCTTATTTAACATGGGTGCATATGTGCTTTGATTTGATTTTTGTTGTTCTCGTAGAACTCGATTTTCTATTATCTGATCTATTGTAGTTCCTAATACCTCTGCTCCTAATAGTGCTAATTGATCATGGAGCTCTCCTGCAGTTTGATCTTTAATGCGCATCTCTTTCTTTAAAATCATATCTCCTGTATCAAGACCTTCATCCATGTACATGGTAGTTATTCCTGTGATCTCTTCTCCCCTAATTATTGCCCAATTAATTGGTGCCGCACCCCTATATTTCGGTAAAAGGGAGGCATGCACATTGATACAACCTAGTTTAGGTATCTCCAATATCTTTCGGGATAATATTTGACCATAAGCTACAACTACGATAATATCAGGGTTTAATTGTACGATTTTATCAATAATATCTGCTTTCTTGATACTATTCGGCTGGAAAACAGGAATATTACATGCTAATGCTCTTTCTTTAACAGGAGGGGCAGTTAATTTATTTCCCCTACCTTTAGGTTTATCCGGTTGTGTAAAAACTCCAACGACATCATATCCTCTATTAACACATTCCATTAGTGATGGAACAGCGAATTCTGGAGTTCCCATAAAAATAATTCTCATAGTTTCCTCCTAACTAATCAATTACCTTATCAGTAAACAAGATACCATCTAGATGATCAATTTCATGGCATAGGGCTCGCGCTAGTAAATCATCTCCCTCTACTACTATAGATTGACCCTGCCTATTTAGTCCTCTTACCTTAACAAACTCTGGTCTTTTAACATCGCCAGAAACTCCTGGAATACTTAGACATCCCTCTGCCTCTATTTGTTCCCCTTGCTTTTCAATTATTTTAGGGTTAATTAGTTCTATAACACCTTCCCCCACATCAAGTACTATTATCCTCTTTAGTACTCCCACCTGGGGAGCTGCCAGGCCAATTCCATCAGCATGGTACATCGTTTCAATCATATCATCTATTAATGTTACTATCCTCTTATCGACTTTATCAACGGATCTAGAAATTTTTCTTAATGTAGGTTCATCATCCTTCAAAATATTTCTTATAGCCATTGTATCCTCCTTTTTTTAAAGCATGCTATATGGGTTAATATCAAGACTTATAAAAACATTATTAAATTTTTTCATATTCAAACATTCTTCCTTTATATCATTTATTATACCGTTTAAAATATTTTGGTCAACTAATTCGCATTTCATAAGTAATTGCCATCTAAAACGATTCTTGACCTTAGATATTGGTGCAGGTTGCGGTCCCAGTAGATTATCCTCTTCTTTAATATCTAATTCAGCAAGCTTCTTGCCGAGTTTATTTTTAAAATATTTGGCACATTGTTTAATCATTATCTCATTTTCGCTAAGAAAAAGTACTGTGAAAAGGTTAACAAATGGAGGGTATCTAAACTCCTTTCTAAGCTTTATTTCTTGGCTATAAAAACCATAGTAATCGTTGTTCTTTGCAGTCACAATTGCATAATGCTCCGGCTCATAGGTCTGAACTACAACCTTCCCGCGAATCTCTCCCCTTCCAGCCCTTCCTGCTACCTGAGTAATTAGCTGAAAGGTTCTTTCAGTCGCTCTAAAATCTGGTAGATTTAGACTTGTATCCGCAGATATAACGCCTACAAAGTTAACATTTGGAAAGTCTAATCCTTTAGCAATCATCTGAGTTCCTACTAGAATATCAATACTCCCTTCCTTAAACCTTTGTAGAAGGTTGTACATAGCTCCTTTTCTCGTAGTCGTATCCAAGTCCAGTCTAGCAACTCTAGCATTGGGAAATGAGTGCTTTGTTAGTTCTTCAAGTTTCTCTGTTCCTATACCAAAATATTTTATATATTTACTCGTACATGCAGGGCATGTCTTAGGAGGATTACAAGTATATCCACAATAATGACATGAAAGATTCTGAACCTTACTATGGTAAGTTAAAGAAATCTCACAATGGGGGCACTTTGCAACATAGCCGCAGCTCCTACAGGAAACAAAGGTTGAATGTCCCCTTCTGTTTAAAAAGAGTATTACTTGCTTATTGCTATTTAGACATTCATTGATTTCTTTAGATAAAGATTCACTAAAAATACTTCGATTTCCCTTTTTAATTTCGCTCCTCATATCCACTACTTCAATACTAGGGAGAGGATTTTCATTAAAACGCTTATGCATTTCAAGCTTATTATATAGCCCATTCATAGCTTTTGAATAGCTCTCCATAGAAGGAGTTGCTGATCCTAGGATTAGAAGAGCATTCATATCCCTACATCGCTTCTCAGCTACTTCTATCGTATGATATTTAGGATTATGTTCAGACTTATATGAGCCTTCATGTTCCTCATCAATTATTATTATTCCTAGGTTTGAACAAGGAGCAAAAACTGCGGAGCGAGCCCCTATGACAATCTTTACATCGCCTCTTTTTATCCTCTGCCATTCATCAAATCGTTCTCCTAATGATAGCTTGCTATGTAAAACGGCTACGATATCACCAAATCTAGCTTTAAAACGCTCTACTATTTGTGTTGCTAAGGCAATTTCCGGTACTAAAACGATGGCTTCCTTCGATCTTTTTAACACAGTTTCTACTAATCTCATATAAATCTCTGTTTTACCACTACCAGTGACACCATGGATAAGAAAGATTTTATGTAAATTTTCTTTAATTAGTGGATTTATATTATTTATTATATGAATCTGCTCCTGAGTAAGTGTTGGTGACGAAGTTGCCTCTACAACAATTGATTTATAAGGATCGCGACGCCTTTCTTCAAAGCTTATTTCTATAAATCCTTTCTCTTGCAGTGTATTGATCGTAGAGGGACTTACACAAAGCTCACTTTTTAATTCGGATAGCTCCATAATACCTTGTATGCTTAATAGCTCAAGTACTGCTTTTTGTTTAATTGCGCTACTACTTAAGCTTTCAATCATTTCTTGTATATTCTTATTTTCATTGAGCTTAATATTTTTCTTAAGCACTGTACGAATAGTACCCTTAAATTCTTCATCAATGTCAATTATTTTCCTTTTAGAGAGCTCATTTAGGTCAGTTCGGATGCTTGCTACTTCAAAATATGACTTAAGAGAGTCCTCAGAAATTTCACTATAATTTTGCAATATTTGTATTATTTCTTTTTGCCTACTTGAGAAATGACTGCTATATTCAGAAATATTATCATCAAAATACTTCCCATTTAAACTTATTCTTCTTTGAGATCTTAGGCTCGTACCCGAAGGAACTACAGATTGTAGAGCATCAATAAATTGGCACAAATATTTTTCTTTTATCCACTTACAAAGCTCTACCAATTCTTCTGAAAGGAAAGTATCATTTTCAACAACTTGTTTAACGGCTTTAACTCTAGTAATGCCTTTATCCAATTCATCATGCATATCAACCACAAAAGCTTCAACGAGTTTATTTCCCTGACCAAAGGGGACAATTACCTTAGAACCAATACTTATACTGTCATAGTCACTGTCTTCAATGTAGTATGTATATTCTCTATCCGTGTTTCTGCTTCTATTATTAACGATTACCTGCGCATACCTATGGCCCATGGTTTTCCCCCTATTTTTTTTCTTAAACATTATTATAACAGATGGTTGAATACCATGTATTAAATAATTATCGAAACGACTAATTTAAAAAAGAGTAGGAAACCCTACTCAAGAACAATCATGTCCTTTGCTTTACTAAGTATTATATCAGCCAATTGCAATTTAGACATTTTTTCATAATGTTTAATATTACCATGTTTGTCAATAATAGTAGCTATATTTGTACTACTATCAAACCCCGCACCCTCTTTTGTCACATCATTAGCAACAATAAAGTCTAAATTTTTATTATTTATTTTTTTAGAAGCATTTGTTATTAAATCCTCAGTTTCAGCAGCAAAACCAATAAGTATTTTACTTCTATCCTTTTTACTTCCTAGAGTTTTTAAAATATCCGGATTTTTCTTTAATTGAATAAACATGTTTTCTTCACTTTTTTTAATTTTATTTTGTTCTATTGTTTCTGGTCTATAATCTGCTACAGCTGCAGCTTTAATCGTAATATCAGCCCATTCAAAGTATTCCATAACAGATTCATACATATCATTCGTTGTAATGACATCAATACATTTTACTCCCCATGGCTTTTCGAGGTTAGTCGGTCCTGATATCAAAATAACTTCAGCACCGCGTTGCACAGCAGAAGCAGCTATGGAATAACCCATCTTACCCGAGGAATAATTCGTAATGTACCGAACTGGATCTATGGGTTCTCTTGTTGGTCCTGCTGTAACTAAGATTCTTTTTCCTACTAAGTCTTGTTTACAATTTAAAAGCTTTTCGGCATCTCTAACAATTGTCTCTGATTCCGATAATTTACCTACACCAAAATCTCCACATGCCAGTCGCCCCTCTTCTGGTTGAATAAATATATAACCATTTTTTTCTAGTTTCTTAATATTTTCCTGGACTATACTATTTGTTAACATGTTCGTATTCATTGCGGGAGCGATAAGGACTGGAGCTCTTGTGGCCATGACTGTCGTTGTTAGCATATCATCAGCGATTCCATTTGCAATTTTTCCAATTATATTAGCCGTTGCCGGTACAATAATAAAAAGATCTGCTTTTTGAGCCAACGATATATGTTCAACGTCCCAAGATTTTGGTTCGTCAAACATACCAGTTACAACATGATTTTGAGATAAAGATTGAAAAGTAAGTGGTTCAACAAATTTCTTAGCTGATTCCGTCATTATTACGTTTATATTATAATCCTTCTTTTTTAATCTACTAACCACATCTACAGCCTTATAAGCAGCAATTCCACCAGTAATTCCAATAACTATATTTTTTTTTCGCATAATTACACCCCGTTATTTATCTGCCTCAATTTCTTCAAGCCTCTTATATTTTATTTTGTCTTCAGCTATCTCATTGGTTGCAATCGTCACCGGTTTGCTAGAGGAAATCTTTATCAGTTTTTCACTGCCGTCAATGATTTCCCTCGCTCTTTTAGATGTAGCAACTACTAAAGTATATCTGCTATCTACCTTTTCAAGTAGTTTATTGATGGGTGGATTTAACATTTTAACTCCTCCTTAAATTGTGTAATGATTTTATCAATATCTTTTGTTACTTTACACTTTTCAGCTTTGACTATTCCTTTTATCTTATCCACTGCATTTTCTACCTCGTCATTAATAATACAGTAGTCATACTCTTTAACAAATCTTATCTCTTCGATTGCACTTTTATACCTTTTATTTATTGCATCTTCAGATTCTGTTCCCCTAAGAACGATTCTTTTTTTAAGCTCCGCCATAGAAGGTGGTAAAATAAAAATAAAAACCCCTTGAGGAAACTTTTCTTTTACCTGGAGAGCCCCTTGAATATCGATCTCCAATAAAACATTATTTCCTTTTTTTATTTCTTCCAAAACATAGCTCTTTGGTGTACCATAAAAATTTTCATATACTTTAGCATATTCCAAAAAATCATCGTCTCTAACACTATTTTCGAATCCTTCTTTTGTTAAAAAAAAGTAACTTTTTCCATCAATTTCACCCGATCTTGGGGCCCTGGTCGTAGCTGATATGGATAGTTTAATATCTACAGAAGTATTCAATAACTGTTTACATATCGTACCTTTCCCTGTTCCAGAAGGTCCTGAAACAACAATTAATAATCCATCCTTCATCTCAAAGTATTTCCCCTTTATTAGTCATTCTTCAGTCCAGCTTCAGTAATTTCCTTTGTTGTATCTTCTTTGTTAGCTAATCTATGGGCAACTGTTTCTGGTTGAACTGCAGATAGGATAATATGATCACTATCCGTAATAATAACTGCCCTCGTTCTTCTACCATAGGTGGCATCAATTAGCATTCCTCGGTCCCTCGCTTCTTGAATAATCCTTTTAATTGGTGCAGATTCTGGACTAACTATGGCTACAAGGCGATTTGCAGAAACAATGTTTCCAAATCCGATATTTATTAATTTAATATTCATACTCAGTCTCCTCTATTCAATATTTTGAACTTGTTCTCTTATCTTTTCCAGTTCACTTTTGATCTCTACAACATAGTTAATTACTTCTAAATCACTGGCCTTTGAACCTATGGTATTTATCTCCCTATTCATTTCCTGAATTAGAAAATCCAGTTTTCGTCCAACAGGATTCTGTTCAGCACAGGCTCTTTTTAACTGATTGATATGACTTTTTAATCTTACTATTTCCTCATCAATACTACTTTTATCAGCAAACATAACGACTTCCATATTTATCCGATTTTCATCCACTTGAATCGATTCATCAATCAAATCATTCAATCTTTCCTTAAGCTTTAGTCTATACTCTACAACTACCTGGGGTGCACGGACCTCAATCTTACTTACGATACTTGTTATATAACTACATTTACTAAGAATATCTTCTGCTAATTTTTCCCCTTCTGCCAATCGCATCTTAATTAGCATCTCTAGACCTTTTAAAGTAGCAATTTTCAAACATCTCCATATTTCATCTTCATTTTCTTCTCTGGCTTCAACCTGCAGGACATCTGGAAATTTACTTAGAAGGGAAACACTAATATCATCCTGTACAAGAAATTTCTCTTTTATCTCATGTAGTGCATCATAGTACTGCTGTACCAGTGAGACATTAAGAGAAATTTTAGTATCTGTCTGTCCCGTATTTTCTAAGGTAATGTATATTTCTACTCTACCACGCTTTATTTCATCTTTAACGAGTTCTTTTAATTGTTCTTCAAGATATGTAAGTCTCTTAGGCATCCGTACTACAATATCATTGTACCTATGATTTACTGATTTTATTTCAACAATAAAGTGTCTTTCGGAATCCTTCGCCTCGCCTCTTCCAAAACCAGTCATACTTTTAATCATATTGTTCATCCTTCCCAATATTATTCCAAATATTATGAATCGGTAACTCATTAATTATAGAATAATCAATTGTCTATCATTAGCATATTATTATATCACTATAATCAACAAAAATTAAGTCCATTAAACAAAATTATAGATAAAATTCACCATCACATATAATTTCTGCCATACCTTCCATAATCACACGTTCATTGTTATTAATAGATATTTTTAAATTTCCTCCCGTTACTGAAACCGTTGCTGAATTATCAACTAATCCAAGAGTATTAGCAACCACCACTGAGGCACATGCACCTGTACCACAAGCCAATGTTTTACCTGCACCCCTTTCCCATGTATCTACTTTCACGTGGGTTCTATCCATAATTTGAACAAAGTTGACATTTATTTTTTTAGGAAAAATATCCAACACCTCAATCTTTGATCCTAGCTGAATAGTATCATCACTATTAATGTCATCTACTATTATGACTGCATGAGGAACACCCATTAATACACAGGATATTTTTAAAACCTTGTCCCCAAGACTTATGGATTCACATATCAATTTTTCTTTATCGATTGCCACAGGAATATCCTTTACATTAAAACTCCAACTTCCCATACTTACCTTTACTGAACGAACTTCTCCTTCATTAATTATGAGTGTTACCTCTTTTATGCCTGCAAGAGTTTCTACTGTGAAGCTTTCTTTATGTAGTATTTGTTTTTCGAATACATACTTAGAAAAGCATCGTATACCGTTCCCACACATTTCGCCCCTAGAACCATCAGAGTTATAGTATATCATTTGAATATCTGCCACCTTTGAGTTGGCAACTGCCATTAGGCCATCTGCTCCTATGCCAAAATGTCTATTACACATTTTTTTTGCTAGATTAGAAAGGTTTTCTAATTTATTCTCCAAATTACTCACAATTATGAAATCATTACCAGCACCTTGGAGCTTTGAAAATCTTATCATATGCTTTCCCCTCTCAAAAAAGAATTTTATGAAACAATAATTATTATCGTATTGTATAAAATGTATCTTGTGAATATTTTTATAAAAAATAATAAATAGTATATTGGTAATTAAGACTATACCATAGGTAAATTATACATAAAAGTGTGATTACCTTCTATAGCATAACCTATTTTTAAAAACTATTTACTTTTTATGACAACTTTTATTAAATACTAAAGAATGATATACTTTATTCTTAAGAATACCCTTATGGAGGAATGAATATGCCCTTTGATGGAAT
>JUEG02000970.1_pt1 | contig 12651 bp, 10 predicted proteins | sample 432341 | NCBI WGS metagenome assembly JUEG02 (sample SAMN02953476, study PRJNA257561) | rock porewater metagenome | biome: terrestrial; feature: Opalinus Clay rock; material: porewater; isolation source: Opalinus Clay rock BIC-A1 borehole | place: Switzerland: Mt Terri URL, St-Ursanne ...
GCGCGCCCGTGCGGAAGGACTTCGGGTTCGCGGAGAGCGCCAGGTGGACACCGGTCACCTCGTGTCCGGCCTCGGCGGCGCGGGCGGCGGCGACGGCGGAGTCGACTCCGCCCGACATGGCGGCGAGGACCCGCAGCCGGACGCCGTCGCGGGGAGCAGTGGGTGCACCAGGAAAGTCGTTCATATCGCTACCAGGGTAAGGGCACCGGCCGGTGCTCCCCACGAGACTCCGCCTCCGGCGGAACAGCGCGGCCTTCGCACACGTTGTCGAGCTGACGGAGACGAGCGAAGCACACAGGGGTACGGATGGCAGCACAGCAGTCCCGCAAGGGCATCAGCCGGCGTGCCCTGCTGATCGGCGGCGGCGCGGTGGGACTGGGCGCGGCCGGATACCTGGCGGCGGACGAACCCACCCGGTGGTGGTACCGCGTCCCCGGCGTCGACCGCCCCCGCCGGGAGGGCGACACGGATCACCCGGGCGCCGAGTGGATACCTGCCTCGGACTCGAACTGGCGGCGGGCGGACCGGCCGTACGACTTCACCATCGACCGGGTGGTGATCCACGTGCCGCAGGCGACGTACCCGGTGACGCTCAAGGTCTTCCAGGACCCGGCGAACCGCGCGGCGACCCACTACGTGGTGCGGGCGGAGGACGGCCACGTCGCGCAGATGGTCCGCGAGCTGGACGTCGCCTACCAGGCGGGCAACCGCGACTACAACGAGCGCAGCGTCGGCATAGAGCACGAGGGCTGGGTCGACCGGCCCGAATATCTGACCGCCACGATGTACGAGTCGTCCGCCCGGCTGGTCGCCGGGATCTGCGAGCGGTACGGCATTCCGCGGGACCGGGAGCACATCGTCGGCCATGTCGAGGTGCCGGGAACCGATCACAGCGACCCGGGCCCGAACTGGGACTGGGACCGCTACATCAAGCTGGTCCAGCGGGCCCGCCCGCCCGCTCCGAAGCCCTCCGGCAGCCCGGCGGGCACGGGGTGATCCCCGGCGGCCGCGGCTGATCCCACGTGCCTCGGCTGATCCCACGGGGATCGGATGGTTCACGGCGTCCGGCCGCGCCCGGTCGCGTCGGCTGATCGGCCGGGTCGCCGGCCGCGTCGGGTGGCCGGCTGTCGTCGGGTGGCCGGCCGAGCCGCCTGCCGTCCCGTCCCGTCAGCTGAGCCCGGCCGCCCGTGCCCGCTCCACCGCGGGGCCGATCGCCTTCGCCACCGCCGTCACGTCCGCCTCCGTGGACGTGTGTCCGAAGGAGAAGCGCAGCGTGCCGCGGGCCTGGTCGGGGGTGGCGCCGGTGGCCAGGACGACATGGCTCGGCTGGGCGACCCCGGCGGTGCAGGCCGAGCCCGTGGAGCACTCGATGCCCTGGGCGTCGAGCAGGAGCAGCAGCGAGTCCCCCTCGCAGCCGGGGAAGGAGAAGTGCGCGTTGGCGGGCAGCCGGCCCGCCGGGTCCGGGTCGCCGCCGAGGACGGCGTCGGGCACCGCCGCGCGTACGGCCGTCACCAGGTCGTCGCGCAGCGCGCCGATCTCCCGCGCGAACTCCTCCCGGTGCTCCGCGGCGTACCGGCCGGCCGCGGCGAAGGCGGCTATGGCCGGGACGTCCAGCGTGCCGGAGCGCACCTGGCGCTCCTGCCCGCCGCCGTGCAGCAGCGGCACGGGAGCGTACTCCCGGCCGAGCAGCAGGGCGCCGATGCCGTACGGGCCGCCGATCTTGTGGCCGGAGACGGTGAGCGCGCTGAGGCCGGAACCGGCGAAGTCGATCTCCAGCTGGCCGAACGCCTGCACGGCGTCGGCGTGCATCGGAACGCCGTGCTCGCGGGCCACCGAGGCCAGCTCGCGGACCGGCATGACGGTGCCGATCTCGTTGTTCGCCCACATCACGGTCACTAGCGCGATGTCGTCCGGGTCGCGCTCGATCGCCTCGCGCAGCGCGTCGGGGCTCACCCGCCCGAACAGGTCCACCGGGAGGTACTCGACCCGGGCCCCCTCGTGCTCGGCGAGCCAGTCGACGGCGTCGAGCACCGCGTGGTGTTCGACGGGGCTGGCGAGGATCCGGGTGCGGCGCGGGTCGGCGTCCCGCCGGGACCAGTAGAGGCCCTTCACGGCGAGATTGTCGGACTCCGTGCCGCCCGAGGTGAACACCACCTCGCTGGGCCGAGCGCCGAGCGCCGCCGCGAGCGCCTCGCGGGACTCCTCGACGGTGCGCCGGGCCCGCCGCCCTGCCGCGTGCAGGGAGGAGGCGTTGCCGGTGACGGCGGACTGGGCAGTCACCGCCCGCACCGCCTCCGGGAGCATGGGGGTGGTGGCGGCGTGATCGAGATAGGCCATGGTGGTCACGATTCTACGAGCCGGGGCGGACCGCGTCAGGGGCGCACCCCCGGCGCGCGACGGCGGAAGCCGGGCGGGCGGCTTCGACGGGCGGAACGGACGGGCCTGCGGGGCCGGGTCGGACGGGTCGGTCGTCGGCCGGATCGGGGGCCTGTACGGGCCGGGCGGTACGAGCCGGGCGGTACGAGCCAGGCGGTACGAGCCAGGCGGTACGGGGCCAGGCGGTACGAGCCAGACGGTACGGGCCGGACCGTACGGAGCAGGCCGTCCGGGCCGGCCACAGGGGCACGAGCCGGCCGCCCCCGAGGCTCGTTCGGACAGGCAGTCGTCGGGCCGGATCCGACCCGTACGGGCCAGGCCGTACGGACCCGCCGTACGGACACGAGCCGCCGGCACCCATGACGAGCGTCACCGGCACCGCCGCGCGCAACCGCCGGAACAGCCCGGAACAGCCCGCACACGGCAGCCGTTCCGGCGCTGTGACCCGCCGTCAGGCGGTCAGGGCCCGGGCGAGTTGGCGGGACTGGGCGACGAGGCGGTCCTTGCTGTCCCAGACCTCCGCGTCCTCCTCCAGGAAACCGCCGGCGAGGTTGCGGGTGGTGATGGCCACGCGCAGCGGCCCGGGCGCGGGACGGCAGCGTATGTGGGCGGTGAGCTCGACCGTCGGGACCCACCCGGACAGCCCCAACTCGAAGGCGGTGGGCGGCAGCGCGTCCACGGCCAGCAGCAGGGAGAGCGGGTCGGGGTCGCGGCCGTCGGAGAGGCCGAACCAGCCGCGCATCTCGCCGCGCCCGGAGGGGTTGCCGACCGCCCAGCCCGTGGTCTCCGGGACCAGCCGGACGTCGAGCCGGCCGGCGATCTCCGTGCCGCCGAGCAGCGCGGCCACCTCGTCGGGCGCGTTGCGGGCTCCGAGGCACTCCTCGTACGGCGGCATGACGGGCGGCTCGGCCGTGGTGCGGACGTCGTCCGGGAGGCCGTCCAGGTCGCCGTAACCGGCGACGACGCGCAGGCGTTCCACCTCGGTGCCGTCCTCGGCGAACTGCACCAGGGACGCCTGGCCGGTGGACAGCGTCCGGCCGGTCCGTACGACCTCGGTGCGGATCCGGGCGGGGCCCGGCCGGGAGGCGGTGAGGTAGTGGGCGGTGATCGTGAAGGGATCGGAGTGCGGAAGCACCTCGCCGAGGGCACGGCCCACCATGGCGAGCAGATAGCCGCCGTTGACGGCGTGGATGATCGTCCAGCCGGCGGAGAGCTCCGCGTCGTGGACGCCGGGCTCGCGCAGTACCACTGCGGTGTCCCGGTCGAACTCGCTGTTACCGATGGTTGCCTGTGCCATGGGCTGCACGCTACACGGAAATGTTACTGACCGGTATATCCGTACGGAATTCGTACAGGCTTCAACGGTATGGGACGCCGGGCCGTCAGTCCTCCTCGGCCGCCGAGGATCTGCGGTGCCAGGCCCGGGGCGCCCGCCAGCCCAGCCGGATGGCGCACAGCCGGAGCAGGAAGGCGGTCGCGGCGGACAGCGCACTGGTCAGCGCGTTGAGCGCCTCGAACTGGATGAGTACGGCGCACATCGCCGCGCCGACGACGGCCGGCACGGCGTAGATCTCCCGGTCCCAGCGCAGCAGCGACGGCACCTCGTTGGCGAGCACATCGCGCAGCACACCGCCGCCCGCGGCCGTGACGACGCCGAGGACGGCGGCGAAGGGCAGCGAGAACCCGTAGTCGTACGCCTTCGTGGTGCCGACCACGCAGAACAGGCCGAGCCCGGCCGCGTCGAAGACGCCGACCGCGCTGTTGATCCGCTCCACCTGCGGATGCAGGAAGAAGACCAGGACGGCCGCGACGAGCGGGGTGAGGAGATACCCGAGATCGGTGAAGGCCGCGGGCGGCACGGCACCGATGATCAGGTCGCGGGCCAGCCCGCCCCCGGTCCCGGTGGCCACGGCGAGCACCACGATGCCGAACACGTCGAAATTCTTGCGTACGGCGAGCAGCGCGCCGGAGATCGCGAAGACGAAGATCCCGGCGATGTCCAGCGCGTGCATGAGGGAGGGGGCGAACAAATCGGTGAGCACCCGGCAATTCTGCCGGGTGCTCACCGAGGCCGCGCTACTGGTCCTTCTCGACCGACTTCTCGACCGGCTCTCCGGCCTTCTCGCCGGGCCTCCCGGCCTTCTCGACGGCCTTCCCGCCGGCCTTCTTGGCGGGCTTCTCGCCCGCCGGCCCGCCGGCCTTGTCCAGCGACGGGGCTGCCGCCGCCTCGGGGGCCTTCGCCGCGGAGGTCCCGTCCGCCGCGCCGGCCGTCCTCACCTCGATGATCTCCAGCGCCTCCAGGGCCTCCAGGGCCTCCGGCAGCAGCGTGTCGGCCGGCACCTGGTCCGGGGCGTTCTCCGGGTGGTGACAGGCCACCCGGTGGCCCGTCTGCAGCTGGAGCAGCGGCGGCTCCTGCACCCTGCAGACCTCGGTCGCCTTCCAGCAGCGGGTGTGGAAGCGGCAGCCCGAGGGCGGCGAGATCGGCGAGGGCACATCGCCCTTGAGCAGGATGCGTTCGCTCTGCCCGCGCCGCCGGGGGTCCGGCACCGGCACCGCCGACATCAGCGCCTTGGTGTACGGGTGCATCGGCGCCGAGTAGAGCGCGTCGCGGTCCGCCAGTTCGACGATCTTGCCGAGGTACATCACGGCGATCCGGTCCGAGACGTGCCGGATGACGGACAGGTCGTGCGCGATGATCACGTACGTCAGGCCCAGCTCGTCCTGGAGATCGTCCAGCAGGTTGACCACCTGCGCCTGGATCGACACGTCCAGCGCCGAGACCGGCTCGTCGGCGACGACCAGCTTCGGCTTGAGCGCCAGCGCCCGCGCGATGCCGATGCGCTGCCGCTGCCCGCCGGAGAACTCGTGCGGATAGCGGTTGTAGTGCTCGGGGTTGAGTCCGACCAGCTCCAGGATCCGCTGGATCTCCTTCTTCAGCCCGCCGTCGGGCCGGACGCCCTGGAGCTTGAAGGGCGCCCCGACGATCGTCCCGACCGTGTGCCGCGGATTGAGCGACGAGTACGGGTCCTGGAAGATCATCTGGACGTTGCGGCGCATCGGCCGCATCTTCCCGGCCGAGAGGTGGGTGATGTCCCGCCCCTCGAACTCGATCTTCCCCCCGGTGGGCTCCAGCAGCCGGGTGATCAGCCGTCCCATGGTGGACTTGCCGCAGCCCGACTCGCCGACCACGCCCAGGGTCTCCCCCGGCCGTACGTCGAAGTCGATCCCGTCCACGGCTTGCACGGCGCCGACCTGGCGGCGCAGCAGCCCCTGGTGGATCGGGAAGTGCTTGACCAGGCCGGAGACCTTGAGCAGGGGCTCCGGTTCACCGTCGGCCGGCTGCTGGGGGATGGTCAATGGCTTCACGGAACCGGTCTTGTCAGCCACGGCCTGGTCCTCGTCCTTCGCGGTCACAGCTTCGGCGCAATCTCTTCGGTCCAGATCCGCGTCCGCTCCTGCTGCGTCATGTGGCAGGCGGAGAAGTGCCCGCCGCCGACCTCTTGCAGCTCCGGTACTTCGGTGCGGGTGACGTTGTTCTTGGGCACGTCGGCGTACGGGCAGCGGGGGTGGAAGGCACAGCCGCTGGGCACGTTGATGAGGCTCGGCGGGGTGCCCTTGACCGGGATGAGCCGGTCGGTCTGCTCGCGGTCGATGCGCGGCATCGAGCCCAGCAGGCCCCAGGTGTACGGGTGCCGCGGCCCGTAGAAGACCTCCTCGGCGCTGCCCTTCTCGACGCAGCGGCCGCCGTACATCACCAGGATGTCGTCGGCCACCTCGGCGACGACTCCCAGGTCGTGGGTGATGATGACGACCGCGGAGCCGAACTCGTTCTGCAGGTCCCGGATGAGGTCGAGGATCTGCGCCTGGACGGTCACGTCCAGGGCGGTCGTCGGCTCGTCGGCGATCAGCAGCTCGGGGTTGTTGACCAGCGCCATCGCGATCATCGCGCGCTGCCGCATGCCGCCGGAGAACTGGTGCGGGTAGTCGTCCACCCGCCGGTGGGGCTCGGGGATCCCGACCCGGTCGAGCATCTCGACCGTGCGCTTCCGGGCGGTCTTCTTGTTGGTCTTGTTGTGCACCCGGTACGCCTCGGTGATCTGGGCACCGATGGTGTAGTAGGGGTGCATCGCGGTCAGCGGGTCCTGGAAGATCATCGCCATCTTCCGGCCGCGCAGCCGGCGCACCCGGTCGGCGTCGGCGGAGACGAGCTCCTCGCCGTCCAGCCAGACCTCCCCGGACATCCGGACCGCACCGCGGTGCAGGCCCATGATGCCGAGGGAGGTGACGGACTTGCCGGAGCCCGACTCGCCCACCACGCCGAGCGTCCTGCCGCGCTCGACGTCGAAGCTGACCCCGTCGACGGCCTTCACCAGGCCGTCGTCGGTGCTGAACTGGATGCGCAGGTCCCGTACGGACAGGAAGGCGTCCGTGCGGGCGGGAGGCACGGCCACCGGCTCGGCCACGGCCGCCGGGGCGGCCGCCGGGGCGGCCGCCGGGGCGTCCATGGCCTCTGCGGCCTCCGTCATGGCCTCCACCGTGCTCAGGACAGGCTGCTGTTCGTCCTTCTCGCTCACGAGTACCTCACCCTGGGGTCGATGGCGGCGTACACCAGGTCCACCAGCAGATTGCAGAGGACGATGAAGAAGGCCGCGACCAGGGTCACACCCATGACCATGGGGAGGTCGTTCTCCTTCACCGCCTGGATGGCATAGGCCCCCATCCCCTGGAAGGAGAAGACCTGCTCGGTGATCACCGCGCCGCCGAGGAGCAGCGCGAAGTCCATGCCGAAGATGGTGACGATCGGGGTCAGCGCGGCCCGGAGGCCGTGCTTGGTGACCACGGTCCGCTCCCGCAGGCCCTTGGCCCGGGCGGTGCGGACGTAGTCCTCACCCATCGTCTCCAGCATCCCGGCCCGGGTCAGCCGGGCGTAGAGGGCGGAGTAGAGGAAGGCGAGGCTGCACCAGGGGATGATCAGGTTCCAGGCCCACAGCGCCGGACTCTCGGAGAGCGGTACGAACTCCAGGTTCTCCCAGATCGGCCACTGGAAGCTGAACAGCGCCAGACCGAGCATGCCGGTGAAGAAGATCGGCAGCGAGACGCCGGCGAGCGCCGTCATCATGGCGATGCGGTCGAAGATCGAGCCGCGCTTGAGCGCCGAGAGCACGCCGATGGCCACACCGGAGACCACCCAGATCACGGCGGCGCCGATCGCCAGGGAGAGCGTGATGGGCAGCCGCTCGGTGATCTGCGGCCACACCTCGACGTGGCTCCGGAAGGAGTAGCCGAAGCAGGGCGCGTGGCAGACCGTCGGCTCGGGGCCGAAGTTGTACGTGGCGCCGCTGACGATCGCCCGCAGGAAGTCGAAGTACTGGATGTACAGCGGCTGGTCGAGGCCGAGACTGACCTTGACCTGCTGTACGGCATCGGGGTTGGCGCCCTTGCCCACGTACTGGGCGGCCAACTGGTCGGGGGTCTGTCCCGCGAGCTGCGGGACGAAGAAGAAGATCGCGAAGGTGACTGCGCTGACCACCAGCAGCAGCAACACCGCGGCGATAACGCGTCGGATGATGTACGCAGTCACAGCCGTGTGGCGCCGCGTCCGCCGGGACGGTGGTGTTCCGTCCCGGCGGACACGGTGCCTTCACCTGCCTTTCCAACTTGTTCGGGGGGCCGGGCGTCGTCGCCTGGAGACCGGCCCCCGGCAGACGCTTGCTCCTACTTGGAGGAGCCGAGCAACAGGTAGTCGTACATGCCCAGGTATGCCTGGGTGACCGTGACGTTGGTCGCCGACTCCGGGCGGTACAGCAGGTTCTTGCGGTAGATCAGCGGCACGGCGGAGGCGTTCTCCATCACCATCTTGTCGACCTCGCCCCAGGCCTTGGTGCGGGCGGCGTCATCGGTGTCGGCGATCCCGGCCTTGAGCGCCTCGTTGATCTTCTTGTCGTCGAGCTCCATCAGGTTGGTGCCACCCGACGGCTTGATCGCCGAACCGTTGACGATCTGGTCGAGGAAGCCGAAGCCCGTCGGCCAGTCCGAACCCCAGGCCATCATCATCATTCCGAGCTTGTGCTCGTGGACGTACTTCGGGGCACCGGCGAAGTTGGTGAAGTACTTGCCGGAGGGGTACTGCTGGATCTTGGCCTCGATGCCGACCTTCTTCAGCGACTGCTGAATGGAGGTGGCCATCGCGACCTCGTCCGGACGGTCCGAGCGGGCCGTCAGGTTCGTGGTGAAGCCGTCGGGGTGACCGCACTTCTCCAGGTGCTGCTCGGCCTTGGCGACATCGCCCTTGTCGCCCTTGCTCTCGTACAGGTCGAAGTCGGTGTAGCCGTTGACCGACGGCGGCAGCAGCGTGCTGGCGACGTCGCCCTTCGTGGCACCGCCGATGACGCCCCGGATCGACGCCTTGTCGACCGCGAACTGCACGGCCTTGCGGCACTCGATGTTGTCGAAGGGCTTCACCTTGGTCGACAGCGCCAGGTAGGAGGTGGCACCGGCGTACGAGTTGTCGGTGTTCTTCTTCTCGCTGGGCTTGAGGACCTTGGGCTGGGTCTTCGCCTGGACGCCCGTGCCGGCCGCGTCAGCCGTGATGTTGTCGTTCAGCAGGTGGTTGTCGACCGTGGTCGGGTTCACCTTGAACTTGATGCTGATCTTGTCCGGCAGGGCCTTGCGGATCGGGTCCGTCTTCTGGTCCCACTCCGGGTTGCGCACCAGCGTGGCGCTGGAGCCCTCCTTGTAGGACTCGAACTTGTACGGGCCCGAGGAGACGATGTTCTTCACGTACTCCGCGCCCTTGTCCTTCGCCTCCGGCACGGGGGCCGTCTGGGAGAAGGTCGCGAGGTAGTCGAAGTCCGCGAACGGCTGGTTCAGGTGGAAGACGATCGTGTGGTCGTCGGGGGTCTCGATCGACTTGATCCCCTCCTCCGACTTGTCCTTGTAGGGACCCTTGTACTTGTCGCCGCCCTCCAAGTACGCCTTGAAGTACGTCGGTCCCTGGGACAGCACGTCCGGCGCGAAGTTGCTGCGCTCGATGGCGTGCTTGACGTCCTTCGACGTGACCGGGGTGCCGTCCTCGAACTTCACGCCCTCGCGGAGCTCGTACGTCCAGGTCTTGGCGTCGGCGCTGGCCTTGCCCAGGTCCTTGGCCAGGTCGGGGACGACCTCCAGGCCCTCGTCGCCGGCCGCCGGCTTGAAGGTGGTGAGGGTGCGCCCGTACAGCCGGGACATGTTCTGCACCCAGCCGTAGTAGGTGTTGCCCGGGTCCAGCGAGTCCGGAACGTCCGAGTGCTCGTACGTGACCGTCCCGCCCTTTTTGTCGGACTTGTTGACGATCTTCTCGAGACCGGCGTTCTGCTCGGCGTCGCCGCCGTTGCTGTCCTGGTCGCTCGAGCCGCCACCACAGGCGGTGGTGCCGAGCGCCAGCACGATGGCCGTCGCTATGACAGCTGTCGCCTTTTTGGTTCTCATGCTGAGGAATGCCCCCTCAATCGATGGATACGGCACGGTGTAGGGCTCGGCCGCGGTTACTTGCTGCGAGGGTCGAGGGCATCGCGGAGCCCGTCTCCCAGCAGGTTGAAAGCCAGGACCGTGATGAAGATCGCCAGACCGGGCACGAACATGTACTGCAGGTCGACCTCGTAGAGGTCCACCGCCTGGGTGAGCATTCCGCCCCAGGAGGACTGCGGCGGCGCGATGCCGACGCCCAGGAAGCTCAGCGCCGCTTCGAAGAGGATGTTCGTCGGGATCATCAGCGTCGAGTAGACGAGGATCGGCGCCACGAGGTTGGGGAGCAGCTCGCGGAAGAGGATGAACGGACCGCGGGCCCCGAGGCTGCGGGACGCGTCGACGAACTCCCGCTCCCGGAGGCTCAGCGTCTGCGCCCGGACGATCCGGCCCATGTACGGCCAGCCGAAGAAGCCGATCACGAAGATCAGTACGCCGATGCGCAGCGGCAGCCCGTCCAGGCCGAACGCCCCGTCCTGCAGGGTCGCCGAGATGGAGATGGCGAACAGCAGCAGCGGGAAGGCGAGGAAGGTGTCCATCGTCCGGCTGATCAGGGTGTCGACCCAGCCGCCGTAGAAGCCGGCGACGACACCGAGCACCGTGCCGATGACGACCGCGAGCAGCGTGGCGCCGCCCGCGACGATCAGGGAGACCCAGGAGCCCTCGATGATGCGGGCCAGGATGTCGCGTCCGTACTGCGGGTCGACCCCGAGCGGGTGATCCCAGCTCATGCCGCCCCAGCCGCCCTTGGGGGCGAGCAGGGCGGGGTCGATCAGATCCTGGTTGAAGCTGTTCGGGTCGAGCCCGAAGACGGCCTGGATCGGCTTGGACAGCACCGCCAGCAGAATGAGGAACACCACGACAACACCGCCGGCCACCGCCATCTTGTCGCGTTTGAAGCGCATCCAGGCGATCTGGCCGAGGGAGCGTCCCTCGATCTGGCTCTTCTTGACCCCGGTGAGCACAGCCTCCGGCTGTACCTCGGCTTCCGCCCCGGTGGTCTTGATCGGTGCGGTCACAGTGCGTTCGACCCCTCTCGGCCGACTGTGGCCGGCCAACGCCCGCCGCGGTAGCGGCTTCTCTCTTCACATCTCGGTGCACGTACTGCCGATGGAACTGGAGCAGGTCGCACGTCGGGCCGATGGCCCTGCGGCGTGAGTCTTCAACGCGTCCGCGATCACCCGCCAGACCTGGCGGTGAATGTATGCCTAACTGTGATGTGGTCAGGCACGTTCCGTTATACGGACATCGGGGGACTCTCAGCGGATGCGAGGATCCGGAAAAGCCATCCCGGGGCAGCGGGCAAATCGGATCGCACTTCCATGAATTGGCAAAGAGCCGAGGCCCGGACGGCAGGCCACAGCGCACGGCGGCCCAGGCTTGTCCAGATGACGGACGGCCGGAAATCCGGCCGGACGGAGGGTCAGTAGGCCCGGGGTGCGGGCCCGGTGTGCCAGCTCTGCGGGGCCTGCGTCCCGCCGGCGGGTCCGGGCGGCGGATAGCCGTATCCGGGGACCGGGGCGGCGGGGGCGGCCGAGGTCGGTGGCGCGCCCCCTCCGTACGCCTCCCGGTCGAAGAACGGGCGGGAGACGGCCCGCATCCACATCGCCACCGAGTCGTACTCGTCGGACAGGGCGACGGTCGAGACGGGCAGCCCGTCGGGCACCGCGCCGATGGACTGCTGCATCATCTGCCGTACGGACTCCACCGCCTGCGGCCCGGTGTCGTACAGGTCCAGACCGATGGCCAGGTACGGGGCGCCGAGCGCGGGCTGCACCCAGGCACGGCGGAGCGCGCGGACGGCGGGCGTGCGGTGCGCGTTCTGCGTCAGCAGGGCGTAGAACTGCGGGATCTCGATGGCCGGCTCGGAGAGCCGCAACGGCCCCGCGGGAAGGCGGTCCAGGCCGGTGGCGATCCGGCGGAGATCCGTCCATGGGACGCCGACGCCGCCGCCGGGCGCGTGCGGGTTGAGCCACAGGCCCCAGTGGCCGGGGAAGAGCGAACCGGCGATCTCCCAGCCGCCGACGACCTCGTGCGCGCGGTTCCAGCCGCTGGCCGCCAACTGCTGGGCGGAGGTCACGCAGGGGGCGTAGCCGAGGCCGTCGGACTCCATGTTCCCGTACTGGGCGTCGGGGGCTCCCGGGTGGCCGTGCCACAGGAGCATCCACACCTGGCCCTCGGCGAGCGCGCGCAGCAGCGCCTCATAGGCGTCGTACCGCCCGGGCGTCACCTGCGGCAGCAGCTGCTCGACCTGCTCCCTGTCCACGCCCGCGCTCACCTGGCTCCGCCCCTTCTTCCTGCCTCTCGGCACCGCTGCGGGACGCGTGCAGCGCACCCCGTGAGGTCATCCAACCAGCTTACGTACCGGATTCGGCAGGTCCCGGCCCACTCGTCCCGGCCACCGCGGCGCGCCGGTCAGCGCTCCGCCGTGTGGAAGGGACGGATCCGCTCCCGTATCCAGTCGCCGACGGGGTCCTGGGCGACGTCCAGCAGGACGAGTTGCACGGGCCAGGGCACCGGCACCGCACCCAGCGCCCTGCCCACCGCGTCCATCACCAGGGCGCGGTCCTCGGGCTCCCAGCGGGACAGCTCGACGCCGATGAAGAGCGCCGGCGGCTCCCCCTCGACGCTGGCCAGCGCGCGGCGGGCGGTGCGCACGAGCCCGGTCCCGGCGAACTCACCGGCGGCGGCGGCCAGGAAGTCGACCGGCTCCTGCTGCCAGTCCGGCTCGAAGAGCCGCACCCGGCCGCCGGAGGCCGCGCCGTCCAGCTC
>JUEG02000428.1_pt1 | contig 12645 bp, 7 predicted proteins | sample 432341 | NCBI WGS metagenome assembly JUEG02 (sample SAMN02953476, study PRJNA257561) | rock porewater metagenome | biome: terrestrial; feature: Opalinus Clay rock; material: porewater; isolation source: Opalinus Clay rock BIC-A1 borehole | place: Switzerland: Mt Terri URL, St-Ursanne ...
TCTTCTTAGTTTGAATTTTGTGGTATAATTGGACTAATACGATCTTTGAAAATTGAACATATGTGGTTGTGGCAGAAAGTCTGTCACGTAAAATGTTCAACGAGTCGATTAGTATTCGTCAAGCAAAAGACGTAAAAACAACAAACGGACTTAATCGTCTGTGGTAGTTGGTAACAGAATATCAGCCTAGATAGCTATATGCTCTGATCTAGGAGGGCTAATGGCATAGCCTTAACTTGGGGTCATACTCGATTGTCAGAAACGGATGTTCGTTTAATCATCCAAGAATCCCCCAGATTCATCTGTGGGGAGTGTCAATTAACACCCCATTGTCTGATATTCAGTTAAGTTGATTGATCATATTCTCACGGTGCATTATTGGCAAGCGTTCCAATCATGTCTAATTTACTTTGAGACTTGCCACTCCAAACTCGGTGAGCGCCATGCTGCCCAACTCAATTTCTGCTGTATCAAATAGAAAGCTCGGATATTTCTTCCCATCATTAACCGTTTCTTTGAAGTATGCAAAAAGAGCCGAATTTGTATACGGTGCGTAGTCATAGCCCTGCATGGGGATATCGTAATTCAGAGCGATCAGCCCCTTTTTTTCAAGCCCCGACAATACCCTTCCAGTCTGCTTCACTGTTTCCATGCTGTCATCGAGAGCTTTTATAGATACAGCTGCGAGAGACACAACTCTCGCCTCATGCTCCGTACTGCTACTCATGATAAATCGGCTGACAGGCAATTGGCTACTCTGGTTAAGCTCCAACAATATGGATTTTTCCTCACCATTGATTGTCAGCGGCTCCTGAGAATGAGCGCGACCTTTTCCTGAATCGGAAGAATGGCTGTGGCAAGAGCAACCCCCGGCACAACTATGCGACTGATGTTGCTGATGTTTGTGACCTGCTTTAGCTTTATCTGCATTATTACTCATATGTTTTTCTCCTGTTCTTTCGATTACTTTTGCTTGTGATGTTATGTTATGTTACACAATTTTACCTCTTGATAAACGCTAAGTATTCTTCCAGCTCAGCTTCTATCATCAAAGGCAGAGTAAAATCTCTTTGAAGCATAGCGGTTCATTATATGCTCATGCTCAAAAGTCATACCGTCAACAAGTTAGGTTCTTCTAACTTAAATATAGCATATACTTCACCCAAAGTGTTAATCTTTTGATTTTATATTTTAAACAGTTAACTGCCTCTTTTGTTAACAATCGAATTCTCTGATGATTCCTGTTCAATTTTCCTGTTTGTTTTCGACAACTGAACTAATAAAACACCGCCTAAAATAATGATCGCTGAAATGAACACATATGGTGAAACTGGCTCGCCTAGAATCACAGCACCTAAGAAAACTCCGACGATCGGATTAACGTAAGCATAGGTCCCGGCTTTTGATGCTGGCCACTTCTGCAAGAGATAGATATATGAACTATAACCAAGGATAGAACCAAACACGATCAAATAAGCCAGAGCTCCAAGACCTTTGCTCGTTAGATGGATTCTACCTGCCTCTCCTAATATGAGTCCAACGATTGTCAAACCTATCCCACCCGCCAACATTTGTATCCCAATATTGGCCACCATGGTTCCTGAAGCTTTAAAAGTCTTTGAATAGACCGAGCCCATTGACCATGAAAAGGACGCCAGCAAGAGCAATATTCCGCCTAGAATATCAATTATATTAGTATCGGAACCCGTCAATACTAAAAGACCAACCCCGATAAACCCTAAGAATAACCCGAACCAGCCCGTCAAACGCATCCTTGGACCATTGGGTAGGAACCACTCAAGAATTGCATTAAACAGTGGAACAATTGCTAAAATAAGTGCTGTGACTCCAGAGAAAACCCATTGTTCCGCCCAAACGACGAGCCCGTTGCCACCCAACAGTAAAAATAAACCAACGATTGCCTGTCTCCGTACGTCCGTAATATTTTCAGGAAACTTGTACCCTCTAGAATATGCATATAGCAACACCAAGGCTCCTGCAACTAAGAACCTTATACCTGCAAATAATGCTGGTGGAAAATCGCTTACTCCAATTCTTATCGCCAGATACGTTGACCCCCAGATAATACAAACCGCTATGTATGCCAAAATTACCTTTGTCTCTTCTCTCTTTGCCATAACCCATCTCTCTTTCTAATTCCAAAGGCAGCTATCATTGTGATTACGGGCAGAAGCGATGGACGTTACTTGCCTCCGACTACCGATTTAATCCTGATAGGATTATAGCATAAAAAAACACTCCTAAAGGGCCTAATATTCCATAATCACACATTGTATGACTTTGTATTTCACGAGAGCTGCCATTCATCAAGGCGTTGAGTTTTAATAGTGCCGTTTGGCTCTGGGCCTACTACCTTTTCAATAAATACACGGACCAATTCAGGATCAAATTGGATACCAGAATTCCTTTCTAATTCCGCTATTACAACTTCCTTAGGGAGTGCACTTCGATAACTTCTATCACTTGTCATTGCATCATAAGTGTCCGCGATCGCGATGATTCGTGACACAAAAGGTATCTCGTTCCCTTGTAAACCTTTTGGGTATCCTTGACCATCCCATTTTTCATGGTGATACAAAACATAGTTAGCCAGGTCAGCCATTTCGTTGACTGTGCTCAGTATTCTATAGCCTATTTCTGGATGACGCTTGATTTCTTTCCATTCATCCTCTGTCAGCTTCCCTTGCTTATTAAGAAGCTTTTCATCAAGCGCTGTTTTACCGATATCATGAAGCAAGCCTACTGTTTTTAGTTCCTCGATTTTTCCTTCGGTCAGATCGAGTGCTTCTCCGATTCTTTTACATAGCAGTGACACTCGATGGGAGTGTTCTTCTTCTCGTTTGTTTTTTTCATAAAGCGTCCTCATGATCACACTGATTGTCTTTCCCCTCATACTTGGACTTTCAAACAGTTTATGCTTATACATGTGGTCTTCTGCTTTTTTAAAGAGTTCTTGAATTGTTACATCCTTATCAGTCTTCGTTTCATAACCAAAGGAGATAGAAATATCAATAGAGCCAACTTTTTCACAGGTTGACAGGTCCTTGATCCGTTTAATGATTCTTTCCGTTTCCAAGGCGTCTGTTTTCGGTAATACAATGACAAATTCATCCCCGCCAAGTCTGGCTATGATATCGTCCGCCCGACAGCCTTTCTTGATTACGTCAGCTACTTTCTTAAGAAGTTCATCACCCGTGACATGCCCAAAGGAATCATTGATCATCTTTAACCCGTTTACATCCCCTATCACGATGGTCATAGGTAAGTTGCTATCGGTATCAAGTCTATTGCATTCTTCTTCATAGAATCGACGATTATAAAGCCCTGTTAACTGATCATGATAACTGAGATGCAGAATTTTTTGTTCTGATTTTCTACGTTGAGTAATATCAGTCAGAAAATTTAAGCTAGCTGGTCTTCCTTCCCATTCGATCAACACTGAATTCATTGCAACCCATTTTATCTGACGATCTTTACATATCACTCTAAAATGGTATAGACGCTCTGTCAATTCACCTTTTAGCCGTTGCAGATTACGACTGAGAATAATTTCTCTGTCATCATGGTGAATAAATTCTGTAAACTCTACTGAAGTGAGTTCATCCTGTGAGAATCCGGTTACTATAGTTGCCATCGGGTTACAAAACTTCAATTTGCCGTCTTGAACCACGATGATACTTTCGAGAGCATTTTCAATCAGTAGCCGATACTTTTCCTCTGATTGTATTAGTTTTTGCTCAGAGAGCTTGCTCTCAGTTATGTCCCTAGTAACACTCATAATATGAGGTAATCCACTTAGATCCATAAGTTTTGCTGAAATTGATGCCTTAATGATCGAGCCATCTTTAACTTTCATATCGATTGCAAAATTCTCACATTGTACATTTTTCTTCAATTCTGCGACTAACTTTAGCCTCTCTTCGGGATTATTCCATAGGCCTAAACTTGTAGTTGTTTCACCAATTGCCTCTTCCTTTGAGAAGCCGGTAAGAGCTCCAAACCTCTCATTGACCTCAGCAATAACTCCGGTTTGCAAACTGCTAATAAACACAGCATCTGGACCCATGTTAAAAATCAGTTGTAACCGCTCTTTGGCTTCTTTTGTTTCTGTAATTAATTTCTGCATGACCATCAGAATCAACCCTAATGTTGTAAGATAGCTTGAGATAATTGATATGGTGTACGTACTTATCCACAGACTTGACGTATCAAATAAGTTGTTAACTGAAATCGATAGAAACATTATGATCGCTCTAATAGCAAAGAAACTACCTTGGACCAACAGTATTCCACCTAAAAGCTTAGTTGCTGCTTTAATTGAACGATTTATATTTATTAAGAGGCCCAGGGCAGGTAAAATCGAGTAAATTGCTACAATAACTGAGAAAACAATTATCCGATACGTAATATCATCACTAACATAAGTAAAATAAACAAACATTATTGTGTAAGCTGCAAACGCTAAAGTAATCCTCCATAGTTTAACCTTGCGGTCAAGAAACCTCATTATACCGATATGAATAAATATTACCCCTAATACAACGAGTCCATTTCCAATATTTATGGAAACTGACCTAATTGTGAGAACATCTTGCCAACTAAGTAAAAAAACGCCCATACTAGTACAAGCATTGCCAATAACCCACCATTTAGTTCCCTGAATAGTGTTACTCAACTTTACGTAAAAGTGTATTATGATTAAGCTCAGGGTGTTAACGATACTCATGATAATACCAAGCATGCTCATATCCAACTTAGGCTCCTCCGATATCTGTACTTAATTCTATTTCAAGTGAGTAATAAATTCAGCTGCTTTGCTGAATTAAAAACTAGTATATAATTCGACATTTTCAAGCTACAATCCTTTAACTAAAGAAATTTCATCTCTTCTCAATCCACTGTTCAAAAATACGCAAACCAGAAACCTTCGCTCTTCTCAGCTAAAACATCGACGGCTAGAATTCACCTTGATTAATAGAATTAAGCCCCTTATCCAGCGTATGCCAACAGGGCTTAATAGACAGTTTTTCTGTAGTTTTTCGTATTATCCTTCCGACTGCATCTTCTTGATCTAACACTTCGATAATCTTTCAGCCAAACGGGTATTCCTCTTCGACGTCTTATTATTGCGGACTGCCATACTGATTGCTTTCTTGCTTCCTACTAGAACAAACACTTTCTTAGCCCTTGTTACGCAAGTATATAGAAGATTTCTTTGCAGCATTACATAGTGCTGCATCGTTAAGGGTGCCACAACGATCTTATACTCACTGCCTTGGCTCTTATGAATTGTGGTGGCATAAGCCAACACGACTTCATCGAGCTCTGTCCCATCGTAATCGACAAGATTTCCATCAAAGTTTAAGACCAGGGTTCGTTCTTCTGTGTCTATTTTCGAGATGCTGCCTATATCTCCGTTAAAAACATTCTTGTCATAGTTGTTCTTTATCTGCATGACCTTGTCACCAAGCTTATAGACTGTGCCACCATATTTTAATGAAATGGCAGACGAATTTAGAGCCTCCTGTAATACCACGTTGAGGTTTACTGCCCCTGTCTCTCCCCGTTGCATAGGGCACAGCACCTGAATGTCGTTAATCGGATCGACTTGATAAAAAGCAGGAAGCCTCTTTGTACAAAGCTCCTTAATCGTTTGGACCACCTTGGTCGGCTCCTCTTCCTCAATAAAAAAGAAATCACTGTTGCGCTGACCCTTCAAGTCTGGAAAGTCTCCCTGATTTATTTTATGGGCGTTCGTGATAATGGCACTGCCCTGAGCCTGTCGAAAGATTCGTGTGAGCTGAACAGCATTGACGATTCCTGAAGCTATAATATCATTCAGTACATTTCCGGCTCCTACTGAGGGCAGCTGATCAACATCCCCCACTAGGATGACCACAGTTTCATTGGCTACCGCTTTTAGTAGGTTGTACATCAAAATGGTGTCGACCATCGACGTCTCATCGATAATTAGAACATCACATTCCAAAGGGTAATCGGAATTTTTTTTATAACCCTCAGGTGGCTTATATTCTAATAACCGGTGAATGGTTTTTGCCTCTAGCCCAGTGGTCTCGGACATTCTTTTGGCTGCTCTGCCCGTGGGTGCAGCGAGTAATACACGAGCACCCAGTAATTGAAACACTTTGATAATAGCCAGAGTAGTTGTGGTTTTTCCTGTTCCTGGACCACCTGTTAGCACCATGAATTTTGAAGCCGCTGCGGTCTTAACTGCATCTTTTTGCACTTCGTCGTAGCTAATATCACATTGCTTTTCGATCATTGCAACGACATCCTCTACGTTGGTCATGGTGTAGAGAGTATCGACTGAAAGAATAGCCTTCATTCTATTCGCAATTCCCAGTTCGCTGTGATAAAAGGGCAGCAAAAAGATTGCATCCTCACCATCGAGCATGACCACCTTTTCCTCGATCATTCTATTCAGCGTTGAATCAACTCTTGGTTTCTCAATCTCTAGAATTTTTTCCGCCTCGTCCAGAAGTTGTTCTCTAGTACCATAGCAGTGTCCGTCATTGGAAAGCTCGTTCAAGACATATACAATACCTGAGCGGCAACGTTCAAAGGAGTTTTTCTCAAACCCCATTTGCAAAGCGATTTTGTCTGCTGTTTTAAAGCCGATGCCCCAGATATCGTCCGCCAGTCGATAGGGATTGGTCTTCACAATTTCGATACTGTCATTTCCGTAAGTCTTATAAATCTTTACAGCAAAGGCGGTGGATACTCCATTGCTTTGTAAGAAAAGCATGACATTCTTAATCTCTTTTTGCTCCTGCCACGCTTTTTTGATCATATCTACTCGCTTTTGTCCGATGCCCTCTACTTTTACTAAATAGTTGGCTTCCTCCTCTAACACTCTCAAGGTATCTTCCTGGAAATGTTGAACAATTCGCTTGGCATACGCGGGCCCGATACCCTTGATAAGTCCGCTTCCCAAGTACTTTTGAATTCCTGCCACAGTTGCCGGAAGAGTTTCACGATAATCCTGCGCTGCAAACTGCTTCCCAAACTTGCTGTCCATCTTCCATTCGCCTTTCAGTCGAATGATGGATCCAACATTCACAGCTGCCAAGCTTCCTACGACCGTTACAAGGTCGGGATAACCCTTGGATTTTATTTTAATGACACTGAAGCCATTGTCTTCATTTTCGTAGGTAACTCTCTCGACCACTCCGCTAAGGTATTCCATTTTGAGTCCCACCAATCATACTGCGATAGTAGTATTCGTCGTTTATAACAAAGGTAATAACAGCGAAATGGCACCGCCGATACTTATAAATGTAACTATATCACTTGTGACCCCGAATGTGCCATAGTATGTAGTGGTCTCACCTAATTGTTAAGTTCAACCTTCTTCTGTAGTATAACTATCTATACTACTGTAATAATTCTAATGCAGCCAGCCATCGGAGCGACTAGCTGCATTAGAATCATAAACCTAATACTTTGGAGGATACGAATGCCTCAAATTAAGATGCGCGGACTGAAACAACGACTATTCGTAAACTAAGTAAGCAGTTGGTCGATGAACTTACTGTCCTGACACAGTCTCCGAGGGACTACTTCACACAAAATCCCATCCAAAAAGCAGCTAATCCTCACGAGAGATTCGCTGCTTTCCTTGATCTCTAAGTTGAGCTCATCTATTACTTAAATACGCTTTGAGCAGCCGCAAAGGCCATTTGAGCAAGTGGAGTTGGATATAAACCAATCACAAGCGTGATTAACATGGTAAACACCAACGTAAACTTCATGGCTCCTTGAACTGGAATATCCGGTAAGCCCTCACCCTCAGCGAGGAACATCACCTTAACGACTGACAGGTAATAATAGACGGACAGCATACTCATCACAAATCCGATGATGGCAATGGCTATAAAACCTTGGTCCATCACTGCGGAGAAGAGATAAAACTTACCGACGAATCCGGCCAGTGGTGGAATCCCAGCTAAGGACAATAAGGATGCCGTCATGACAACTGCTGCCAATGGGGAGCGGCGCCACAATCCAGCAAAGTCCTTAATATCGTCACTGCCTTGCCTTTCAGCCACATGGGTAGCCACAGCAAACGCTCCCATATTACCAAAAACGTAGATCATGGCGTAGAAGAGAACCCCTTTGACACCCGCCACTGATCCAGCAATAATACCTACCATCAGATAACCTGCTTGAGCAATGCTCGAGTACGCCAACAACCGTTTAATGTTGGTTTGCGGGATCGCAATTAAGTTACCTAAAACCATGGTTAACACTGCCAAAACAATCAGCAAGGTTTCACCTGTTACTGTGAAGGCTTGACTGTTCATCGTCAATAGGTAAACTCGAATTAGTACTGCAAAAGCAGCAGCTTTTGAGGCAATGGCCAAGAAGGCTGTCACCGGGGTAGGAGCTCCCTCGTAAATATCCGGAGCCCAAAGGTGAAACGGAACTAGGGAAATCTTAAAGCCTAACCCGGCAAGTAGGAATACTGTAGCCAAGAAAGACGCTGGAGTCAGATCCCCTCCGAGCTTACTGGCAATTACAAAAAGCTCAGTCGATCCAGTCAGTCCATAAATAAGACTGATCCCGTAAAGTAGTATGGCGGAAGAAGTTCCACCAAGTACAAGATATTTGATTCCAGCTTCCGACGATCGTGCGTCGTTCGCCAAATAAGCGACCAGAATATAGAAGGAAATCGTCATTAATTCGAGGCCGACATACATTGTAATCAGTTCGCCGGCACCGGCCATGAGCATCATTCCTAAAGTCGCGGATAAAAGCAACGAATAGAATTTGTATCGGTGCTCTTCAAACTTCTCAACATAATCTCTCGAAGAGAGTACGACAAGTAGTGCAGCCACTAGGAAGAGTAGTTTGAAATAGACGGCGAATTGGTCATGCATATACATTCCGTCCAGAAACGTTACATCAGGACCATAGAAAAAATCATAGAGTGAATAACTGAGAACACCTATTAACGTAAAAACGGTAAGTGGCATAATGCCTTTGCGAGAGCCGTATGGAACCAGTAGTCCAATGGCTAACAGAACCATAGACATAGTCGCTATGACAACTTCCGGCATAAGCACTGTTGTGATATTGAAATCCACCATTAGAACAACCCTCCAATCTTCGCCTGACTCACCGTCTCAAGTACCTCGGCAAGGCCTGAGGAGGTAACCCCACTATCAATCACACCCATTAAGATGTTCGGGAATATTCCTCCAAGGAAGGTCACAAACGCGAGCAAGACGAGAGGCACGAGTTCAGGGCCACGGATGTCTGTTAAGTGGTCCCATTCCGAGCGACGCGGTCCAAACATAACGTTGGCAATAATCCGTAAGATGTAGACTGCCGTAAAGATAATCCCAGCAATTCCGAGCACAGTATGCACCGGTAACACATTTATGGCAGCGATGAATATGGTAAATTCAGCGATAAAATTAACGGTTCCAGGCAATCCTAAGGAAGCCATACCCGCAATTACAAAACCGATGGCCAAGCGCGGAACTTGATGTGCAAGTCCTCCGAGCTCAGAGATATTTCGAGTATGCGTCTTTTCGTAGATGAAACCAATCATGGCGAAGAAGAGTGCTGCCATGACTCCATGGGCAAACATCATTGCCACTGCGCCAGTAACTGCAGTTGGGTTCAGGGCTGCGATGGCTATGATAACATAGCCCATATGACTGACAGACGAATACCCGACGACATATTTCATATCCTTTTGAACCAAAGCAATAAACGCTGCGTAGAGTACACTGATCACTGCTAAGGTTGCGATATACGGTGCCCAGAAACTTGCACCCACTGGGAGTACATAAATACCTAAGCGGATTAAACCGTATCCTCCAATTTTCTTCAAGACTCCCGCGTGAATCATACTAACGGCGGTCGGCGCACCGGCATAACCGTCAGGTGACCAGGAATGGAAGGGAAACATGGAGATTAACGAGCCAAAGCCGATGATCATTAAGCCAAAGGCTACCTTTTGAAACGCTGGACTGTAGAGGGCTTGCCTGGCGGCTAGTTCATCAAACATAAAGGTTGGATTCCCGCCGGCAGCCGCAGTCAAATACAGGGCAATCATGCCAACGAGCAGGAAGGCTGATCCGATCAGCAAGTAAATAGTAAGTTTCATACCAGCATATTCTTTTGTGACTCGTTTCGAACTCCCCCAAATAATGACCATGATGTAAATAGGTATAACCACGATTTCATAGAAGAGGAAGAAGATAAACAAGTCTCGGGCAATAAACGTGCCCATAACACCAGCGATCAGGATTAACAGTAAGATAAAGTATTCCTTAACCCGCTTTTCCATATTCCATGAGGCATAGATGGACGAAAACCCAATTAGGTTCGTCAACAGCAGCATGGGTAAGCTTAATCCGTCAACTCCAAGTGCTAAGTTAACACCGAGATCAGGAATCCAGGGTATGGTTAAGGTAAACTGCATTCCACCTTGCGCAATATTATAAGCAAAGAAAGCGTAAATTGAGAGTACCAAGGACACAAGCATACCCAAGGCTGCTACTAATTTAATTGTTTTAGTCTCTTCTTTAGGCAAGAAAACGATCAATAACATTGCCACTAACGGTGCTAGCAGAGTGAAGGGCAGAAGCATTGACAGTGAACCCACTGTTGGCAGTGCAGACATTATTTCACACCTCCTAGCGTCGCTAAGGGGTTAAGAGCCGATAGTTGACCTTCCCCGAATGCGAAGACCATGAAAATTATCACAACTGCGAAAAAGAACACCATAGCGTACATTTGTACTTGTCCTGTACTTGTTCGACGGAGTACTTTACCACTACCCCGCGTAGTGAGAGCGATACCATTAATGATCCCATCAACGATATAGATGTCAAACCAATACAGCACTTTGCCCATGCCACCCATAATGTTGTGAATTATCCAAAGATATAACTCGTCGACATAATAACCATTTTTGAGAAGTTTGTACACTCCTGGGAAACGAGCAACCATGCTCTCTGCAGTGATGACCTTTTTGACATAGATGGCGTAAGCCAACCCAATACCAAGCAGTCCCGCAATCACAGAAACCCCAGCTAGAAACCAGTCGATAGCAACATGATGGAGTTCACCATAATGGACGAAGAAAGCAAAGTTATAATGCCCCGGTAAGGCAACCCATCCACCAACAACACTAAAGAACGCCAAGATAATCAGTGGAATGGTCATACTCCAAGGGGATTCATGAGGATGGTTTTCTGGTTTTTCAGGTCCCATGAACACAACAAAGAACAACCGGCACATGTAGAATGCGGTCAAGAAAGCTGTGAACAGACCCACTGCATAAATAATAGGATGGCCGTTTTGGAGTGCGTTGGCTAGGATTTCGTCTTTCGAGAAAAATCCTGCAAAGGGTGGCATTCCAGAGATGGCCAAAATACCAATGAAAAAGGTCCAACCGGTGATCGGCATCTTTTTCCAAAGTCCACCCATATCCCAGATGTTTTGTTTATGATGTAAGGCCAGAATCACAGAACCAGCGCCTAAGAACATCAACGCTTTAAAGAACGCATGGGTCATTAGGTGAAACATGGATCCAGAGAATGAACCCACACCGAGAGCGAACATCATATAACCAAGTTGGCTTAAGGTTGAATACGCCAGAATCCGTTTAATATCATTTTGAACGACCGCAATCGAGGCCGCAAAAATGGCAGTGAACGCCCCTAACCCTGCAACGAATTGAAGGGCCGCTGGGGAGGCAAAATCAAAGAGGAAGTACATTCGTGCGACTAAATAAACGCCGGCAACTACCATCGTTGCTGCGTGAATCAGAGCACTGACAGGTGTAGGTCCCTCCATGGCGTCTGGTAGCCATACGTGAAGAGGAAACTGTCCCGATTTTCCGACCGGACCCATAAAGACAAGGAACGCCATGATCGTAATATATCCTGCGGTTCCAACGACTGCGATATCCTGCAAACTTGTGCTCATCGCTGCGGAAAGCGCTACAAAATCAAGGGTTCCAAATTTAGAATAGAGGAAAAGCATCCCTAGGAGTAAGCCGAAGTCTCCGACACGAGTTGTCATGAATGCTTTCTTCGCTGCCTCTCGTGCAGATACTTTAAAGTACCAAAAACCAATCAGCAAGTAGGAGCACAGTCCCACTAATTCCCAGAAAATAAAGAGTTGTAACAGATTAGTTGCTAAAACCATGCCCAGCATAGCCGATGCGAACAGTGACTGGTACGCATAGTAACGCGACCACCCCTTGTCCCCATGCATGTAACCCATAGAATAGATCTGTACCATTGAGGCTACCAAGGTAACAACAAACAGCATCATAGCACTTAGAGGATCGATGATCGTGCCAAAATCGATCTTTAAGCCTCCAATATTTAGCCAATTCACTGAAACAATCGCAGGATGTTCCACAATTTCCGCACCCGCCCGAATGACGCTATAAGCTATAGCAATAGCCATGCCAAGCGAGCTGAGAATCGCGAGTATTGATATTGTGGAAGATAGTCCTTTGGATCGTTTCGTGACAAAGGCGATGAGTAGAAACGACAGGAAGGGCAAAGCAGGAATTAACCATGCCCACTGAAAGAGATCATGCATTTCCTTGAACACCTACCTTCTCCATAGACT
>JUEG02001364.1_pt1 | contig 12599 bp, 10 predicted proteins | sample 432341 | NCBI WGS metagenome assembly JUEG02 (sample SAMN02953476, study PRJNA257561) | rock porewater metagenome | biome: terrestrial; feature: Opalinus Clay rock; material: porewater; isolation source: Opalinus Clay rock BIC-A1 borehole | place: Switzerland: Mt Terri URL, St-Ursanne ...
TCATCAGGCATACCCCTTTGCACTCGACGACATCCGCAGGTCATTTTAGCCAAAGGATATGCGATATCCAGAATCTGAAGATATTCATCAAGGGTGACTACCTGTCCAAAATGTGTTTGATAGGCATGTTCCAAGGCTTCGCGTTTAATTTCGTCCTCCCAATCTTGATCCCCGCTGATTCTAGCCTTAACTAACTCTGCCACCACGCCGGCACCCATCCCGGCTGCCTGTGGATCTGCATCAGCACCCGCCGCTTCTTTGCCCTCTTTTCGAACTTTATATAAACGTCTTGCATAGTTTTCCGGGTTGAGATACCATTTTTCTCCGTTACTATATTTATCACATACCCAACACATTCCGCGATACCTCCTTCTTCTTTGCCTGAATACATCCATTTAGCAATTGATCTACCAGGTGTGCTTCATTCTCAACTGGGTCATCAAATACGGTTACACAAGAGCCAACACTGAGTACACTGTGGGCGTCGCTCCCCCCGGTTCCTTTTTTACCCAAAATTTTTGTGGCCTTACGCGCCGCATTTATTTCCTCCTGACTGCTTCGGCCATTATAGACCTCCAAGGTGTCTACAAAGTCAAATATTGATCTCCTGCACATCACCTCCACTTCAATCGGTTCCAAACCACGTTCTTCCCTCGAGAATGGGGATAAGGAAAAATCAGTTCGAAAAGGATGCGCAGCGACCATCACCCCCTTCGATTCCCGTACGAATTGTGCTAATTTTGGCAAGTCATCTCTAAGGTGTAACAAGGATTGATGAACACCATATACCAATATTTCTCCAACAGATGTGCTTAATTCAATTCCACCATAGACTTGAAGACCGCTTTCCTTGTGCAGTTTAGCCAATTCCCTTGGATCCCAGCCATAATCATGATCGGTGATGCAGACACCATCTAAACCTTTCTGACACGCTGCGTGAATTAAGTCCCAAATGTTCATACGGCTGCAGGCCGAGCCCTGACTGGAATGCGTATGCAAATCAAACTCCATGCTAGATTTCTTCATATTCCTCCCCGCTTAATTTCGATCCTTTACTATGCTATTAATCTAAGCAATTTCCATGCCAATGAATTACTATAAGACTATCTTCAGCGAATACACACATCACTTTAAATATATCTAAGAAAAGACTATAACTACTCTGGCGAGTCCGCAACAGCTCTAGGGAATAGCCAAATATAATTCAGTTTTCGAATAAACTTGTCCTTCATAATCCTTTAATCATAAAATAGTTTTCAATATGTTTTAATATCGCACACCAGGTTTCGGTCAATTGTTGACTTTTATGTACTCTCAAGACTAAGCAATGATGAAAATGGTGAGATGCCTTGGGAGATCTCGATGTTATAAGAAATAGCCACGATTGAAATCGCGGCTATTTCTGCTATCCTAACATTATCTCCCGAGAAAGAATATCTGCTGCTCTCATAGATGGACATTGTTGATGAATACGATAGCAACATCTCTCCCCATTTAAGCTCCTTTCGCCAGTAACCGTATGTTCGATATTTAATATTTTGCTTCATATTTTAGCCCACCAGGATAGCATCAGCTAAAAGCACGGTTCTTAATAGGAATACCGTTCCAAAGATAGTGGATTTACTGCCAATCCACGTCTTTATTTTCCTGAACACCAGCAAGCTTCTCCGCTAAGTTTTTACGGTGCGCGAGATTGATCAAACGACTGATCATAATGCGTTGGGCTTGGGGAGAACCTGCTCCGTGCATAGATTCTGTCAGGTAGCCTACTGCAGCTGTCCCCATCGTTAGGTTTTCTATCAACCGGAGCATCCGCTGACGACTTTCTGCTGAGATGTCTGACTTGCCGATAAAATACTTTTTAATTAATGGCCCTACCTCCACGTGAGCGAAGTCTTTTTCTGATGGCATTGTAACGAATGCTCCTCCTGCAACATCTTGCGCTAAGCGAGCTATTTCATAGGGAAAACGAGTGACATTTTGTTTGCAGATATTAGCTAACAAAATATCAACGAGATAATTGCCAGATGCCGTTTTACGGCCCTCTGTGGAACAGGCAATTCCGCAAGAATATAAGGTCTCGTTAAGGTGGCACATCTCCACAATCTTGTCCTTTACATGGGAAGCCCGAGAAACGCCATTGTACTCCGCCATGGCCTGAGTAGCCCCGATTAGTGCATCACCAACCCCAACCTTGCACCCTCCATAACTCTGTCGATGATAGGAAGCAAATCTCTCTACCAGCATGGTAGAAAAATCAGTTTCGCCATCCATAAAAACACGATCCCAAGGAACGAAAACATCATTGAATATTGCCATAACCTCTTGACCACCAAAATACTGATTCCCTACATCTATACTGCCGCTCTCTAATTTGCGGGTGTCACAGGATTGTCGACCATAAACGAAAACAATTCCTGGGGTTTCGAGAGGCACTGCAAAGCTTACTGCCCATTCTTTCTCGTTCTCTTTAAGTGAGTTATTAGGCATCACTAGGATCTCATGAGAGTTGAGCAATCCAGTCTGATGCATTTTGCATCCCCGAACAATAATACCTTTTTCATTTCGATCCACTATATGAACATAGGCGTCAGGATCAGCTTGATCTCCTGGGCTTTTAGATCGATCACCCCGTGAATCTGTCATACATCCATCGACAGCAAGATCGTTCTCCTGTACATATTTCAAAAACTTGACGAATCGTTGATGATAGGTGGTACCGTGTTTTGCATCAATCTCAAACGTGGTGTTATAGACTGCATTGAAGGCGTCCATCCCAACACAGCGTTGGAAGCAGCAACCTGTTTTCTGACCCAGCAGACGTTGCATCTTGACCTTTTTTACCAAGTCCTCAGTACTCTGATGAAGATGTGTGAAGCGGTTAACCTTATGTCCAGTCAGGTTCGATGTCGCGGTCATAGTATCTTCATGTTCAGCTTCCATGGCCAACTTATAGGTCATCGCCATAGCGTTTACGGAAGGACGAACCATTGGATGATCAACGTAATTTTCTACCTTATCCCCAAACATATAAAGGTCGATTTTCATTTTACGAATACCCTCAATGTATTCTTGCGGCGTTTTCAAAGTCATCCTTGTCACCTCTTTTAAATATTTCTTAAAGACTACCCGGTCGAACGCCTAAAGTGGTAGCCACGCCGAGTAGGCATCTTGTGATTGCAATTGTTTTTTATTGCAATAGCTATGCCAAAAATCTAGAGTTTTGTTCTAATGCGCCACTTCTTTAACATTGCAGTTTTGAAAGTTTGGCTAGCACCAAGCCTTCATGCGATAATCAATAATAAATAAAAATTGCAATCTCCAAGAACTTAATCACAAAGAGTCCTTTGAAAATTGCAACGCTTGTATAAATTAGATACATCAAGCTAATGTTTTCGAAGATTTAGTATATAAATTGCACAGGTTACAGAAGTTTAATTTTTGCCAAGTAGAATTCTAAATCGCCTCTTTTCTTTTAGCCCAAAGCATACTATATTACGGCCAGCTTTGTGCTTTCATTATATGAGAAATACTATCGAGGCTGCACTTTCGATACTAAGCAGCGACCGTTAATATATTTAATTTTCTGTAATTTGCAGACAGAATTATAACGCCCCTTGTTAGAGATTAGGCCTGATTAGCAGCTGCTGCTTGGATTTTAGCTTTTTCTTCTTCTACCAACTGACGGCGAAGAACCTTTCCGACAATAGTTCTTGGCAGCTCATTCCTAAACTCTACAAGATGCGGCACTTTAAAGGCGGCCATTTTTGTTCTGCAGAAAGAGATAAACTCCTCCTCTGTCGCTTCCATATCTGACTTTAGGACAATATAGGCTTTAGTCGTTTCTCCCCGATAACTATGCGGTACCCCTGCGACAACGACTTCTTTTACTTTGGGGTGTTCATAAAGGACTTCCTCAATATCGCGCGGATAAACATTGTAGCCGCCTGCAATAATGATATCTTTTTTACGATCAATAATATAAAAGAAACCATCTTCATCCATTCTGGCAATATCCCCGGTGTGCAACCAACCATTACGCATTGTTTCCGCAGTCTCTTCTGGCTTATTCCAATATCCTTTCATCACTTGCGGACCTCTGATGCATAACTCACCTATTTCACCCACAGCGAGTTCCCTATTGCCAGTCTCTAAATCTACGATAATACAATCCGTATCCGGGAATGGTATACCGATAGATCCTTCTCGAGTAGGACGATCTAGAGGATTGCTGTGTGTTACTGGGGAAGCCTCCGACAGACCATATCCTTCAACTAAATTACCTTCTCCCTGTGTCACTTCCGCAAACTTTTGGGCAACCTCCAGAGGTAGCGGAGCTGAACCGCTGTTACACACTTTAATGGCAGCAAGACCTTCTTTGTACTCCGAGATGCGAGGGTGACTATTAATGGCCATATAGACAGTTGGAGCCCCAGGAAAAAGTGTCGGTCTGTATTTATCGATTACTTCCAAAAAATTATTCAATTCGAAACGAGGTAAAAGAATTTGGGTTGCTGCACAAGCCACTGCGTAATTTACACAGTTGGTCATACCATAAACATGAAACACTGGTAAAATTGTCAAAATACGTTCTTTCCCATACTGTAGGTCCAGAGACCAGGATATGCTTTGGAAGGTATTGCAAATTAGATTTCGATGAGTGAGCATAACCCCTTTTGATACGCCGGTAGTGCCACCCGTATACTGTAAAACAGCGAGATCCTCAGCTGAATCAATGAATACAGCGGGAGGATTCGGTTCATATTCGGCGATTAGTTCGTTGAAGGAATATAGCCCTTCAATTGGCTTAACAGGCGCGACAAAGTTAAAGCCAATTACCCTTTGTAAGGAGGTTTCTTGAATAATATTCTTTACTCTCGGATACAACGGCTCAAAGACAATAAGCGTGGTTGCACCGGAGTCATTCATTTGGTATGCTATTTCACTTTCCACATACATTGGGTTCGTTTGAACCACAATGGCACCCAATTTGAGCAGAGCAAAGAACGCGGTTTCCCATTCGGGACAATTCGGACCCATGAGCCCAACGCGTTCACCCTTTACTATACCCAGGTCCGCTAAAGCAGTTGCCAAACGGTTTACCTGATCACCAAAATGTTTATAGGTTATTTCCTGACCCTCAAAAATTATGGCTATTGTCTCAGGCATCTTGACTACAGCTTCGTCAAACATTTGTCCAAGTGTCTTGGCAGGATATTCAAGGCTGTGACTACTGTAGGAAGGATAGCTTTGTAACCACGGTTTATCTACAACTTGCATTCTTTGACTAACCTCCTTAAAACTATAAACACATTTTCAACTCTGGATTATTGTTACTAAAAGTCCGCCTTGAATTTTTCAAAAGGAAAACCGCGAGAGTCTTTATAATTTTCGCCTCCTCTTCAAAATATTCTGAATAGTATATTTTTAAATATAGCAAGAATTGTGCCACCAATTAAAACACTGCACCTAGTGTCTAGGCCCGCTCTAAAAGAAGGGCAATGGGTGCTATGTGTGTATAAAATGTATACACCTTCAGCGAATTATTGCAAAGTTTTGTATACTTACTATACACCGCTAACTTTCATGAATAATTTCCTCCATTTTTAATGCACAGAAAGAAGACCCTATTCTAAGAACAGTGGTCTTCTTTCTGTGCATGTTAACATAGGAAAGGTTGCGTATTGAAAGTATACAATTGAAACGAAACTTGTACAAAAGAGGCTTTAAAGGAGTTATCGACTTAAAATACAATCATGTGGCTGACATTAACGCTCATAAGGGGTGATTACCCATTTAACACAGCCATCTTCATGGTCACCAAAAACTTTATAACCATTCTCGATATCATTTAAGGGAGAACGATGGGTTAGCATGAATTTGGCGTCAATTTTGCCTTCTTTAATCCAGTCCAGCATTTCCTCTAAACCTTCGCTCTTTTGAATACCCATTTTTAATTGAATGTTTCTAAGAATCATATCCAAAAGTGGCATAGGAACCAGAGGTTCACTAAATACTGCAATCGTAGAAACAATTCCACTTGGCCTTGTAGCCGCAACGGACATCGCCATAGTTTCCGTAAGTCCTGGAGTTTCAAGGACTACATCTGCCCCCAAACCACCTGTTGCTTCTTGAATAAGTTTTACGACATCATCCGTGTTTGGATTAAAGCCTGCATCAGCAATTCCTTCAGTTAACGCCATATCCACTCTATTTTGAAGTATATCTACAGCAATTACCTGTTTGGCACCAAATACCTTTTTAGCTAATAAGCAGGCACTTAGTCCTACCGGACCAACCCCAATTACGGCCAAAGTTTGTCCCTTTTTAAAATCCGCGTTTTTCAGCCCATACCAGGCTGTGGCCAGCATATCAGGTATCAGAATGACATCTTCTTCAGTCAGTCCTTCAGGAATCTTAATCAGACCGTTTTTATGATGTGCATAGGGAACCTTAACATACTCTGCATGACACCCTTCCAGTGGACCGCGACTGCCGAAGACTCCGCCATTTTTACACGCTACGATAATCCCCAGTTTACAAGCCAGGCACTTTCCACAAGCAACACCAGGGTTAAGAATGCACAAGTCTCCGGGCTTTACATGGGTTATTTTAGAGCCAACTTCAACAACTTCCACGCAACATTCGTGCCCCATAGTCTTGGGGTAAGCAACGTTGACAAGCTCGCCCCTGACAGTATGAATATCACTAGTGCAAATGGCTGCCAGGGTTACTCTGCCAATTACATCGTAAGGTTCGACTATCTGGGGCACTGGAACATCTGTCAGACTAAACTTATTAGGTTCATGATACACGAGCCCTTTCATTGTCGCTTGTTCCATCGCCCATTCCTCCTACCGTTTATTGCTGTTACGCCAGAGTTTCAATTTTTGCGCTTCGCGGATGAGGTCTTCCCTGAAATCGGGGTGAGCAATGCTGATCAAGGCCTCTGCCCGCTGCCAGGTGAATAGCCCTTTTAGATTAACTATTCCGAATTCTGTTGCCACATAATGGACTGACGGCCGTGTATCGGTAACCACTGCGCCATGGGCTAGAAGTGGCTTAATACGAGAATGTACTTCGCCATTCTTATCCTTATATGTTGAAGCCATACACATGAAACTGCGACCACCTTTTGAATGATACGCTGTTTCTACGAAGTCTAATTGTCCACCGGACCCACTAATCATGCGCGGCCCAACAGATTCTGAACAAACTTGACCAGTAAGATCAATTTCAAGTGAATTATTGATTGATACAACGTTTTCATTCAAGCTGGCAATCTTGCGATCATTGGTATAATCCGCCGTATAGCCTGCAACTGCAGGATTATTATCGATAAAATCATAGAGTTTTTGAGTTCCTAAGGCAAAGGTATAGACAATCCGACCGGGATCAAGTTGTTTTTTCCTTCCATTTAGTACTCCGGCATCTACCATATCTACGAAAGCGTCGCATAACATTTCCGTATGAGCTCCTAGGTCTTTTAAATCAGACCGGGCAATTAATTGACCTAAAGCGCTGGGCATCGCGCCAATTCCAAGTTGCAGACAGTCACCATTTTTGATCTCCTTGATGACATAATTTGCAATCTTTTGATCAACTTCCGTAGGCTCTTCAGAAGCAACCTGCGTCATACCGCAGTGCCCTGCTTCAACAATATAATCGACTTCTGAAATATGAATATAATGACCGTAACCGCCATGGCCTATTGGCATATCTTCATTCACTTCAACAATAATTATTTTAGCAACATCCATAGATGCTCTATAGTGGGAAATAGTAGGTCCTAAATTAAAATTTCCATGTTTGTCCATAGGGCTAACTTGAATCATCAATATATCTACCGTCAAATTCTCACGGATATAGCGTAAAATTTCCGAATATTTTAGGGGCATATAAAAGACGCTTCCCGTTTGCGCCATATAACGGTCTGCAGCGGAGAAATGGGAACAATTCCAAGTAAAGTGCTCACCATTGGGGTCGGCCTTAAACCAATCATAGATTCTAGCTGAAACTCCACCAATAAGCTTGATATCAAAAAGTTCAGGGGTACGTGCGGCCAAGGCCTTGTCTAGAACCGGTAAAACGTTTGCAGCATAAGAAGAACCAATCCAATCACCACTTTTTACTACACTGACGGCTTTTTCAGGGGAAACAAGCTTACTTTGGTATTCTTTCACCCATGTAGACATTGTTATTTTCCTCCTCATCTTTAGAAACACGGCATTGGTGAAACCCGGATTCCGCGAAGACTTCGGTAGCAGCATTAAGAATTCGTTCAAATTTACTCACACATTGTATTTCTTGTATATTTTCACTCATAGGAATAAAAACCCTTTTTGCTTTTCCTGCCCCATTCCCCCTTGGCATATTTTTCAGCTATCGAAGGGGAAGGCTTGTCCTTAGGATCCCCGGTTTCTTGGTATCGTTCCATATCTATAATGTAAGTAAGGTCATTACCTGTAAAATCCATTAGACGAAACGGCCCAATAGGGTGTCCTAACGCATTCGTTAAGGCAAGGTCAATCTCTTCAGGGGTTGCAACTCCCATATCTACCAGGTACAATGCCTCCCGGTAGATTGCAGACAAGAACCTATTGACAACAAAGCCATAGATTTCTTTCTTAAGCCAGATCCCATTTTTGTTCATCTTCTTACATAAATCCATAGTTATTTGTGCAGTTTCTGTTGAAGTATGCGGTCCCTGCACTACTTCAACGATTTTCATTATCAGAGCAGGATTGAAAAAATGCATATTACAAACTTTATCAGGCCGTTTTGTTGAATCAGCAATCTTCGAACTGACGATAAAGGAACTGTTGGTAGCGAAAATTGCATGAGCGGGTGCAATTCTGTCCAACTCTTCAAAGAGCTTCCTTTTGATGCTAATCTTCTCTACTGCAGATTCGATGACGAAGTCAGCATCTCTCACTGCTTCTTCAAAGTTTTGAGTAAAGGTAGTATTTTTTATGGCTTGATCAACTTGTTCTTGCGTCCATTTTCCCTTAGAAACCTGTTGGGGAAAATATGTACGCGCAAAGTCTTGAGCTTTATAAAGCATCTCTAAACTAATATCCGTGCAGCTGACCTGGTAGCCGGCCAAAGCAGCGCTAAAAGCGATCTGATGGCCCATGCTGCCAGCCCCAATCACACAAATCCTTTTAATGTCTTCAACTTTCAAGGTTAAACGCGCCTCCAACCCATATTATGTCAGTATCAATCCCTAATTCCAGCTAGGTATTTGGCAAGATTTTTCTTGGACTTCATGTCATATTGGCCAGTTATAGCAATACGTTCCATGATAGGGGATCCGCCGCCATGCACTCCGGCAACCTGAACGACTCCAGCATGGGACGAACATAACAGATCACTAATCATCCGGAAACAACGATGCTGAGCCTCAGCCGTAATGCCATCCTTACGCATGATGTATTTTGCCATAAAATCAGAGATAACCGGATTAAAGAATTCCTTCTCTGAGGGGAGAGTAGCCGGTAATCCCCCTGCTATTTCTGCAAGAATCTCGTGTTCGCGGTAGACATTAATCCCCGCATGGTAACGACCTACGTTTGTATAGACGATATCTGGAATTTGAGTACCTGAAGGAGCTTTGGTAGATTTAACGGATGCTGCGATACCTGCCGCAAATACTAATTCAGCCATTGTTACAAGTTCGGCTAACTCTTCTCTCACCTGACTGGATTTTTCTACGCCGTTATACTCCGCAACTAATGCAGTCGCGCCCATGAGCACATCTGTCGTAGCAGGCTTACAACCGGTATAACTATGGCGATGATAAGTTGCAAATAAGGAAGCCAGTTGTCCGGCGAATTTATATTCTCCACACATAAAGACTCTTTCCCAAGGTACTAAGACATCATCAAAGACTGTCAGTGAATCTGCTGATCCATAGTTATTAAACGGAGCCTGCAATTCTTCTCTAGGTCTGGGATTGGAAACCCGCACAACCTGGGAGACTCCCGGCGCATCCGCTTGGATCGCAAAGGCCACCGCCCAATCCGCATCCTTTTCAGTCATCATCCTTGTAGGCACGACAATAATTTCATCCGCGTAAGGGGCAATTGTGTTATGGGCTTTACAGCCACGTACAATAATCCCTTCATCCGTCTTTCCCACAACTCGAAGATAAAGGTCCGGATCAGTCTGTTGGTGGGGACGAAGGGAACGATCCCCTTTAACATCGGTTTGAGCGCAGTTAGCAACAAGGTCTTCTTCTTGATACTTTTTCAGATAATTTAGGAAACGCTCATTGTATTCAGTTCCCATCTCAAGATCGATATTTTTGGTAACTACGGATAAAGCATTAAGAGCGTCAATGCCCATGCAGCGTTGGATACACCCTCCAACCTTTTGACAAAAAAACCGCGTCATTTCTTGCTTTTTCAATAAGTCCTCCGGGGATTGATGGATATGGCAATAACGGTTGATTTTTTCTCCAGTGAGATGAGATTTTGCCGTAAGCAATTCTTCATTGGCTGGGTCCATAGCCCAGTTAAACGTCTCCGAAATGGTATTAACTCCATACTTTAGACGCGAATCATCCCTAGAGACAACTTCACCATTTAAATAGATATTTGGACGCATTGTCTTTAGTTTAGCAATATACTGTTCTGCTGTTCTCAAAATTACTTCCTCCTCAGTTATTTGGACTTCTGCCTGCGGTTAGTATCAAAAGCCCTATTTTCCTTGAAACTTCACTTGGCGTTTCTCTAAGAAAGCGTTCATACCTTCCTTTTGGTCTTCAGTTGCAAAGAGCAAGCTAAAGCATTTATGCTCATATTCAAGTCCTGCTTCCAAATCCATTCTAAGTCCCTCATTCACTGACGATTTAGCCAAACGCAAGGCCACTGCTCCCCTCGCAGCAAACCGTTTTGCCATTTTTTTCGTTTCAGCAACCAATTGATCCGCAGGAACCACTTTATTCACAAGACCTAAGCGTAAGGCCTCGTCAGCTTTAATAAAATCTCCGCTGAATATTAGCTCTTTTGCTCTCCCAGCACCGATCAAGCGCGGCAAACGTTGGGTTCCACCAGCCCCCGGCAAAATTCCCAGTTTTATTTCCGGCAATCCAAATTGAGCGTTGTCTGCCGCAATACGAACATCAGCGACTAACGTTAGTTCACATCCGCCACCAAGAGCATAACCGGATATCGCGGCTATGACTGGTTTAGGCATATTTTCAAGAAGTTGAAATGCCCTGTGTGAAGCTTTCTCCCCAGTCGCCACATCGACTGCCGTAGAAGTGGCCATCTGACCAATGTCAGCTCCCGCCGCAAAAACTTTATCTCCACCAGTGATAACAACTACCCGAACAGAATTATCTGCACTCAAACTCAAGGCCGCTTCCGCCAACTCATTAAAAACCTGATTATTCAGGGCATTTAATACCGCTGGCCGGTTTAAAGTTATCGTAGCAATTCCTTCTTCGATTTCCACTATGATTGTTTCGTAAGCCATTTGTCTGTCCTACCTCCTTGTTGAGAGTCTATTATTTACTGAATACACTCCTTTTTTTTTCAAATCTTCAGCCTTCTTTATTTCTATATTTGCAATAATTATGCCATAAAGCAAAACCCCCTTAAGACTAGAAACTTAGCCTAAAGAGGGTTAATTCATGTATATAATTGAAACAATAAAACACTTATACATAAGGATTAAGTATATAAAGTACACAACCTATTCTTCAATACCATACCTGCGCAACTTATCGTAAAATGCACGCCTTGAAATCCCCAACGCAGCCATTGCTTTAGTACGATTATTGTTATAAGTTGCTAAGGCAGAAACAATCAGGTCCTTCTCCACTCTGCCTATAACTTCCTTTACATCAAATGGCTTTTCCTTACTACTCGAACGATCCTCATAGGTTGGAATTAAGTGCGCTGGTAAGTGATGAAGTTCGATAGTTGTTCCACTAGCCACAATGCTGGCGTGTTCAAGTGCATTTTGCAACTCCCTAATATTTCCCGGCCAATCATAATCCTGAAAAAACCGAACCACTTGGGGAGACAGTATCAGCTCGTGACCAACTTCCCGAGAAAATTGATCAAGGAATGTTTTCGATAAGGCCATAAGATCATCTTTTCGTTCACGCAGAGGAGTCAGCTTGAGGGGAACAATATTCAGCCGATAGTATAAGTCACGCCGGAAAGTACCTTTTTCAATCATACAAGCTAAATCCCGATTTGTAGCTGCTATAACTCGAATATTGACCTTGACAGTTTTAGTGCCTCCTACCCGTTCAAACTCTTTTTCTTGTAATACACGCAATAGTTTTGCTTGCATCGTATAGCTCATATCTCCTATTTCGTCCAGGAAAATTGTTCCAAAATGAGCTAATTCAAACTTACCAAGTTTTCCACCCTTTTTAGCACCGGTAAAAGCACCGTCTTCATATCCAAACAGTTCACTCTCAATTAAATCTTCAGGTATAGCAGCACAATTCACTTTAATTAGAGGCTTATCCTTGCGTCGACTGCTATTATGAACTGCCCTAGCCAGTACTTCTTTGCCAACTCCGCTTTCACCAAGGATAAGGACGGTACTGTCTGTACGAGCTACCTTAGCTGCTAACA
>JUEG02000477.1_pt1 | contig 12593 bp, 5 predicted proteins | sample 432341 | NCBI WGS metagenome assembly JUEG02 (sample SAMN02953476, study PRJNA257561) | rock porewater metagenome | biome: terrestrial; feature: Opalinus Clay rock; material: porewater; isolation source: Opalinus Clay rock BIC-A1 borehole | place: Switzerland: Mt Terri URL, St-Ursanne ...
ACTTTTGGACTTCCGAAATGGGGTCTTTTTCTAGGTGAAGGACCTGATTATAGTGGAAGAGTCGTTGTGGATCCTATTTCTATCCCTGCATCCTACCTCGAGGATGAAGGGATCTCAACATTTGTCTTAACCGATAATGCAGCGCGCAAAATGCTCCCCATCCGCAAACTTAAAGGACATAAAGGAAGCCATGGCAAGGGAATCCTGGTAGCAGGGTCTAAGGGAATGAGCGGTGCAGCTGTCTTAGCTGGACGGGGGGCTTTGCGAAGTGGGATCGGACTGTTGCAAATAGTTGTTCCTGAGGGAATCTCGAAAGAAGTGGATTCTGCAATTACCGAGGCGACGATTTGGTCTGCTCCGGGGGACGAGTGCTTGAACGAAGAAGCATGGTCAGTGATCCTAAAACAATCTGAGAAGGCACAAGCCCTTGCGGTTGGCCCAGGCTTAACTCAAAATCCCGAGTTTATTGTAGTATTAGGAGAAATTTTGAAAAGTGTAAGTTGCCCGGTGGTGCTGGACGCAGATGCCTTGAATTTGGTAGCAATAGAACCCGGTTTGTTAGGTTTAAGAAATGGTCGAGGTCCTCTTATTCTCACGCCCCATCCTGGTGAAATGGCTCGACTTTGCGAGTGTAGCGTCGAAGACGTTGAGATCAATCGACTCGATCTTGCAGTGGCGAAAGCGGTCGAATGGGAAGCCGTGGTTGTTTTAAAAGGGTCAGTAACAATTATTGCGTCCCCAGATGGTCGCGCATTTTTCAACCCAACCGGCAATCCTGGACTTGGAACAGGGGGAACTGGAGATGTGCTTACAGGAAGCATTCTGGCTTGGTTGGCTCAAGGAGTTGAACCGTTAGAAGCGGCATGCCTAGGTGTATATTTGCATGGCAAAGCGGCAGATGCCTTAGCTTGTGAGTACGGATGCTCAGGATTCACGGCAACGGAAGTGGCGGATGCGCTCCCTAAAGTGCGGCGTGAGTTGGAACTTAAGCCAAATATAGGGAAAGAGGGATGAGTTATGGCGTTGCGACCAGTCTGGGCTGAAGTAAACCTCCAAACGCTCAAAGAAAATTACCATAAGCTTCAAGCTTATACTCGAAGTGAGATGATGCCAATTGTCAAAGCTGATGCTTACGGACATGGAGTGACCCCTATTGTAAAAACGCTGATGGCAAGTGGTGCTAAGCGTTTTGGGGTTGCTTTAGTGGAAGAAGCTTTAGAGATCAAAGCAGTGTTTCCTGAACTAACGGTTATGGTGCTTGGGGCAACTGACCCAGAACTGTCGGATACGTTAGTAAGTGAAGATATTATCCCCGCGGTATTCCACTTATCCCAGGCCCAAGCACTCTCTGAGGCGGCTGTGAAGCAAAATCGTTTGGCGAGATTACATATAAAAATTGATTCAGGAATGAATCGGATCGGATTTCGAGAGAGAGACTTCGCCGATATCATGAAAATCGCAGCATTACCGAATCTATTTATTGAAGGTATTTTCACTCACCTAGCTACGTCAGATCAAAGTGATCTCTCGTTTGCCCGGGAGCAACTAAACCGCTTTCAAGCCTTTTATAATAAGCTGAACAAGGCCGGGCTAACTATTCCGATTCGCCATGCTGCAAACAGCGCAGCGATCCTCCAGTTCCCAGAATCCCATTTTGAGTTGGTTCGCGTAGGAATTAGCCTTTATGGCTTTCCCCCTTCTGCGCAGATGGGGGGAGCTGTCGGTTTGGAACCGGTCATGGCTTGGAAAGCGAAAGTGTCTCATGTCAAAAGTATAAAAACAGGGGAAAGCGTGGGGTACGGACGTACCTTTAAAGCTGCATACCCAACGCAGGTTGCAACCATACCGGTTGGGTATGCAGATGGACTGCGCAGAGCACTTTCCAATCAAGGTGAAATGCTAATTCACGGAAGACGTTCCACTATGATTGGGCGGATCTGTATGGATCAGACCATGCTAGAAGTGACCAAGATACCAGGAGTACAAGTAGGCGATGTTGTAACGATTTTAGGTAAAGATGGTTATGATCAAATTACTGCGACAGAAATGGCTGAGTGGCTCGGAACCATCAGCTACGAAGTCGTCTGTGGAATTTCTAAACGAGTTCCCCGAGTATATCTTGAACCAACGGGGGAATAAGAAAATCAGGTACCAGACAGGGGGACGGTTCTTGTGTGTTTTTAAAAGACACAAGAACCGTCCCCCTGTCTGCCTGTCTGCCCTTGTCTACGCATCCCCCACTCAAAATTGCGGAGTTTTGAGTCGGGGTCTTCTGATTGACTTTAATAAAATTGGACAAAGAGAGGCATATTACATAAAGACTTACCTATCAGGTGCCCCTTGATGGGCAGTTAAAGTTGTCAACTTAAGTCAGCAAGACTGAGTAAGGGAGAGGGGTACGTGGAGAAAAAAATAAAAATATCCGGGACCCAGGTTACTATGTTGTTGTTTATCTTTGTTACTTCTACCTTAGTGATTTATGTCCCGTCCTTTACGGCAACAGAGGCTAAGGAATCCGCCTGGCTAGCGGCTTCAATACTCCCATTTTCCTTCGGGTATCTAACCCTTTGGGTAGTATTTAAATTAGGAAGCTGTTTTCCTAATCAGACTATCTTCCAATACTGTGAAGTAATTATGGGCAAATTTATGGGCAAGGGGTTGGGGATGGCCTACATCATATTCTTATTAGTCATGGATATTTTAGTTCTTAGAGAGTTTTCGGACTTTTTATCTATGACAACTCTCCCTTTAACTCCGAAAATATGGGTCCTATTCAGTATTGTAGCCATAGCCACTTATGGCGCATATCAAGGGTTAGAAGTAATTGTTAGGGCGGTTCAGTTCATATTTGGAATTTATATAGGAGGTTTTACAACCGCTATCCTATTGGGTTTATCAAATTTTAAGTTGGGGAGACTATTACCCTTTATGGAAGACGGGCTTATGCCAATTCTATGGGGTTCGATTGTACCAGCGTCATGGTATGGGGAAATAGTCATACTTGCAATACTCTTCCCATTTATCAATAAGCCAAAGGAAATACAGAAAAAGGGACTCGTCGCTTTAGTAGCGATAACCCTATTTGTAACCGTCGACGTGGCTGTTACTATTGGGGTACTCGGATCAAAATTATCGAGCTCGTTTGCAGTTCCGCTATGGTCTATGGCGAGGAGTATCGAACTTGGTGAAGTTGTACAACGGTTAGAAAGCTTTCTTTTAGTATTTTGGATAACAGGAGTCGTTATAAAAACTACCTTGCTAAGTTATTTAATCAATCTGGGTTTAATCCAGACCTTCGGATTTAAGAACCGCAAACTGATTTTAGGATTGACAGCCGGTTTTGAACTATTTGTTGCTGATGTTATGTTAGGGAATTCATCTCAGATACATGTAATTTTGCAAAAATTTTGGCCCCCTTTTGGTATGGTGTTTGAGTTAGCCATACCAGCTTTTTTACTAGGAATTATAAAGTTTAGGAAAAAAAGTTCGAACTCAAAAAAGCCATCTAAAGAAGCATCTTAATTTAGGCTAAGAAGGGTTCTTATTCTGGACTTTTTCGGAAGGAAGGGGCTTTCAAATAATGTTTAAGTCATTGTTCAAAAGGGTCCTCGGTTTTTCGGTAGATAAAGGGTTGAAAAAGTCCGATCAAAAGCCTCAAAAACATCCACTCACTAATTCTTTAGAGCAAAACTTAACGGAACTAGAAACTAAATTCGAGTTATGCTCAGATATTGTCTTCAGAAAGTTTATGATAAATTGTGAACCACCGATCAATGCTGTTGCCGTCTTTGCAGACACCATGATTGATGCGAAAATTGGGAGCGAGACTATTTTAGGGGCAATTATGCAAGAGACAACCTCTTTGCCCTCCAACGTGCAGATCACAAAATCTAATGCCTTTGAGATTCTAAAGAGTAGACTGCTGACGACCATGAGTACAAAAGACACCCGTGATTTCTTCGAATTAGAGGATCATATTCTTAATGGGGGGGTTGCCATCCTTATCGATGGTTCGGTAAGTGCCCTTATTTGTTATGCCGGTGGTCCTCCAGGTAGGTCAATCGACGAACCGATCACTGAACCCGTGGTGCGAGGTCCGAGGGACGGCTTTGTCGAGGATTATAAAACTAATGTATCGTTAATACGGAGAAGGATAAAATCCACTAGGCTAAAAGTAGAGCTTCTTCAAGTTGGAGAATTAAGTAAAACGACCGTAGCTGTTTGTTACATAAAGGGTATTGTCCATGATCGCTTAATCGAAGAAGTAAAAACTAGAATTAACAGGATCAAGATAGATATGGCTAACGGTAGTGGAGCAATTGAGGAAATGATCGTGGATGAGCCGTTCTGTATATTTCCTCTGATTGAGTACACGGAACGACCTGACAAAGTTGTCGGTTCTTTGGCAGAGGGAAGGATTGCAATTATTGTCGATAATACTCCGATGACCCTGATAGTGCCTACCACGTTTGTCTCTCTGGTGCAAGCCAGTGAGGATTATTATAACCATTTTATCTTTGCTTCGTTCGTCCGGAGTATTCGCTTTGTAGCCCTGAATATTGCGTTACTTTTACCAGCGGTAACCGTGGCCATAATGTCCTTTCATCAGGAAATCATCCCTGATAAACTATTGGGTATTATTATAACAAATAGGAAGGAGCTACCCCTCCCTATTTGGGCAGAAGTGCTAATTATGGAGATGTTTTTTGAAATACTAAGAGAAGCTGGGGTCAGGTTACCGAGAACTATTGGACAATCTGTCAGTATAGTAGGCGGCTTAGTTATTGGGCAGGCCACGATAGAAGCTGGCTTTGTAGGGTATGTTCCGGTGATTGTTGTCGCACTAACTGCGGTAGCCTCCTTTGCTATTCCTAATTATGGAGCTGGGACGACCATTCGCATACTTAGGTTTGGTCTGATCATTTCGGCTGCTTTAATGGGTGGAGTAGGGGTTATGCTCAGTTTGATGTTGATTTTGTACTATCTCTGTGGGTTGCGTTCGTTTGGAGTACCCTATTTGTCCCCGATTGCGCCCTTAAGTCCTGGAGATTTAAAAGATACCTTCATCCGTGCACCTTGGTGGGCAATGCTTACCCGTCCCCGTTTTACAGGGGCAAAGGAGCCGAGCAGGATGGACACAAATCAAGGTCCTACTAAGCCGGATAAAGGGAAAGAGTAGTGAAAAAGTACTGGGGGGATAAATAGTGAGACGATTAATCAGAATTAGCATACTTGTCATGGTTCTTCAGGTGTTTTGTACTGGGTGCTGGGATCATAGGGATATAAACACCCTCGCCATTATCACGGTTTTAGGATTCGATAAAATTACCGCTGAGAACGGGGTGGATCAATGGCAAGTATCTGCTTTTGTGATGGAAGCAGGTAAGGCAGGCGGAGAGACGGGTGGGAGTGCAGGGGGACAAGAAGGACGGCCGGAAATCATCTGGAAGGGGAAGGGATTAACCATTTCCGAGGCAATTCTGGATTTTATCAAAAGGTCTCCTCGCTTTCCTTTTTTCTCAGACGCCTATTCAGTGATCATTGGAGAAAGAGCAGCTAAAGAAGAGTTATTGGTAATTGTCGATTACTTGAATAGACTTAGGGAGCAACGACCGGGTGCCTTTGTAATGGTTGTTAAAGGTGAGGCAAGTAAAATATTTGAAGCAGAACCAGAGGCTTCGATTTCGGTCTCCAGAGGATTAAAAGACCAGGCGCAAAACGTTGCGGAAGCTACAGGGATTGCTAAAGGAGTTACTCTCATTGATTTTACCGCAGATCTACTGAGTACTGACCGAGATCCGGTGGCTACACAAGTTAGAATAATTCCTACTGTTGAAAAAAGGGGCGAGGAATTAGCGGGGCCTCCAAAGACGATATTAGTTGAGGGCTTAGGAATTTTTAGAGATGCTAAATTAGTAGGTTGGTTAAATGCAGATGAAACAATTGGGTATAATCTACTAACTAGTAAGATCCAGAACGGCGATATCATCATTCGGGTTAAAAAGGATGGTAAATGGCTCGTATTCCTTGTCGAGAAATCAAAACCTAAAATTAAGGCTAGGTTGATTGAGGATCAGCTAAATATTCAGGTAGAGATCAAAGTCCAAGGTAGAGTAACTGAAAATGATGGTACTAATATGACACCGAGCGACATCGAAGCAGTGGAGTATGCAATCTCAGAACAAATCGGAGCAATGGTCATGCATACCATAGAAACAGTTCGGGGTTATGAATCCGATTGCCTAGGCTTCTCAGAAGAATTACATCATTCTAGTTCAAAGGACTGGAAAAAGGTTAAAGCCCACTGGCGTGAAACGTTCTTAGAGGCCAGTGTTGAGGTCAAAGTAAGCACCAAGGTAGAGAATACAGGCAGACTCGGACAACAATTGCAGATAAATAAGTGATGAATCATGGCACAGTTTCAGATAGAAACACATTTCACATCAGCTTTTAGTCAAGAATACATTATATTTCGATAAAATTAGTTATTCAATTCGGTTATTTATGTTACAATAATTTTTATCATAGAATACTGAAGTCTCCGGTAAAGGGTGTGTATTATGCAAAGTTATGGTTTGCCAAAGAAACAGGGTCTTTACGATCCGGCATTGGAACATGATGCGTGCGGAATGGGATTTGTCGTTAATATCAAGGGGGAGAAGTCTCATGACATTATAGATGAGGCTTTAACTGTACTGGAAAACTTAAGCCACAGAGGGTCAAGCGGAGCCGATGAAAATACGGGTGATGGTGCTGGAATTCTGATTCAAATACCTCACGATTTCTTTAAAAGAGAATGTGATGTATTAGGTTTTGATTTGCCCGAAAAAGGTAGCTACGGCGTTGGTATGGTATTTGCCCACAGGTATGATGATTTCAGAAAAACTCAGATGGAAACCTTTGAAAAGATCGTTCAAGAGGAAGGCCAGAGAGTCTTAGGCTGGAGAGAAATTCCGGTCAATAAGACGATCATCGGCGAAGGTGCAAAAGCTACGATGCCCAGATTAATCCAGGTCTTTATTGAAAAAGATGCCAGTCTATCAAAGGACATGGATTTCGAAAGAAAGCTCTATATTATCAGGAAACGAGCAGAAAAACTCATAGCCCCAATGTGTGAAGACAAGGGAGGCACGTTCTATATCGCCAGCCTTTCCTCGAAAACCATTGTGTATAAAGGCATGCTTACTGCGGAACAACTTAGAAATTTCTATCTTGACTTAGCAGATCTTGATTTCACATCGGCACTGGCTATGGTTCATTCAAGGTTTAGCACTAACACCTTCCCAAGTTGGGAGAGAGCACATCCTAACCGATATATGGTTCACAACGGCGAAATTAATACCATTAGAGGGAACGTCAACTGGATGAAGGCGAGACAGAAATGTATCGATTCGCCGCATTTTGAGGATCTTACAAAAGTCTTTCCGATCGTCGACGAGTCAGGCAGTGACTCTTCGATGTTCGACAATAGTCTTGAATTCCTTCATCTCACTGGAAGGTCGCTTCCGCATGTTGTAATGATGATGATTCCTGAGCCTTGGGAAAAGAATGAGCTGATGTCTAAGGAGAAGAAGGACTTCTATCGCTTCCATGACTATTTAATGGAGCCTTGGGATGGGCCGGCGGCCATGGGTTTCTCTGACGGTGTGGTCATCGGTGGAGTCTTGGACAGAAACGGACTCCGACCTTCTCGGTATTATGTCACAAACGATGATAAAGTTATCCTGGCTTCAGAAGTCGGGGTCTTGGACATCAAGCCTGAAAATGTCAAATATAAAGGTAGGCTGGAACCGGGCAAAATGTTGTTGATCGATACTGAAGCGCAGAGAATCATCTCTGACGAAGAACTCAAGGAAAGTGTCTCGATATTACATCCCTATGCAGAATGGAATAATCGGCATATTGTTCCTCTAAACGACCTACCTGTTGGAAAAGTACCGGCAGAGGAAGTAACGGAGGATCTAATTCAGCGTCAGAAAGCCTTTGGATATACCTTTGAGGATATAACGACAACAATTCTGCCGATGGCGATACAAGGTGTTGATCCAATTGGAGCTATGGGTATGGATTCACCACTAGCTGTCTTATCTGAGAAACCCCAGATGTTGTATCTTTACTTCAAGCAGCTTTTTGCACAGGTCACTAATCCACCGATCGATGGAATAAGAGAAGAAATCGTCACTTCAAGCAGTATACTTCTTGGAGATACTGGAAACCTACTGCATCCAGATCAAAGAAATTCAGCTAGTCTCTTCTTAGAGCATCCGATATTGACCAATGAACAGCTGAACACGATTAAGCAGCTCGATAATGATAATCTTAAATCCGTGACTCTATCCATCCTTTATAAAGCCTCGAAAGGGGCAAAGTCGATGGAGAAGGCCTTGGATAGGCTTTTTAGAGAAACTGATAAAGCGATCAGTGAAGGGGCCAATATCATTATCCTATCTGACCGCGGCGTCAATGAGCGTTATGCAGCCATCCCAGCACTTTTAGCGTCTTCAGGGCTTCACCACCACTTGATCAGAAAAGAGATTCGAACTAACATGGGAATCGTGCTGGAATCCGGAGAACCAAGGGAAGTGCACCATTTCTGTACCCTCATTGGATATGGTGTTACAGCCATTAATCCGTATCTAGCCTATGAAACGATTGAGGATCTTTCTAAAAAAGCGCTACTGGACGGACTAACTTATGAAGAGGGTAAAAAGAACTTCATTAAGGCTTCTGTCAAAGGTATGCTTAAAGTTTTGACTAAAATGGGTATTTCAACCGTACGAAGCTACCATGGATCGCAAATTTTTGAAGCTGTGGGACTAAGACAGGATCTTGTTGACAAATATTTCACGATGACTCCATCACGAGTGGAAGGGATCGGTCTTGAAGAGATCGCGCTTGAAAATCAGATGCGGCATGAAAGTGCCTATCTCGAAAATTCACCGTATACAGACACACTAGAGGTTGGTGGGTACTTCCAGTGCAAAGAGGATGGAGAAATTCATACCTACAACCCGGAAACTATATATCTGCTTCAAAAAGCATGTAGAGAAGGAGATTACTCCCTCTATAAAGATTTCTCTAAAAGGGTTAATAAAGAAATAAGCACCTTAAGGAATCTTCTTACCTTCAAGCACCATGCTGGGGATACAATTCCGATTGAAGAAGTGGAGTCGGTTGCCTCGATCGTTAGAAAGTTTAAGACCGGCGCAATGTCTTATGGCTCTATCAGCAAGGAAGCTCATGAATGTCTGGCGATCGCTATGAATAGACTAGGCGGCATGAGCAACACCGGTGAAGGTGGAGAGGATTCCGAGCGATTTACGGTCATGGCCAATGGGGATACTAAAAACAGTGCCATCAAGCAGGTTGCCTCAGGACGCTTCGGCGTGACCAGCAACTACCTGGTGAATGCTAAAGAGATACAGATAAAAATGGCACAAGGCGCAAAACCTGGTGAAGGTGGTCAGCTCCCCGGACGTAAGATTTATCCGGAAATTGCCAAGGTAAGGCATTCAACGCCAGGTGTCGATCTTATTTCGCCACCACCCCACCATGATATCTATTCGATTGAAGATCTGGCTGAACTCATTCATGACCTAAAAAATGCTAACCAAGATGCGCGGATTAGCGTCAAGCTCGTCTCTGAAGTGGGTGTAGGGACCATTGCTGCAGGGGTAGCTAAAGGAAAAGCGGATGTCATTTTGATCAGTGGTTATGACGGAGGGACAGGAGCCTCTCCGAGAACAAGCATCCGAAATGCTGGCCTTCCATGGGAACTGGGGCTTGCTGAGACGCATCAGACTCTTGTTCTCAACAAATTAAGAGACAGAGTGGTTGTTGAAACTGATGGAAAGTTGCTGTCAGGTAGGGATGTTGTAATTGCGGCAATGCTTGGAGCAGAGGAATTCGGCTTTGCGACAACCCCTCTGATTGCCTTAGGATGTGTCATGATGAGGGTTTGTAACCTCAACACATGTCCAGTTGGGATAGCCACTCAAGATAAAACATTAAGAAAAAACTTTACAGGTAAACCTGAGTATGTTGAGAACTTTATGCGATTTGTCGCGCAGGAAATGCGTGAAATTATGGCTAAGCTGGGCTTTAGGACTATCACTGAAATGGTTGGACGCACAGATAGACTTAAAACCAAAGAGAATATTAAGCATTGGAAGGCAAAGAATCTTGATCTAGCTCAGATTCTGTATCAACCGTATGCGGGAGCAGATGTCAGCCGCTTCAACACACAGTCTCAGAATCATATGCTGGAAAAGTCACTCGATATTAGAAAGCTGTTGAGGATTTGTAGACCAGCGCTTGAGAACCAGAAGCCGATAAGGGCTAAGCTAAAGATTAATAATGTAGACAGGGTTGTCGGAACCATTGTCGGAAGTGAAATTTCGAAGCGCTATGGCGTCAATGGACTTCCCGAAGATACCATCAAGTTGATTTTTGTAGGTTCGGCCGGACAGAGCTTTGGTGCCTTTATTCCCAAAGGAATGTCGCTAGAACTTGAGGGAGATTCCAATGATTATTTAGGAAAAGGCCTTTCCGGTGGCAAAATTGTAGTCTATCCTCCAAAGACGTCTGACTTTGAGCCTGAGAAGAATATCCTGATCGGAAACGTCGCTTTTTACGGGGCAACTTCAGGAGAAGCCTATATCAACGGAATCGCGGGGGAACGATTCTGCGTCAGGAATAGCGGAATCAAAGCCGTTGTTGAAGGTGTGGGTGACCATGGGTGTGAGTATATGACAGGCGGTAAAGTGGTTGTCCTAGGTAAAACAGGAAGAAACTTCGCAGCAGGAATGTCTGGCGGTGTAGCCTATATCCTGGACTTTGACGAAATATACTGCAACAAGTCTCTGGTGTTATTGGAAAACATCGAAACTGAAGCAGAACTAAATGAAATCAAGGGAATGATTGAAAAACATGTCCAGTATACCGGTAGTCCACTGGGCAAGAAGGTTCTTGATGACTGGAAAGGGTATGCACTAAGATTCAGAAAGGTCATTCCTAAAGATTACAAACGTATGCTTGAAAACATTGATAAGGCGTATAAGGCGGGCTTCAGCGGTGAAGAGGCCTTGATGGTAGCGTTCGAGGAGAGTCTAAAAAATTAAAGGACTATAAAGTGACCTTGTTTCAGCTAAAGCTGACATCGAGGCTTCAGATACGAAGTCTCCAGTGAATTGTTTCGTATCTGAAGTTTACGCAGAATCCACCCACACTTATAGAAGTGAGGGTCTTGAAAAGGTGGGACTTTGCTATGGGAAAAGCGACTGGATTTTTAGAGTATGAAAGAGTTAATCCGAAGAAGCGTCCTCCAGAAGAAAGAATTAAAGACTGGAATGAACTTAGGCTTCCCCAAGATCTTGAGGCCATAAAAACTCAGGGCGCGAGATGTATGAATTGTGGAGTTCCTTTTTGCAACGGCGGGGTTCTGTTAAATGGTATGGCAGCGGGATGTCCTGTTCACAATCTCATTCCTGAGTGGAATGAGCTGGTTTATAAAGGACAGTGGGAGGACGCCTATAAAAGGTTGGTTAGAACCAATCCGTTCCCGGAGTTTACAGGAAGAGTATGCCCTGCGCCATGTGAAGGGTCATGTACAGAGGGCTATATCATGGAGCCTGTTACCATCAATAATCTTGAATATGAAATCATTGAGAAAGCCTTTGCCGAAGGCTGGGTAGCGCCTAGAAAAACAAAAGTAACCTGGAGGAAAGTCGCTGTTGTCGGTTCAGGCCCAGCAGGGTTATCAGCAGCCTATTATCTGAATCTCGTCGGGCATGACGTTACGGTATACGAGAGAAACGATAGAGCCGGTGGTCTGCTGATGTACGGGATTCCAAACATGAAGCTCGAAAAACGCATCGTGAAAAGACGTATCGATCTTATGAAAGCATCGGGAATCCAATTCGTACTAAACACAGAAGTCGGTAAGGATATCCTTGCGGAAGAACTGGTTGATCAGTATGATGCAGTGGTGCTGTGTGCCGGTGCCACCAAGTCACGGGGGCTGGATGTTGAAGGTAAAGACCTTAAGGGGGTTCACTTTGCAGTGGATTTCCTGAAGGCTAATACCAAAAGCCTCTTAGATTCCGAGCTTAAGGACGGAAACTATATAAGTGCCAAGGGCAAGAAGGTTATTATCCTAGGTGGAGGGGATACAGGAACTGACTGTGTCGCCACCTCCATAAGGTATGGGTGTGAGAGCGTCTATCAGTTTGAAATTATGCCCGAACCGCCAGGGAAGAGAATAGAATCGTCTAATCCATGGCCGGAATGGCCGCTGAAGCTTAAAGTGGACTACGGTCAGGAAGAGGCCATAAGCCTCTATGGAAAGGATCCGAGAAATTACCTTATCTCCACGAAAAAGATTGTGGGTAACGAGAAGGGTGAAGTCAAGGAGGTTCATACCGTAGAAATTACTTGGGTTAAGAACTCCTCCGGAAGAATGGTTCCTCAAGAAGTTCCAGGCAGCGAAAAAGTATGGCTTGCTGACCTTGTGTTACTTGCAATGGGATTTGTAGGTCCCGAAGATACAATCCCGAGTGAACTTAAGCTTGAGAGAGATTCCAGGAGCAATGTAC
>JUEG02000815.1_pt1 | contig 12569 bp, 15 predicted proteins | sample 432341 | NCBI WGS metagenome assembly JUEG02 (sample SAMN02953476, study PRJNA257561) | rock porewater metagenome | biome: terrestrial; feature: Opalinus Clay rock; material: porewater; isolation source: Opalinus Clay rock BIC-A1 borehole | place: Switzerland: Mt Terri URL, St-Ursanne ...
TTTCACCCCAATATTATTATACAAGAGGTATACTAGAAAAGCAAAATGAACCGTCCCCAATGCTTTAATCAAAAATAATTGATAAAATCAATGAATTTCTTCTAAATGGGAAAAATAAACATAATATATTGAATAACCATTTGGAAGGTGATATGATATGGGCAAGATAAAGATTAAACATAGAAACTTGAGAGAAGGTGGTTTTGTGGGTAAGGTGATTAATATTACTAATAAACTTCCAAGAAACCGCAAAGAAATATCAAAACAAGAGATACTTGATGCTAAAAAGAGATTACTTTATGACGATGATAAATATTTGCAAAAGGTATACAAAGAAATACTAAAAGAAATGTAGGTGTTCGTTACGGCTTCTATTAATAAAGTTGACTACAATTCATTAGTTTTATGCGGTTTTGAATATGTTGAAAGAATGCCTGTCGGATTTTTTGATTTTTCAGATCCTGAAGATGAAAGATTATTTCATAGTCAGGAGAGTAAATCATCTGCATTTAATGGTACTTTAAATATTAAACTCGATGGATTTAAACCTATTGAAGATGAAAATGGTAATTTAAAAGCTCCTGAGGTATGTATTGTTTCTAGAGCCAAAGCAAGACCCGTTTTAATTTTCCAAGATATAGATTTTAATCAAAAGTATCATGATAATGTTTTTGTAATTCCTATACAAACATTACGCAAACCCCAAAAAGAACATTATTCAGATAAAAAAGAAGATGTTGATAAATATGAAAGTGATTTACAGTATTATGAAGATTTAGTTAACAAAAGCAACAAAGTTTATGATCAATATTATTTTCCGAAAATATTAGACAGTGGTGAAATATACGAAAGAGTTTTAAGGTTAAGTGATTCTAGATTCATTCATAAATCTTTCCTAATTAAACAACTACCTGAAAATGGTCTAGATGCGGGAGACCTTAAAGAGATAAATATAAGATTAAGTAAGATGTTAAATATAAAAAATATAGAGCAATGCTCAAGATGCGAATATTCTCATGCAATTGAAAACATAAAGAAAATATTGAGTCGAGTTGAAAGATTAGAAAAGAATGCTTAAAGACCTCATTAACGTGGGGTCTTTTCTCATTTTTAAGGAGGGCAATGATTCCCTCCTATTTTAATTTGTGAGGTGAAAATTAGTGAATGATAATAATGAATTTAATGAACTTATTAAAATTATAGAATTAGTTATTAACAAAAAATTTAAACCTTTAGAAGAAAAGATAACTGCTCTGGAAGAACAGTTAAAGAAATAATAAGATTTATTCGTTGTTTTTTCTTTTATCGTATTCTTCTAAAGTGTCACAAATTAATTTTACAATATCTAATTCTGATTGTTTTTTCATTCGTGAAAAAGCTAATTCACTTTCGTTAGTGACGGTAAAACGAAATTCTTTGTCAATTTTATTTACCATATCTTCTTTAAATTTTTGAAAATCCATCCCTCTCCCCTCCTTCCCCCATAAATCACATGCAATCTTGCAGATTGAGGCTTAGAAATGTTGGAGAACGTCTCGCAGGTTCCCGCAGCGCCATATAGCTTTCATATTGGCAAAGTTGCGGGAACGTGCTGTTATCGGAAGGATGAGACCCCCCGAAGTCAGAGTTCGACAGGACGTCGCACCCTTGTACGTTTCCATATTACCAACAAAAATTCCATTCCACCTAAGTTAGTGAAAGATTTTTTTAATCAATGATGTTCTTATGCAATTCAGCGATAAATTCTGCACCTGAAACATCCAAATCTTTACTAATATCGAAGCCCATTATATATATAATCTTTGTGTTTATTTTAAAAAATTTTATTTCTTGGAATGATGAGGGATAAAGTAGTACTCCAATTGTACATCCCTTAGCTTCTATGTAAGTAACCATTTGATTAATATCACTGTTTGAGACTTTATCAGGGTTTTTATATTTCGTGTCTAAAACACAAAACACATGACCATTATTCTTATCATATAGAACTATATCAATAGAAAACTTTACTTTATCTTCCTCTCCAAAAGATATATTGTCTTGCTCTTTTATCCCTATGTCTGCAGGAAGATTTGCCTTTAACCACTCGGCAACAAAAAGCTCAAATAATCTACTCATTTCCACTGCATATGGCATAATAATATTATTTCCTAGTGACCCATTGGGTCCTGAAAACTCTAGAATAAATCTACAAAGAGCATGTAAAAGCTTATAGTCACTATTAAGACTGTTATAACTCCTACCTATACACTTATCAAATGAAATTTGTTGAAGAGAGGTGGAATTCTGTAAAGCCAAATAAGCTTTTTTGATAATTTTACTTGTTCCTTCTTCAAGCTCACGACCGCGAAGCATTATATATAATGTCCACAATATTATTTTATTCTCCATGTTATCGCACGTATTATCTTGAAAATCACATTTGATATAGGTCTCGAAAGGTTTACGTATTAACTCCTTCGTATCAATATTCTTCCTGAAATAAAGGATAGTTTTTCGGAAATATCTTGATAAGTCTTGTATAGCCCTTTTCTACAACGGACAATAACATGCTTAGCAAGTAAAGACGCAATTATGTTGTAGAAAGCTTCCAAAGTGTCACAAGCAACTAGGCCATCCAATATTTTATAACTTTTAAGTCTGTAGGCATATTCCCACATGGCAAATACATTTTGTGTTGGAATTTTTGGTTTTAATGACAATATAAGATTATCATTTATTCTTATAATACCAACCCACCCCAACGAAATAATTTTCCATTTTCCTCCCGTTTTTGGAGATGGAAAATCTATCTCAATGAAATTTGAATAATAGGATAATATTTTCTCTCCAATTTCTTCTGTTAATTGTATTTGTTCTAAATAAACCGGTTGATATTCAGTTAGTTCAACAATAAATTCATTCATGAAAGAGAGTCCTCCACTCGCTCCCATGAGAACTCTTTTACCTTTTCTGGTTGGTCAAAGAAATATTCTTCGAGATATGGCATAATCTCCATCGACCAAATATCCTGAATATCATCTGAGAGGTTTTCTCTCAGAAAGAATGAAATTCCCACAAAATACCTTTTGTCATCTATTGCTTGGTTTACACGTATAAGCCAAGAAATAAGTTTATCAATTTTGAATTTACTATTCTTATGAAAATTTCTTAATACATCATAATTGATATTCATCTCAAGAAAAGCAAATCTTCTGCGCAACGCATGATCAACAATTGCGATAGAACGGTCAGCCGTGTTCATTGTACCGATTATATATACATTTGAAGGAATAGAAAATAATTCTCCATTTGCCAAAGGAATAGATTTTGTTTTGTATTCAAGCAAATACATAAGCTCTCCAAATACACGAGATAAGTTTGCTCTATTTACTTCATCTATTATTAAGACACAATTACCTTTTCTTTCTCGACAACGATTACAAAAATTAATAAAACGACCTTCAACCTGCTTGTATGATAAAATACCATTTTCTGTCACTGGGCGAATTCCAATAATAAAATCTTCGTAGGCATAAGCCGGATGGAATTGTATCGTCTCAACAATGCCATCGCCTCCTGACAAAATCAGCTCAGAAAGCCTATGTGCTGCAAATGTTTTACCTGTACCAGGAGGTCCATATAAGATAGCTTGCCCTTTCCTTTCAATAGCCCTAACCCAACGTTCAATAGTATCTTCATCTATTCCTAGTGATTCAGCACATTGCTCGATAGTAAAATCAGGATTTAATTTAATTATTTCATTTGCCTTCTCATAAATTGGTATAATCGACTCTAGCTCTCTTGAATAAACTGATTCATTTTTTATCCTTTCAAATAACAAGGCCATTGCTTCTTCTTGCTTAGAAGTGACATAATAGTTCGTAGCATTTGGAAAAGCAATAATTTTTAGTTCTCTCAGAATAGGATGGTTTAGTAGTTGACTTTTTGTCATCTTTTGTGAAAACTTTTTGATGATGCTAATATTTACCCTTAAATTATTTTGTTTCTTCTCATTACTAATATAAAATGCCCTATCCTCAGTTGAAGGTTGAATATTTGATGGATTAGATAGTATCTCTCCAACTGCAATAAGACCGCTTTCTTTTCCTGAGACCCAAATGTAAACTTTATCACCCTTTTTAATTTTCTTTTTATATTGGTTCACTGACCAAGAAATTATATTAATCTTTGAAAGAGCACCTTCAATATCATAAAACTTTGGATTAGCTTGAAATATCCATAAGTTAGTCTTATTGTTTTGTGATATCTCATTATCAGCAGATTTTTCATTGTGTTCATTATTTTCATCAATTCCGTTTTCAATAATATAATCAAGTATCACATCATCAAAAATAGCATCTGCTAAATCCTTAATATTGTTGTTATAATATTGAGTCTTTTTTTGATTTAAGAATCTATTTTTGATAGTATCCCAAGTATTTCTTAGTTGTTCTATAAAAGTATTCTCATTTTCTTTCATTTCAAGAAAATCAATATTGTATATTCCTATACTTTCTTCATCTTCAAGTTGCTTAAAATCAAAAATTCTCTGGAAGCCCCTGCTTTGAGCATATTTATCTTTATATGCTAATTCGATATATAATCTTGCATTTTCACGTTTCTTAATAGCAAATAATCTCCATGCTTGAAAATTAACATGGATTGAATTCTGATTATCTGGAAGGGTAATCGAGAAACTTTCGGAATCCGAGTCTTCAATACCAACCCCTAAAAGTATTTTTCTTATAAATGAAAAAGTCCATTTTACTTCTTCCACATCATTAAAAATATTTCTTAATGGATATCCCATCATCTGCGCAGAGCTTTTTATGATCTTAACATCATATTTAAAAGGAGTTGCCGTTTTGAAAAATTCTATGTATTCTGCAACATCATCAGGTAATTTCACACTGGTTTTCCCACTACGTTGCTGTTCATTCCTAATGTATTGGTAACTATACGCAAATTCTTTTATTAACAGGTTCTTCAATTTACTATTTGCATCATATCTTATCTGAAGATTCTCTTGCCTTTCACCCTTTACATTCGGAGAAAAGTTACATCTTAAATCTGCAGCAAATTCTTTGCTGTTGATTACGAGTATAAGTTTTTTAACTTCACTATCTTGTAATATTTCTCCATTATTTGCTTCTACAAAGTCGTCTTTAAATAATCTTGAAATGTAAATTGATCCCGGAGAAAATATTGAATAATCTACCTTTTTTCTTGCAATTAAATTTGTTATTCCGTCAGGCTTAGACCAACTTTGGACTTGCTTTGCCATATTCCTACCTGCTTTCTAAATAACATCATTTTAACTTCCTATTCAATGAAGTATACAACAACTGCCAACGTTCTGACCGTCCAATCCGCCACAGGACGTCGCACCCTAAAGTTTTTAAACAAATAACTTTACTGATTATTTCATATTCCACAGATTAGGTACGATTCTTACGTTATATCTTGAAATCGTCTGAACACAACCAATCAGTTTTACCATCTATATTTACTTCTACTCCTGCAATTTTAAGGTGATCTACGATTTCATGTCTTTTTTCCGCATTATCTACGAATTTAATTATATGACGACCCCCAATATCACTAAATGGTCTTAATTTACCAAATTGTATTATAATTGTTCTTTCTTCCATTCTTCCGATAGCCATTCCTGCTTCAAATATAACATTAGGTCTTGCTTGTGGGGACAAATCTCTTTCGTAATCAGAATCATCTTCATTTATAAATTCGTCTCTTAACTTAGCCTCTTCATCGGGTGTGAAGAGCACTATTATAGCTTGAGCTTCTGTGAAAGCAACGTCTAGAACTTCACCAATATACGGTGATGCTTTTCTTGTAAGCCTTTTGGCTTCATTCCATTCAATTGGTTCCACTCCAATCGAATGTAAGAATTTAAATATAGCTTTTCGGATTTTCTCATTTCTACCATGTACAACAAATACTCTCTTGTTATTCATTGCTTTATCTCCCATAATTTTGGTCTTTGTACTAAAATAGTGTTCTTGGTTTTTATGTAAAGCCTTTAATCCAGCGACAAGCTTATCAAGATTTTTTTCGTCTGACCACCCGTTAAAACTATCTGTTAATTCAACAATACTCTGAGTTAATGAGTCAGTCTTTAATTGGATCACAACTGCTTTAATATCCGCAAGCCATTCTTCAAATTCACTACCTGCAAGAGTATTAAAAATTGGCATTCCATTTCCACCAGTTTTTGTAAAGCACGTCTTAATATAATTACTTCTTTCTATCAGCTCATTAATTTGTACTTGATACATGATATTCCTCCCATTTTCGTAACCCGCCACAGGACGTGGCAGCCCCGCCTCATCTTTCCGATAACTTCTAGGATTGTATCTGAAGTTTTATATACTACAAAATTAGCTTCGTCTGATTATAGAACCTTCGAAACATTCATACTTTAAATTTCAGATGCAATCAAGTTGAACGAAGCCGCCGACACCTATGGGTATTCATTATATCTCTTTAGCCTTTAAGTTCTTCTATCTTTAACGCAAATATTTATCATTGTTTGGTAGCATGGTTTGTCATTAAGTAATATTAGACCTGGTCATTCCTTTTAAGAGCCATTTTCTTAAAAATGGGCACACTTATCCCTTTTGCTTTTTTATGCTGCATTAATTATTAGTACCGGATAAGTTATTCCTTTTGGTATTGTTCCTATTTTTATCATCCTTCCTTCTTTACATTTAGGACATTTTGTAGTATCTATACCTTTTAAATTAAAAAGTGACTCTTGCCAATTACTCGCTTCTTCATTATTATTTTCAACGCTTAGTATCAATTTGCATTTTTGCAATTTAGTTTTTCTGTTTCGATTACTTAATAATCCATAATGTCTAATCTTCACAAAGTTATCTGGTAAGATATGCATCAAATATCTTCTAATAAATTCTAATGCTTCTAATTTCATATATTTCTCTTGGTTATCTCGGTAATCACGCCAGCTAAAGGTTACTTTTCTTTCCTCTAGCATTATTATTCTGTTGTTGGAAATAGCTATCTTATGTGTATATCTCCCTAAATACTCTAGAACCTGTGTTGGATTATAAAATGATGGTTATATACAACCCATTCTTTTTGGTAAAGAGTATCCAATAGATTTTGAAATTCCTTTTTTGATTCTAATTGAGATATTTCCCCTATTAGTAGTAATTTTTCTTGTTTATATGATTTTTTTAGGTAATCTAAGAATTTACCTCTAAATAACCGAGACATTACTTTTACTGGCGCGAAGTAATTCTTTCTACAATTAATCCACCTCTTGCCATCTAGGGATAACCCTCCCCCTGGTATTATGCAATGAAGATGGGGATGATCCATTAAGTTTTGACCCCAGGTATGCAATATTGAGATTAACCCTATTTCTCCACCTAAGTATTTATTATCTTTTCCTAATTGTAATAGTGTTTGAGATGCTGCTTTAAATAATATTCCATATACTTCTTTCTGATTTCTTAGGGCTAATGGATTTAGTCTATCTGGTATTGTAAATACTACATGAAAATATTCTACTGGTAATAAATCTTTCTTTCTATCAATTAACCACTTTTCTCTGGCTATTCCTTGGCACTTGGGGCAGTGCCTATTTCTGCAGGAATTATATGAAATTCTTATATGTCCACAGCTATCGCATTCGTCTATGTGTCCTCCTAATTTTGCTGTGCGACAAGCTTCTATGGCTTTCATTGCTTTATGCATACGTTTTGGCAGCTTATTTGTCCGTCGATACTCTTCTCCAAATGACCCAAATATATCTGCTACCTCTACCATGATTGATCGTCCATATCCAGTGGACTAACTATTTTTAGCAGATCCTGTCTTCTTATGTGAATGTAGATTGATGTAGTTTTGGGTGATGTATGGCCCATTAGGTGTTGAATATGATAAATATCTGTTCCTGCCTCTAATAAATGGGTGGCAAAACTGTGTCTTAATGTATGAACTGATGCTGGTTTTTTAATGCCAGCTCTTTCTTTTGCTTTTGCAAATATTCTTTGTATTGTTCTTGCCGTTATAGGTTTATCCACTATCTGCCCTGGAAATAACCATGTGACAGGTCGATAATACTTCCAGTATTCTCTTAGTATTTCTAAATTTTTCTGGGATAATATTGTATAGCGGTCTTTTCTACCTTTCCCCTGCTCAACACGTATTTGCATACGCTTACTATCAATATCTGTGACTTTTAGATTTGCTGTTTCACTTACCCTTAATCCTGCAGAATATGTTGTTATTAGAAAAGCTTTATGTTTTAAATTATTTGTTGCATCTAGTATTTTATTGACCTCTGCTAAATCTAAAACAACAGGTAATTTCTTTGTACCTTTTGTTCGAGGAATCTTCTCGAAGGGAATGTCTTTTTCTAATGTTTTCTCGTAAAAAAATTTCATGGCACTATATACGCCATTTATATAGGAACTACTTAGTTTTTTTGTAACCAATAAATGAAGATATTCATGTACCTCTTTTATACCTAATTTATCTGGTGACTTACCATAATGTTGGCAAAAATTTTTCATGTGTCTTATGTAAGCTTCCTTAGTCTTTTGACTATACCCTCTCAGTTCTAAATCTTTCTGCATCTGATCTTGTAATTGCCCCATATTCAAATCTCCTTTTTTATTATTTATCTATATTTATCCCATTTTATGGAACAATATAGACTAAAAAAGGCTGATTTATGGCAATAATTAATCTACCTCAAGGCGGTTTAGTTCAACGTCCCCCGTGTTACTGATGTAAACTGTCTCAACCCCAAATCTCGCATCTTATTTCAGTAACACGGTGTTCTCCGACGTTTCGGTTAAGATTGTGCAAAAGGTTTTTAGTGGATAGGTCTATTCTTTTTTATTGTAAGACTTATTTTTCTCTAAATTGTTTTCAGAAATAAAATATAATAATACTAAAAGGGAATAATATTTATTGACAACAATCATATTAGAGTTGCATAATGTAAATAAGAACATTAAATATTCTGTCGGGACTACGTATCGACATTAACAAAAGGCGTAGGTTCAAATATTTTCCGCGACTCAGTTAGCGGCTAATAAAAGGCTGAGGTTCAAATAATCGCCCTACTGTTTAGGTAGGGCATTATTTATTAGGAGAACAATGGATATAGGAAAGTTTTATTTCATACATGATAACTATTTTGAAAAGTTTGATGGTTTAGGATTATCACAAAATAAAGAAATGATTGATGGTCAACCTCATGGTAGACCGTGCTATTATGCATTTAAAGAAATAGGCACAGAAATATATTGGATGATACCAATTTCATCAAAACTTGAAAAATATCAAAATGAATATCAAAAAGTAGTTGATAGATATGGATTTTGTGATAGCATCAGTTTTGGCTATATTCTTGGTGAAAAGAAAGCATTTTTAATTCAAAATATGCTTCCTGTCACTGATAAATATATTACCAATGAGTACATAGACAAAAATACGTCAAATCTAGTATCTATTCCACCCAAATTAATATCAGAATTAAATGCAAAAATAAGAAAAGCATTAAGACTATACCGTAAAGGGACTAAAATAGTTTTGACTATGATTTTAGATATTGAAAAAATTTTAATTGAAGAATTAGAATTTGAAAATGATATAAAATAAGTTGGCTCAACAGAAGAAGTTGTCTAAGATCTCATTCGTGGGGTCTTTTCTCATTTCCAAGAAGGGTTATTCCCTTCTATTTTAATTTGTGAGGTGAAAATTTGGTGGATACAACTTTACTTATCATTCTCTTATCTGGACTTTTTATATTAACGGTTGGAATTGGGGTAATAAATATTACATTTATTGATAATTTAAGGGTTAGGGTTAAAAGAATAGAAAAACATTTGAATATTCGATAAAGTTACTATTTAATTGGATTCAACCAAGAAAATACTACGAATGCAAGAGTAATAAGCGAAATGACAAAACTCCAGAATATAAATGCTCCTTTATGGTCGTCTATATATGTTTCAAATTTTGTTTTTATTTCTGGAATAAGTTTTACTTCTTGTGTTTGTCGTTCAAATTTTGGCATTTCTTGTTGTTTATAAATTGGTTGTTGTATATGATTTAATAATTGCGGATTTTTAATTAAATTGTTTAAATCTTGTGTACTCACAGGTTTAAAAGGTATTGATTGTTGTTTATTTTCGTCCATCCCTCTCTCCTCCTTCCCCAAAAATCTCATGCATATGGCTTTTCGTCTTGCAGATTGAGGCTTAGAAATGTTGGAGAACTTCCTGAGGCTTAGCGACGTCGGGCTGTCCTAAGATGATTTCTACCCCGATGTCCGCTAAGCCTCTGTTAGATGAAGTCAGATTTAATTTAATTCCTGCAATTTAAAAACTCTTCAATTTTTTCTACTCTATCCTTTCGTCCTCTTTTCCTATTTACATTCAACTGTAAATCTAAAGGAGGTACCTTTATCTGAAAACCATTCCAGTATATAATTTCCAAATTCTTCAAAGCATATGGACCACAATCAACCGGTTCTGGTTCATCTAAGATAGGTGCAGGATCAGATGCAATATCAATTCTTACATCCATAAATATTACTCCAAAGTCCTTCGTTAACCATCCATTTGTGCTTACTATTGGTTCAATTAAGTAATCTTTGAAAAGTTCGGTTATTTCTGCTACAGATTTTGAATCTATCATTATGTCAATATCATGCGGGTTTAATTCAATCCCACGGATGCAGGTTGCACAACTTCCTGTTAGCCACCAATTGATACTGCTACCTTGAACCATAGAGCAAAACTTCTTTAACCCTATCTTCCATGGAACAACAGAAAAGTATCCCAATTGGTCAAACATTAATTGAGCATTTTGGGAATATCTCTGCTTCATTTTATCTAAATACTTTGTATTCTTTGGGTACTTTTTTATATATCCACGACCATCATTTTGATAAAAGCACATCTGCAAAATATTTTCATATTTAGGATCAAAATCATAAACTCTGTATATGACTTCATCATTCAAAGCTTCAAATTCTATCTTCATTCCATTAGCCTCCTTTTTGTATTATCCTTTTTACCCGATTTCATCTAACTTCTTATTCACGACAGCATGTCGTGAATACACCAAAACTTATGAGTATCTGCGACAGAATGTCGTGAATATCATACTATCTTTTTTCTAGATTATTAACAAAGCGATCTAATGGGCTTTCAATTTTACCAATATCTTTCTCACTAACATGGGTATAGATTTCTGTGGTTTTAGAACTTTTGTGGCCTAGTAATTCCTGAATATATCTTAAATCAGTCCCTCCCTCTAACAAATGCGTAGCGAATGAATGCCTAAGGGAATGCACCGAAACTTTTTTTGAAACACCTGATTTAAGAAGTGCCTTTTCAAATATTCTTTGCACTGTACGCTCAGTCAAATGTTTTTCTTCAGCTTCTCCTGGAAAAAGCCATTTTTCAGGAGAATATTTTTTAAAATATTCTCTTAATATATTAAGGGCAATGTCAGATAGTACTGTATAACGGTCTTTTTTTCCTTTGCCTTGCCGTATATGAATTAGCTTCCTTTCACTACTAATATCCTCCACCTTCAGACGTACCACTTCCCCAACACGAAGACCGGCAGAATAAGTTAAAAACAAAATTGCTCTATGTTTATAATTTTCTACACCATTCAAAATCTTAAAGACTTCTTGTTGACTTAAAACAACTGGCAATTTATATTCTCGCTTCGGTCTTGGGATATTTATAATAATATCGTATTGTTTTAGTACCTTATTAAAGAAAAATTTTATTGCACTTACTGCTTGATTTACATATGAATGGGTACTCTCTTTTGTTTCCAATAGAAAAAGTAAATACTTACGAATATCTTCTACTTCAAGGTCTTTAATACCCTTCAAATTAAAGTCGATAAACCTTTTAATATGACCTAAATAAGCTTTTCGGGTTTTTGGGCTATATCCATTTAGCTTTAGTTCATTATCCATAGTGTCTATAATTTGTTTTAAGAATAACTCCGGCAAACCTTTTACAATATCATTATCATATAGATTTCGAATTATTGGCTCTGCGATTATTTCTTCATTGCTAAAGAGTACAAATAGTTGCTCAACTATTTCTTCTGAGTATGGAAGAATCCAAAGCTTCTTCTCTGGATTCCAACTTCGCCCTCTAATTGTTTTTATCTTTTCAACTCTTTCAGCACTATATTCGAAACTGACAGATATTTTATTATTAATCTCCTTTTGAATCCTAATAGTCATAATAATTACACCTCATTAAAAAAGTGAATTAATAAGAGTTGTTTATTGTCTATTGTTGTTATTTCCTAATTATTAGATATTCTTCTTAATATTTCTATTTCCTTCCACAAAATTCTCCTATAATTCGACAAAAACAAGACCCAGAAGGACCTTGGCACAATATAAGTATTTAATGAACCCCCCTAATGTGTACCCTGTGTCAAGGACAATTTGGGTTTTTGGTATTCCAATCAAATAGTTATTAATGTTATACTAACTATGCTTTACCATAAGGGAGGATAGGGCATACGCTGAGGAGCGACCCGAGCGC
>JUEG02001032.1_pt1 | contig 12521 bp, 11 predicted proteins | sample 432341 | NCBI WGS metagenome assembly JUEG02 (sample SAMN02953476, study PRJNA257561) | rock porewater metagenome | biome: terrestrial; feature: Opalinus Clay rock; material: porewater; isolation source: Opalinus Clay rock BIC-A1 borehole | place: Switzerland: Mt Terri URL, St-Ursanne ...
CTGGAGGGCGAGCACGGACGCCGTGCCCCAGAAGGCGGCGGCGGCCTCGGTGTCGCCCCGGTCGGCGGCGTGCGCGGCGCGGGCACGGGTGAGGACCGGGACCGCCCGGTCCACCGGGATCAGCGTGGCGCGTACGGTGCGGACGGTGACGCCGGGCCCCTCCGGCACCACGACCGTCAGGTCCTCGGCGGAGCCGGGACCGGCCGGCGGGGCCTCCTCGGGCGAGCCGGGGTGCCAGAAGGCGATCCGGCCGGTACGGGAGGGGTCGCCCGGCAGAAAGACGGCGTGGCAGCGGATGAGCCCGGAGATCTCGGAGGGTGTTGCCGCGGGAAGCGTGGTCACAGTATTGGTATATTCCTCAAACTTGACTAGTGGAGCCCGGAGCCGCCGAGGGTACCGCATGCGAGTCGCCGGGGTGGCCGGCTCCTGCCGTGGGGAATGTCGCCGCCCGTGCGGCGCCCGGACCGCCGGTCGCGCGGGCGCGGAACTGTCCGCCTCGCGCACCCGTTCTACTGGATGGAGCGGCACTCTGCCGCGAAGGGAGGCATGGGGACATGTCGAAGCGCGCGAAGGTCGCCGTCGGAGGAGTGGTTTCCGGGGTCGCCCTGCTGTGGCTGCTCAATCTGCTACTGCCCTTCTGAGCGGCGGTGCTGGTCGTGGTCGGTGTGCCGGTGGGCGCGTACCTGCTGCTGGACGACTCGCAACGGCGCCGGCTGACGAGGGTGACCCGTAAGGAGCTCGGCCGCTGAGCCGGGCGGACGAGCGAACCTACGGGCAGACGAACCTACGGGCAGACGGACGTACGGGCAGACGGACGTACGTGCAGCGCGGTGCCGGGCCGGCGGGACCGGACGGCTGGACTCGCCGGCCCGACCGGGCCCGGCGGCAGAGGGGGGCGTATGGGCGGCACGGTCAGGGCGGTCAGCCGCGACGCGGGGCACCGTTTCAGCAAGCCGGTGTGCGACCGGATCCGGCTGCTGGCCGGGCTCGGCGTGGAGGGGGACGCGCATCAGGGGGTGACGGTCAAGCACCGCTCCCGGGTGGCCCAGGATTCCACCCAGCCGAATCTGCACAGGTCCACCTCATCCATGAGGAGCTGTTCGCGGAGGTGGCCGGCGCGGGCTTCGACGTGCTGCCGGGGCAGTTGGGGGAGAACGTCACCACCGCGGGCCTGGATCTGCTCGCGCTGCCGACGGGCACCCTGCTGCGGCTCGGCGCCGACGCGGTCGTCGAGGTGACCGGCCTGCGGAACCCCTGCCTGCAGATCGACAACTTCCAGGACGGCCTGCTCAAGCAGGTCGTCGGCCGCGACGAGCGGGGTGAGCTGATCCGCCGGGCAGGGATCATGGGAGTCGTGCTGACGGGCGGGGTGGTGCGGCCCGGTGACCCGGTGGGAGTCGAGCTCCCCGCCGGGCCGCACCGCCCGTTGGAGCGGGTCTGACGCCCGCGCGCCGTCGCACGCCGTCGCGCGGCTGGTCAGTCCCGCAGGGAGCAGGTGTTGACCACGTCGCCGCTCGTCGGACGGTGCAGCGTCCGGTCCGCGGGCGGCGCGGCGCCGCCCTCCACCCATCCGGTGAGCGCCGTCAGGGCTGCGCGGTAGCAGGGCAGGATCGGCCGCAGCCGCTCCGGATACGTGTCGTACAGGCCGTCGACATGCGTCCCGTCCTCGACCGTGTAGTAGCGGTGGATCCGATCCTTCCCGCGCTCCCCGACCATCCGGTCGTAGACGTCGGAGTCGGCGGCGATCGGCAGCAGCGCGTCCTGGTCGCCGTGCAGGGTGATCAACGGCTTGCCGATGCGGCCGGTGAGCGCGATGCGCTCGACCGCGCGGTGCACGGACGCCGGGCGGCTGTCGTAGTCGTACCGCGCGTCGGAGGCGCAGGGGGCGAGAATCTCCTCGAGGGTCGAGCCGGTCGACGCTCCTGGGCACCGCGGGTCGTACGACGGATCGAGCTCCGCGCGGTACGTCTTCTGCGTGACGCCCCAGTACGCCTTTTGGTGGTACGGCCAGAGGAACGCCGAATCCGGCGCGAACCCGGCCTCCGCCATGTCGGCGTCCGACGCCTCACCGGTGCCGTGTGCCACGGCGGTCGGCAGGGACGTCAGCAGATTCGGCCCCTCGGCCGTCCACAGCGTGCCCTCCCAGTCCACGCCGCCGTCGTACAGTCCGGGACGGTTCTCCAGCTGCCAGCGGGTGAGATAGCCACCGTTGGAGATGCCCGTCATGTACGTACGGCGCGGGCCGTGTCCGTACCGCTGGCCGACGGCCCTGCGCGCGGCGCGGGTCAGCTCGGTGGTGCGCCGGTTCCACTCGGCGATCGCGTCGCCGGGACGCCTGCCGTCGGTGTAGAAGTCCGGCCCGCTGTTGCCCTTGTCGGTTGCGGCGTACGCGAACCCCTGCGCCAGCACGTGGTCGCCGATGAGCGCGTCCGTCGCGTACTGCTTGCGGGTGCCGGGCGCTCCGGTGACGATCAGGCCGCCGTTCCAGTCGTCGGGCAGCCGGATCACGAACTGCGCGTCGTGCCGCCAGCCGTGGGTGGCGTTCATCCGCGAACTGTCCGGGAAATAGCCGTCGATCTGGATGCCGGGCACGCCGCTCGGCCCGACGGTGCCCGCAGCGGCGAGCCCCGCCTGGTCGGCGGTGTCGGTGTAGCGGGTGCCGGCGAGGGCGGCCGTGGTCAGATCCGGCAGGCAGGCGGCCTCCTGGTGCTCGGCACCCGGCACGTCGAGCCGGTGCTGCCGGTCGCAGTGGCCGTCGGGCGCTGACGGCCCCGCCGGGCCCGCCGGGCCCGACGGCCCGGTCGGCGAGGCCTCGGCGGGGCCGGTGCCGATGATGGTGAGCAGGGCGAGGGCGAACAGTGGTGCGGCTCTTCGGCGCGAACGCATGGGCGGTCCTCCGGGTCATTCGTGAGACGGGGGGCGCAGCGCCATATCGTGCTGGCCGCGCCCGGCGTGCGGCCATGGGCGCGCGCCACATGCGGACCGGACGCGCCGTGTGCGTCAACTCCTCGCTCCGGCAGGGCGGGGGCGGCATGTCCCCTTCGCGTTCAGCCGGGGCTCCGGACTGTCCGTGCGTACGCGGGCTGCCGAGACACAGCCCTCCCGGTCGCCGCGGGCGTTCGCGGTACGGCGGACGCCGCCGAGGTCAGCCCTGTGCGGCGGGTTCGGAGGGACCGAGGTACTGTGCCAGGTCCCGGCGGGATCCGGCGCCCGTCTTTCGCAGCGAGCGGGCGACATGCTGTTCCACCGTCCGGGCGGAGAGGTGCAGGATGGCCGCGATGTCACGGTTGGTCAGGCCGGTGGCCGCCAGGGCTGCCCCTTCCCGTTCGCGGAGTGAGACCTCGGCGCCGTAGCCGGGGTGTCCCCGTACACGTTCCGTGGGCCGGCCGTGGGCGCGGACGCGGCCCGGGCCCGGGAAGCGGTGCCTGTGGCAGCACGGTGATCGTCGCGGGCGGGGCAGGGCATCCGGTTCGGGGGCTCCCTCGGTGTGACGCGGGTACGGCGCGCGGGGGTCGGAGCCCGATGTGCCGTGGTCGGCGGCGTCCAGCACGCCGGCCGGCCCGAGCCGGCCCGCCGCTTGCTCAATACCGGCCCTGTCAGGTGGCGCGCGGACGCAAACTGCGCTCGATGTCCTCCAGCGTGCGGCCCCGGGGCTCCGGCACCCGGCGAAAGACGAACACCCAGCACAGCCCGTTCATCGCCGCATAGGTCAGCAACGTTGCGGTGAGGCCGAACGTCTGTACGGCGGTGAGCGCGGTGACGGCGATGAGCAGGTCGAAGCCCCAGACGGTGGTCGTGGCCAGGCTGGTGGCAGGTCCGCGTACGGAAAGCGGCAGTACCTCCGGGGCGAGCAGCCATACGACGGTCTGCATGCCGGCGCCGTTGAGGAAGATGTAGGCGAACAGCGCGAGTACGACCGTCCAGCGCTGTACGTCCGACTCCGGCAGCAGGAAGGCAAGAGCCAGGACGGCCATCGCCGCGCCGGAGGCCGGCATCAGCCACAGCAGCAGCCGCCGGCGGCCGATGCGATCCACCGACAGGGCGCCGGTGATGCCCGCGAGAACCAGCATCACGCCGATGCCGATGCCTGTCAGCAGGGCGACGGAGCCGTCGAAACCGGCGTCGGTCAGCAGCGTGGGCGCGTAGTACACCATTGCGTTGATGCCCGTGAGCTGCGAGAACGCCGCGATGCCGAGGGCGATGAGGAGTGCCGGGCGCAGCCGGCCCGAGCACAGGACCCGTACGGTGCCGCGCAGGCTGCGGGGTGCGTTCTGCTCGGCCCGGCACAGGGCGGCGATGTCGTGAACCTCGGTGGTGATGTCCGTGTCCGGGGAGCGCAACCGGGTGAGGACGGCGTGCGCGCCCTTCTGGTCTCCGCGGCCGACGAGCCAGCGGGGGCTTTCCGGGAGCGGCAGCATGCCGACCGCGAGAATCACGGCGGGAATCACGGCGAGTCCGAACATCCAGCGCCAGCCGCCCGGGCCGGCCAGGGCGTAACCGACCAGGTAGGAGATGAGCTGGCCGATGGCGACCATGAGTTGGAAGAGCACCATCAGCCGTCCGCGTATCGCGGGTGGCGCGGTCTCGGCGATATAGACCGGCACCGTGTTGGAGGCGGCACCGACCGCGAGCCCGAGCACGAGCCGCGCCAGAGTGAGCGAGGCGGCGGTCGGGGCGAGTGCGGAAGCGAGCGCGCCGAGTGCGAAGACCGCTGCCACGGCCATGATCACCGGGCGCCGGCCCCAGCGGGCGCTGAGCACGCCCGACACGGGGGCTCCCACCATGGCGCCGACGAGGATGGCACTGACGACCACCTCGCGGTATCCGGTGGACAGGTGCAGATCGTGGCCGAGGTCCAGCAGGGCACTGGAGATGATGCCGGTGTCGTAGCCGAAGAGCAGGCCGCCCAGGGCGGAGACGGCGGCTACCGCGTAGAGGAGGGCGGGAGTTTCGGAGCCGGGGGGCGTACGCCGGGCGGCGGCGTTGCCGGCCGGTTCGAGCACGGTCACGGGGGTCCTTCGTAAGGGGGTCGCGGGCGGTCGGAGCCGTCCGAGTCGGTCGAGTCGGTCCTGGCGAGTCCTGTGGCGTACGAGCCGGTGGGAGTGGTGGTCAGGCGTCGCCCATGACCAGTCCCTCGATCGTGTGCTGTTGGACGATCGGCTGCAGTTCGTCGACGACTCGGGCCTGCAGGTGGCTGCGGACGCGCTCCGGCAGCGCGGTCCAATACGCACGCGTCACGGCCATGGCGTGGTGGGCGTCGTTGCCGGCACCCGGCGCGTCCACACCGAGGACCAGCACAGGCCTGGAGGCGGCCGAACGGTTCGCCGTGCCGCGATGAATGGTCAGTGCGGAGCGGGCGGAGATGTCGCCCCTGCGTGGGTACTTGCGTACCGCTCGCGCTGCGTAGCGGGGGTGGTCGGCCTTGTCCGGGAACATCTCGTGCGTGAAGTCGCTGCCGGATTCCCACTGGGTGCCCGGGGCGATCTCGAAGGGGCCCATGTCCTCGGCGGTGTCGACGGCGGTGACGTTGAAGGCGAGGGAGGTCAGGCGATGCTCCTCGCGCGTCGGCGCGGGAGAGGGGAAGTCGCGGTGCCACGGCTGGTTGACGGCGCCCTCCAGGGGGACGTCGAACCCCAGTTCCACGATGCGGTAGTCGGTGCCGAGTACCGCCTCGCAGACAGAGCGCACCCAGGGATGGTCCACCAGCTCGACGAAGTCGCGCAGCTGCTCGGGGTGGATCTCGACGTAGTAGCGGTTCGGGCCGCGGCCCACAGCGCCGCCGGGATGGTTGCGGGCCTTCTCGAAGGCCCGCTCGATGTCCTCGCGGATCCGGTCGGCGAACTCGGTGGCGAAGGCCGACCGGCGGGCCGTGATGCCGTCGGTGAAGAGATCGCACACGGCCCGGCCGATCTCCACGGCGGTCGGCTCGGCACCCGGCCGTACTCCTGTGGGGTCGCGGTCGGCGGACTGCACGGCTGCGGTTGCAGGGGGTGCGGCTTCGGTTGTCATGAGCGCTGCTCCTCGCGTCGATGAGAGGCGACGGGTTGGTGCACGCCACTCTTGCAACGTGGCATGCAGCGTTGCAATATGTTCAAGCAAGATTTTTTTCTCTGTTACTGGGCGGCTCTCAGTGCGTGAGATGATCGCCTGGCCCGCGACCGACCGGGCCGGAGGAGGCACAGGTGGGAGCGAAGCTCAAGGACGTTGCCGCCCTCGCCGGGGTCTCCGTCCGCACGGTTTCGAACGTCGTCAACGACGCCACCAGCGTCGCACCGGCCACCCGTGAGCGGGTTCTCGCCGCCATCGAGCAGACCGGCTATCGCCCGAACCTGGCCGCCCGCAATCTGCGGCAGGGCCGCACAGGCCTGATCGGGCTCGCCATACCGGAAGTCGGCTCTCCCTACTTCGGCGAACTCGCCGGACTGCTGATCGAGGCGGCCCAGGAACGCGGCTGGACGGTCCTCATCGATCAGACCGCAGGCCGACCCGACCGGGAACGCCGGCTGCTCTCGGGAGTGGAGGGCCATGCCGTGGACGGCCTGATCATCAGTCCATGGGCGCTGTCGCCCGCCGAGATCGGCCGCTGCGCCACCGTGACGCCGGTCGTCGTCCTCGGCGAGATCGATCCCGAAGGCACCGCGGACCACGTGGCGATCGACAACGTCACCGCCGCTCGGGATGCGACCCGTCACCTGATCGCCCGGGGCGCCCGTCGGCCGGCCGCACTGGGACCACAGCCGGAACTGCACAACCGCACGGCCGAGCTTCGGCTGCGCGGTTACCGGGAGGCGTTGGACGAAGCCGGCCTGACGCCTCATGCGGGACTGGAGGCCACGGTGACGTCCTTGCACCGGGCCGAGGGGCACCGTGCCATGAACGCCCTGCTGGACCAGCCTTCGCCCCCCGACGCGGTCTTCTGCTTCACCGACGAACTGGCCCTCGGCGCCCTGCGCGCAGCCCGGTCCCGCAGCCTGCGCGTCCCACAGGACCTGCTTCTCATGGGCTTCGACGACATCGAGGACGGCCGGTACTGCACGCCCAGCCTGAGCACGGTGACCCCCGACAAGCAGCAGATCGCCGAAAGCTCTCTGCAGCTCCTCGCCGACCGCATCTACGGCCGGCTCGCCACCCGCTCCTCACGCCAAGTGGTCGCCCGCCACCACGTGCTCGAACGAGAAAGCACCGGTTGAAGCGGTCTTTCTCCGATTCGTGTCACACCTCATGGCGGGCGCCGGCTGTCAGTCGGCCCGCACGGCCAATTCTCCGAGAAGTGACCAATCGCCCTGCGGCACGCTGGTATTGACGATCCTCGGAGTCTCGGCGAGGAAGGGCGGCAGCGTCTGCTGGGCGGCGTTGAAATGCGTGGAGTTGACGTGTGCGGCACCGGCCTCGTCGTCCCGGAATGCCTCCACCAGGACGTACTCGGTCGGGTTCTCGACGCTCCGCGACCAGTCGAACCACAGGCAGCCCGGTTCGCTGCGCGTCGCTCGCGTGAACTCGGCGGAGATCTTGGGCCACCGGTCCGCGTGTTCGGGCAGGGCGAGGAATTTCGCGACGATGAAAATCATCGGGCTCCTTTGTCGGTTCTGCCGGGGTCATGAGGCCGGTACCATGCGGCCGGGGTCATCGGGCCGGTGTCATGGGGTGAGGATCGCGCGTCCGCGGATGCGGCCGGCGTCGAGGTCGTCCAGTGCGTCCTGGAAGCGTTCGAGCGGGTACTTGGTCGTGTGCAGCCGGACGCGTCCCTGCGCGGCGAGCACCATCAGTTCGCACAGGTCGTTGTAGGAGCCGACGAGGTTGCCGATGAAGTTGATCTCGGTGGAGATGATGTCGATGGTCGGGACGTCGATGTTCTCGCCGTAACCGACCACGTGGTAGTCGCCCGCGCGGCGGAGCATCCGCACGCCGTCCCTGGTCGCGCCGCCCTCACCGACAAAGTCGATCACGACCTCGGCTCCCCGGCCGCCGGTCAGTCCGAGCACCTCCTCGACCTGGCCACCGGTGGCGACGACACCGTGGTCGGCTCCGATGGAGACGGCGAGCTTCACCGCGTCGGGGTTGCGGTCGACGACGATGATCTCGGCGGCCGTGACGGCCTTCAGCACCTGCACGCCGATGTGCCCGAGCCCGCCCGCGCCGATGACCACGCACCGGTCGCCCGGCCGCAGCTTCCGGGCGGCCTTGGCCGCGGCGTGATAGGCGGTCAGGCCCGCGTCGGCGAGTGCCGCTACATCGGACGGCTCCAGGGAGTCGTCGATCCGGACGACACTGCGCGCCGAGGTCTTCAGGTACTCGGCGTAGCCGCCGGCGGTGTCGATGCCGGGGAAGCGGGACTGCTCGCAGTGCACATCGTCACCGGAACGGCAGGCCCGGCAGAGCCCGCAGGTGATCAGGGGGTGCACGATGACCTTGTCGCCCTCGGCGACGTTGGTGACGGCGCTGCCGATCGCGTGTACCCAGCCGGCGTTCTCGTGCCCGATCGTGTAGGGCAGCGTCACCCTGGATTTTTCGGCCCACTGGCCCTCGAGGATGTGGATGTCGGTGCGGCACACGCCGGCCCCGCCGATCCTGACGATCACGTCGTACGGGCCGGTGACCTCCGGGGTGGCGACATCCGTCATCCGGAGCTTCTGGCCGTAGCCGACGACCTGGACTGCCTTCATACGGGTTTCACCTCTCCTGCTGTCGTGCGGAGTTTCACGGAAGAACCGGTGGAGCCGGCGGGGCTCGCCGCGCCGGCGTCGTGGACGCGCGGCGACTGGTCCGCGGCGGACTCGGGATAGCGGGTCCGCAGCAGACCGCGACAGAAGTGCGCGTTGCCTTCGATCGAGAGCCGGACGGAACGGGCGAAGCGCAGGCGAACCGGGATCTCCTGGCTGGGATACGGAAGCCCGTCGTCGTCCACGAGTACCTCCGCCGCCGGGGCGACGCTGAGCCCGAGGGTTTCGCGTCGTCGCCGAAGGGCCCAGGTCGTCGGCGTCTCGGGGAGGTCGGCCAGTGTGATGCCGTGCAGTTCGTCCTCGCTGAGCTCCGGGTTCTCCCGGAGGAGGGCGGTGAGCGCGCGCTCCATCGCAGCGGCGTGCGCCTTGCGGCGAAAGGTGCGGCGCAGCGCTTCGAGGTCCTCGTCCGCCTCGTCGCCGAATGTCCCGCGGTAGCCCGCGTCCGCGGCCAGGCCGCGGTTGATCAGCTCGGAGTCGTGGTGGTCGTCGAGCAGCACCACGACCTCGCGTGCCTGCGGGAGCGCCGTCAGCGCGTCCTTGGCGTCGGACGCCATCAGATACGCGAAGTTGGGCGAACAGAACGATGTCGGGAGCCGGAGGCGTACGGTCAGCGCGCCGTCGGCGGTCGTCTCCACGGAGCGGACGAAGCCGAGATCGGTGATCGGCTGGTCCAGCTCCGGATCGAAGACGCCGTCAAGCGCCGCACGCGCCGCCCTGTCCAGGGTGCCGGCGCACACGTCAGGCCGCCGCTGGTTCGATGACGCCCGGACCGTCCGGGACCTTGATGTCGTACATGGCCGCAGCGTTCAGTCCGAGGATCTTCTTCTTCTGCACTATGGTAATCGGCGCGTACTCGGGCTGCATGTCCTCCGGAATCTGGAAGTCGACGAACTGCTCGATCAGCCACTTGGGGGTCCACAGCGCATAGTCGCTGGAGAACTGGATCCGGTCCTCGTCGAGCCAGTACAGCAGTTCGCCGATGATCTGCGCGAAGTACCGGGGCCGGCTGTGAATGAACGGCATCGCGACCGCGAGGCCGGCGTGCACGTTCGGTTCCTGCGTCGCGATCCAGCAGAAGTCCTCCAGCCGGGGCAGGCCGCAGTGCTCGACGACGAAGTTGAGGTCGGTGAAGTCCGTTGCCGCCTTGTCGACATCCGCGACGTCGAACGCGTCCCGGTCCAGCGGCCGGATCGTCGGCCCCTTGTGGATGTGGATGTTCCTGATCCCGAGCTCCTGGCAGGTCTCGAGATAGCGGTACGTCCACGGGTCGTCCAGCTTGTATCCGCGGGAGCCGCCCTGCCACTCTGCGGTGTACAGTTTCGCGCCCTTGAGCTGGAAGCGCTCCGCGTCACGCCGCAACCGGTCGAGCCCTTTCTCCTCGAAGCGCGGGTCCCACGAGTGGTTGTAGGTCAGCTTGTCGGGATACCGCTGAGCGAGTGCGAAGGACTCTTCGGTCTGCCCGAAACCGTTCCGGTAGAAGGCCCCGAGCCGGGCGGGCTGAAAGATGGCGTGGTCGACGTATCCGTCGACGAAAAGGTCCTTCATCAGACGCTCGCCGCCGTAGTGGAGGAATTCCTCGTACGGCCACAGCTCCGATTCCGGGCTCAGGTTGCGGTGGTAGTCGTAGAAGCAGTCGATGAACTGCTTCCCATGGACATTGAGCCAGTTTTCCGGGCGTGCATCCCAGAGCGCGATATGCGCGTCCACGATGAAGTAGTCTTCGCCGTCCTTTGTATACATGCGTATTCCTCGATGCTCTGTGTCAGGAGAACTGGATGCCGCCGTCGATCATGACCGACTGCCCGGTCATGTAGTCGGAGTCCGGCGATGCCAGATAGGAGACGAAGGAGGCGACGTCCGCGGGCTCCTCGACCCGGCCGAGGGCGATCGCCTCCGCGTACTTCTTGATGGCCCCGCCCTTGCCCAGGCCCTCGGCCTCCGCCAGCTTCTCGTCGATCAGGTCCCACATGGCGGTGCCGACGATTCCGGGGCAGTACGCGTTGACGGTGATGCCATGCCGCGCCCACTCCATGGCCGCGGCCTGCGTCAGGCCGCGCACCGCCCACTTGGAGGCGGAGTACGGGCCGAGCAGCGCGAAGGGCCGGTACGCGACGATGGAGGCGGCGCCGATGATCTTGCCGCCGGTGCCCTGGGCGATCATCTGCCGCGCCGCGGCCTGATAGGAGAGGAAGACGCCGCGCAGGTTCACAGCCATGACCTGGTCGAACTCCTCGGGTTCGGTATCGAGCAGCGATGTGACGCGGGCGATGCCGGCGTTCGCCACAAATACGTCCACCTGGCCGAAGTGCCCGGCCACCTCCCGTACGAGAGCGTCGGTCCGGTCCTTGCTGGTCACGTCCGTGTCCACGGCGAGGGCCCGGCGCCCCGCCTTCTCGACGGCTGCCACTACCTCGTCCAGTTCCTCGCGCATCCCGGGCAGGTCGGCGACGGCGACATCGAGACCGTCCTGTGCCAGCCGCTCGGCGATGGCGCGGCCGATGCCCCGGGCCGCTCCGGTGACGACGGCGGTACGTGGGACATTTCCGGTGGCAGTCATGGGTGCTCCTCTGCTCGGTCGGAGCAGCCGCACCCGGCGTGCGGCCTGCTCTGCCCATCAGGGTGGGGCCGCCCGGCGCCGTCGACTTTTTCAATGTGGAACACGGACACGCATTGCCATCGTGCGGCGCGCGCCGACTTTGGAAGGTGCTGTCGGAGATCTTGCGCTCGCCCACGGAATTCGTAATATGACGGAAACACTCCCGTCGGAGGCACCATGCCCATGGACAGAAACGCGCGGGGGCGGAACGTCGCACGGGCGCGTCTGAAGTTCCTCGAAAGCTCGGAGCCGCCGGCGCCGATGGTGCCAGAGAATATTCGTAACTCCTGGCAGCGCTCCAAGTACCTGGGGATCGGCATCGATGAAGTGATCGCTCCCTACCAACCGGACTACGACCGGGAGAGCCGCCTGATGCGCGCGGCGGTGCCCGTACTCGACCGGCTCGAGCAGACCCTGGCAGGTTCGGACGCCTCCGTGATCGTGACCGACCGGAAGGGGTGGGTTCGCGACCGCCGGGTCGGGGAGAAGCGGCTGTCGGTTCATCTGGACCGGGTCCATCTGGCGCCGGGCTTCAGCTACGCCGAGCAGTTCGTCGGCACGAACGGCATCGGGGTGGCCCTGGAGGAGCGCCGGTCCTCCGTGGTGCTGGGCGCGGAACACTTCAACGAGCGCCTGCAGAAGGTTTCCTGCGCCGCCTCACCCATCCGCAATCCGATCAGCGGGCGGGTGGAGGGTGCGATGAATCTGACCTGCTGGAACGGGTCGGGGAGCTCGCTGATGGCCGCCCTGGCGCGGGAGGCCGCCGATGACGTCGAGCGAATGCTGTACGAGTTCAGCACCTCCTGCGAGCGCGCCCTCCTGGAAGCGTTCCGCCATGCGACGCACTACGGTGACCGACCCGTGCTGTGCGTCGGCCCGGACCTGCTGCTCGCCAACTCCGCTGCCGCGGAACGGCTCACCGGTGACGACCACCGGCTGCTGCACAGGGCCGCCGCCGAGCTGAGCCAGGCGCCGCGCACCCGCAGGAGGGTGCGGCTGGCCGGCGGCCGGTCCGTACTGGTGCGCTGCCGCTCGGTGGCCAGCCCGGCGGGTACGGCCGGTTATCTGGTGAATCTGGCCTTCGACGACGCGACACCGGCGGAGGCGCCGGCCGGGGTGGCGGGGGCCGGGCCCACGGGCAAGCACGGTGCAGCAGCCGGGCCCTGGCCACTGCCGGGGCTGGCCGGGACCGATCCGGCGTGGAA
>JUEG02000862.1_pt1 | contig 12507 bp, 15 predicted proteins | sample 432341 | NCBI WGS metagenome assembly JUEG02 (sample SAMN02953476, study PRJNA257561) | rock porewater metagenome | biome: terrestrial; feature: Opalinus Clay rock; material: porewater; isolation source: Opalinus Clay rock BIC-A1 borehole | place: Switzerland: Mt Terri URL, St-Ursanne ...
CCCCAGTCGACGTTCCCGCCGTTTTGCGTGGCGGTGACCCTGACGTAGATCCACTCGTTAAACAGATTGTTGGCCGTGGCGACATCGAGGGTGAAGACGGTGGCGCCGTCGGAGTCCCGGCCGAAGATGCGGCTCAGGCTGTCCTGCTGCTGGATGTACCACTCAGTGACGGTCCCGGTGGACTTGATCCGCATGAACGTCCGCAGGCTGGAGGGGATGGAGTCCAGCCGGTAGACCCATCGCACGCTCCAGCTGGTGAGCGTCTCGGCAGGGGCGGGGACCTTGCCGTGCATCATCGGCAGATCGCTGCCGCTGCTGGCCAGGGCCGGGAGCGCCCTGGTGCTGGCCAGACTGTCAACGCTGGCCCAGTTGACGCGGCTCAGCGAGAGCGGCGCCACACCAGCGACCGGGCTCGACGCCTGGCTGGCCTTCTCCCCTTCCTCCATCGGCCAGTACGCCAGCGGTCCGTGCGAGGGGATACTCCGCCGCAGGGTGGAGTCCAGGGCCTTGGCGCCTTGTCCGAGGCGGCGCAGGATGCCCGCGGCCTCGATCGGCACCCACACGTCGTTGCCGGAGACGTCCCAGCGAGTGGGCCAGCTACTGACCTCGCCCACGAAACGGGTACGCCGATTGGTGATCGACGTGCCGCCGTTCATCGTCCACACCAGGCCAGCGCCGTCGGTGAAGCTCGCCGCGCCGACCGTCTGCGCGCCGAAGTCCGGGTTCGCTACGACCGTCCCGTCGATGCCGCTACGGATCTCCACAGCGTGGCAGCGGCCCCGTGGGTGGGTGAACTTGACGTTCGTGGCGCGGCCCACGCGTAGCGCTACATCGCTGGTGAAGATGCTCGTGACCCCGGCCTGCACCACGTCGTCACCGAGCTGTGTCCACGGGCCAGAGGTGCCGGAGACCGCGGTGTAGAAGCGGATCGTGCGGCCGGTCGCCCCGTTGTCGGCGTCCAGCGTGACGCGCACCGCTATCCGGCCACTCGACGTCAGGGGCAGAGGCACAGTCGACGACGCCGACACGGTGTCGATACCGTCGGCCGACCACTCGAAGAACAGCGCCTCGTCGCGCGTACCGAAGAACCACGACTTCGTACCGGACGCGAACGCGAACTTGCCGACCAGATGCGTGGTCGTGCTCTGGGTGTAGGTAGTCCAGTTGCTGAGCGTCGCATCGACCCGGATGTCGATGTCCCCGGCGATGTCCAGGGCTGCGGTGTCCGGCGTGCTGGCCTCGTCCGCTGACGTCCCGGGTAGGTCGAGGTACGGCGTGCCCTCGTTGACCGAGACGCGGATCGGCGTATTGCGGCCGATCTTCCCGAAGTACGGCGAGCGCGGGTTGCGCGGGCTGTAGCGGCCGTCCCGGTTGTTGAGGGTCAATGAGCATGAGCCGGGGTCGACTGCGCTCGCCTCATCCTGCCGACCCCGGGTGATAGTGATGAGGTCTCGCAGATAGACGTCGCTCGTGTTGTCGGTCCAGATGCCGTCGATGCTCAGCTCGACGGCGACGTCGAGCGGGCTCTGTGGGAATGCCACGATCTACCTCCTCACCCGGTTCCGAACGCGACCTGGACGTTGCCGCGGCCGCGGACGCGGACCGCCTTGCGGAGCAGGCGGGTCAGGTCGTCCTCGCCGCGGCCGAAATCGAAGGACACGACCACCGCTCCGCCGGAACCGCCGCCGCGAGACAGAGGTGTCACCCCGGCGCCGCGGGGCAGGTGCAGCAGCTCCGGCCCGGCCTCGCCGACCACCGCAGTACCGGCCTGATTGATCAACCCGCCCTTGGCCAGGTAAGGGATGTTGGGCGTGCCGAGGGTGACCGAGGGGATGCTGACACCCATCACCGAGCCGCCGCCGATGGTGAAACTGAAGCTGTTCCACCTACCGATGATCCAGTTGATCGCGGACCTGAATGCGCTCTTGACGCCGTTCCACATGCCGCTCGCGGCCCTGCTGATCCGGCCGGGGATGTTGGACACAAAGTTGACCATGGTGTTCCACCAGCCCTTGACGGTGCGCCACATGCTGCCCGCGCCCTTGCCGATGTTGTCCCACACGCCCCTGATCCACGGCCACAGGGTGTTTTTGAACCAGCCGCCGACGGCCATGGCCGCGCTCTTGATGCCGTTCCAGGCCCCGGTGACGATCTTGCGGAAAGTCTCGGACTTCATCCACAGCAGGACGATCGCGCCGATCACCAGCAGGATGGCGGCGATGATCCACGTGCCCGGCCAAGCCCACATCGAAAGGTTCCACAGCCACTGAGCTGCCGTGGCAATGCCTGTAGCCGCGGCCCAGACGGTCTGCGCGGCGGCCCAGGCCAGCATGCCGCCCTTGATCGCGAGGATGGTCAGAGCGATACCGCCCAGGGCGATACCGAGCGGCTTCACGATCTCCTGGTTGTCCATCGCCCAGGTGACGAAGTGCCCGGCGATCTCGGACAGCTCCATGATCGCTTTGCGCTTGAACGACTCCAGCGCAGCCGCCGGGTTGTCCCCGACCGTAGTGGCCATCTTGCTGGCCGCTCCTTCGACCTTTCCGATCGCGGCGACAGCAGAATCAGGATTGATCGCATACAGCGCTTGCGAAAGATCCTCGGACTGAGTGCCCAGCAAGGCCGCAGCCATCCGCGCACGATCCGATGGGTCCTTGACCCCCCGCAGCTTGTCCGTGATCTCCTGGAGAGCTTCAGTGGCCTTGGGCCCACCGCTGGCGAAAGCATCAGCCATCGCGTCAGCGTCCAGCCCGAGCTTCTTCAAGCCCTCGGCCGCGGACCCGTCCTTGACACGGATGTTCAGTTCCTTCATCGCGTCCGCCACGACATCGGCATCGCGCGCGCCGGCCTGCAGCCCCTGCTGCAAAATACCCGTGGCAGTCGCCCCGTTGAGGCCCAAATCACGGAACTGCGTCCCGTACTCGTTCAGCGTCTCCAGGAAGTCATCGCTCTTGTTCACCCCGGCCTGCATGCCCGCGGTGATGATGTCCAGCGCCTCGTCGGCGTCCTTGGCCATGCCGGTCTTCATCATCTGGCCGACCGCAGCAGTGGTCACCGCCAGGTCCTGGTCGAACGTCTGCGACAGGGCCATAACCTTGGTGGTGACGCCCTCCAGGCCGCCCTCGGCCGCCGAGGTGTCGCCGATCTGCTGATAGACGCCCTTGACCGCCTCGTTGACATCGGTCGTCGACTCGCCCCACGCATTCGCGTACACCGACGCGGACACCTTCGACAGCTCCGCCGCCTTCGCCGGACCCACACCCAGCTGAGCGGCCAGTTTGTCGCTCGCCGCCTCCATATCCAGGTTCGCCGTAACGCCGACACCCAGAGCCGCGGCCACCCCGGCGCCGATCCCGGCCGCCGCAGTGGACATGCGGTCCTTCATCCGCTCCATCGTCGCCGAGGCCCGGTCCCGCGCGACCAGGTTGAAGACCAGGGAGGTATCGGAGGACATGGGTCACCCTGCCTTCTTCAGTTTGTCGCTGGCTTCTTGCTGGGACTTCTCATAGGCGGCCAGCCAGTCAAGGGACGCGTCGGCCCACTCCACTGTCATCAGGCCCCACTCCCACGGGCGGATGCCCAGCAGGTGGGCGGCGTTGCCGAGGTGCCTCAGCCGGCGGTCGGCGGCCGGGCTTTTCCCGAGTCCTCAGTGTCGTCGTAGGCGGTCTCCAGCTCACTGTCGATCTCGCGGAGGGCGGCAGCCAGCTCGTCCCCGTTGAAGGTCTCCAGGGCCTTCTCCCGCATCTCCAGGTACTCGGACCTGGAGAACTGCAGCTCCAGCTCATCCCACGCGAATTCCACGTCCTCGAAACGCGTCTTGGGGTGATCGCGGCGGAGGAAGGTGAAGAGGAGCGCGCGCCGGCACAGACTGTTGCCCGCGACGACGCCCTTGACGAAGTCGGCGAAGTCGCGGCCCGTTCGCCGCTCGATGTCCTCGCGCTCCACCGTCATCAGCTTCCGCGGGTCGTACTTCCACCGCTGCGGATCGTCGGCCCCTTCGGGCGTGTAGACCAGATACATGTGCTGCTCCTATCGGGCCCGGTCGGCGATCCGGCGGGCCATCGCTTCCATCGCATCCAGCACCGCACGCCGGTACCGCTGGGTGTCGCCTTCCATGGCCCGGTCGAACCAGTCGACCTTGCCGTGCTGAGTGCGCCAGACCCCGTTGCCCCAGGACTGGGTGCGCCACCCCGCGGCGCGCTGCGTGCGCTTCGGCGCGTTGGCGAACCCGCGGATGCCAGGAATCTTGCGGGCCTTGACCCGGGCGCCGGTCCACCGGCCGCCCAGCTTCACCTCGGGCCGGATCCGCTTCGCGATCGCCGACCGCAGCGCCGGCGCTGTGCTCATCCCGGCCGAGGACATCGACATGATCCCGCTCTTCGCCTGCGTGGCGGCGGGTTTGAGCGCCTCGCGCATGTTCTTCGCGAGTTCCTTGCGGAGCTCCTTGCCGTCCTCCTCGGCCCGGATCGCCGCCACAAGGGACGTCAGGCCCTCGTGTGTGACCTCCATGTCGAGGAGCCGGTCATCTGAGGTCATCAGGCGGTCGTCCTCGTCACGGCCCCGCTGGTCGGGTAGCCGACAGAGACGGACGCCTCGTCACCCACGCCGCCCTCGATCGGGTTCCAGCCGTTGACCAGGACGCTGCCGCTGTACTTCGGGTTGGAGACGCCCATCGCCGCCTGGTCAAGGCGAACCTCGAACGGCACCACGGTGCCCAGCAGCGGCCACATGATGCTGTCGATCTTGGTCGTAGCGATGTCCTGCAGGAACTCCAGACTGAGCTCGCCGGACTTCAGCCCGCCGAGGAGCTCCTTCCAGCCGAGGCTGGCGTAGGTCGTGACGTCCTTGTCCTCGACCTCCGTGGACAGCTCAACCTTCCGGGTGTACCCGGTCAGGTCCGTGCCGTTGAGACTGACGAAGGCCGCCAGAAGAACCATCTTGGCCATGCTTGATCACCTGATTCCCAGTGAAGAGACGAAGAAGAAACTCGGAGAGGTGCCGGAGATGGTCCACGCCACTCGCCACCAGGTATCGGTGATCGCAGTCCCGTCCGTGCGCAGGATCTGGCCGCCCACCGCCGACGCCGCAGCGAACGTCAGGCGCGTCGTCGGAGACAGAAAATCCGAGGCGTCATCCGATTCGATGCTGGCGGTGATACTCGGCGTCGTGCCGGCCACCGACAGGACATGCAGCGACGCATACAGCCGCTTCCCGGCCGCCACCGCGCCCAGGTCCAGGGCAGTACCGGTACCGGTCGCGGTACGGGTAGTGCCCGGCGGGTGAGCGATCTGCCCGCGCACCAGCGGCCACGATGACTTGGCCGTCCCCGTCCACGGGGCGACCTCGCCCACCGCCTCACCGAGCGTGTAGTCCGCGCGCAGCGCCTTGGTGAAGTACGACAGATTGCCCACGGCGGCACCGTCCGGGCCGATCGTCCACGGGCCGACACCGCCGAGCTCGGACCAGGACACGTCATCGACCAGGCCCGGGTCTCCCGCCTCCCACTGGCCTTCGCCGGAGAACTCCGCCGACGCCAGCCCGCCGAGGACCTCGGCCCACCCGTTGCTGGCGTAGTTGGTGACGTCCTTGTCCTCGATCTCACTGGAGATCTCGATCTTGCTGGATGCGCCGGTCAGGTCGGCGCCGCCGGTGAACAGCCGCACGTTGGTCAGCACGAACTTCGACATCGTCAGCTGCTCCCGTCCCCGATGACTTTGATGATCAGCTCGGCCCCGACGTACTGCGTGCCGGCGTGCTCGTACCAGCGGTAGCCCTGCATCCGCATCAGGTGCAGATCGTCCGCCAGGCCACCGAGCGCGTATGCGCCAGGCGCGCCGCGAGCCGCCTCGATCGCGGCCTTCAGCGACGCAGTGCCCGCCCCGGACAGCAGCGCGTCGAGCGTCTTCTGCGCGCTCTTGTCGTCGGCCCGACCGACCAGGACACGGCACGTCAGCTCAACCTCATCGAGCGAGCGGCGCATCGCCTTGTCGAAATCGATGCTGTACTCACCGACGAAGAAATGCGGGGCCGTCACCGCGTCCGGCACGTACCCGGTACACGTCAGCGTCCCGGACCCCGCGGGGAGGACAACCGCGCGGGCCGCATCGGCAATGGCTTCACGCACCTCGGAGATCTGCACCGCCGCCCCCTTATCCGAAGCCTGGAAGGACGAAGTGCTCGATCAGCGCCCACATGTCCGGGTCGCGGCGTGACAGCCTGACGACGCCCCACTCCGCCGACCCGGTCACGCCCTCCGGGCTGTCCTTGCGCTTGAACAGGCGGGACGCCTGGATGAGTGTGGCCTGCACGATCTCCTCGGGCACCGCGGGCCAGCCCCACCGGGCCGTGACCCGCACCCGGGCCGTGCCGGATCCCCAGCCCGCCGAGGGCCGCAGCAGCCCCGTCACCGGCAGCCCGCGCGCGAGCGCGTTGTCCGGCGTCATCTCGTAGTCGGTGACCGCGGTCCACGAGCCGCCGGCGCCGGTCTCCACGATCAGCCCGGCGTCGTCGCCGATGTCGTCGGTGAGAAGCCGCTCACCGGGTCCATCGCGCACGACTTTCCCGGCCGGGTTGTACGTCCGTTGTACCGCCGTGGCGTCGAGGTAGAACCGTCGGCCGGTCATGCGGTCGATACCGCGGGACGCGGAAGCCAGCGCCTGCTCGAGTAGGGCGTCCCGGTCGGTGTCGGTGATGCCCATCGACAGCTTCAGCGTGGCCAACGTGGCGTAGTCATTGGCCACCGGCGATCACCCCCGTGCCTTGGGCGGCCGGCCACGGCCCCGGGGCTTATCGGCCGGCGGCACGGCGGTCTCAGCGGGCGGCGCCGTCGCGGTCTCCACCGGCTTCGGCTCTGCTACCTGCTCGGCGACCCCGGAGGCGACCAGGTGCGCGGCCTCCGCGGTCGGCAGTTCCACTACCTCGCCCGGCTTCGGCCACGGCTGACCGTTCCGGGTGCCGGACATCTCGACCTTCATACGGATCTTCATCAGGCATCAGTCCTGTGCGATGATCCCGGCGCTGCGCAGCGCCGCGAGAATGTTATTGATGATCTCCTGCTCTGCTGCTGTGTACGTCGCACCGGCGTTGGCGATCGCTGCACCGTGCGTCCACGAGCTGGTGTCCTCGTCGAAAACCTTCGGTTCCGGCATGGTGATCCACTCCTTGACGGGCCCGGCCACGAACGTGTCGTGGCCGGACCTCACTTGGTCGTTACACGGCGCCCTGGAAGACCTTCACCGCGCCGGTCAGGTCGACCAGCGCAGCGTCCGCGCGCATCAGCGCACGGAACGTCACCAGGTCGGAATTGAACGCGAAGTCATCCGAGCGCTCGAACCGCACCCCGCCCGCCATACGGACGAAGTACTGGCTGAAGTCGCCGAAGATCACCGACTTCGCGGACGTCCCGACGGCCGCTACGTTCGGGTCCGTGATGATCGGCTTGCCCAGCAGCATGTCCGGGGCCCCAGCGACCAGAGACTGCTGCCAGATGTACTGGCCGTCACTGCCCTTGAGCTTGCGGAGGGCACCGAGCGTGGCATCCTTCACCACCCAGTGGCAGGAAGCTGACGCCCGGTACGGGGCGATCACCGAGTACTGCAGATCGATCAGGTCGTCCGCAGTCACGACACCGTCAGCCGACGCGCCGGTCTTGCCGACAGTGGCGTCAGTGACGATGCCACGCGGCTGTGCGGTGCCGGTACCGGTGACCATGTGCGCGCCGAACGCGTTGCCCAGCGCGCGGCCGGCCTGCATCGACAGGTACCCCTCAAGGTCCACGCCCGTGTCGTCGACCAGCTCCCGGGACACCTGGATGAGCGTGCCGTACTTGTACGCCCCCAGCGTGATCTGGCCGAACGCCGGGTCGGACGCCGCGATCGTGTCGGCCTCAGCAACGATCGCCGCCGAGCTGTGCGCGGTCGTCTTCGGAACCTGCACCGTCTCACCCGAGCTGGTGTTCAGCACCGTCGGCTGCGTCTGCAGCACAGCGGACGTCTCGATGAGGTGAGCGAACAGCCGCTCGTAGAACGTGGTCGGCACGGTGTTGCCGCCCGCGCCGGTAGTCAGCTTCGACAGGGCACGGTAGTCGACCGGCCCACTCGGCACGACGTCGAAATACCGGGAGCCCTCACCGCGGGCGAATGCCCGCAACTCGTCCGACCCGGAAGACGCCTGCCCGCTCTTCGACTTCCGGGTGTCGCCGGTGAGCCGGTTCATCGCCTCGTCGGCGTCCTTCGCCCGCTGCTCGCCCTCCAGCACCGCCTTGATGCGCTTGTCCAGCGCATCAAGCTCCGCGTTGAGCGCCACCCACGAGGACTCTTCCTCACCGGAGAACGCACGGTTCTCCTCGCTGGCCTTGTCGGCCAGCGCCTTCGCCTGCTCCCACACACCCGCCCTGCGCTCGCGCAGAGCCTGAGCCACCTGAGACATGAAAATGCTCCCGTCGGAAGTCGAATCCAACGGGAGCCGCTTGCCGCCCTAAGCCCGAAGGCTTCTACGCTCGACGCCGGTCTGCAATCGAGAGTCGGTGCTGGCCGCTTCCGTGCTACGCGTGCCGACGGGGTCACCAATCGGCATACCGGCCCTGTGCCGGACACCGGCCGCTAGGCCGACGCGTCTCAATCCCTGATTCTAGACGTACGGGTCCTGCTTGCGCGCGAGCATCTCCATGCGCGCCGCCGCACCCAGGGTCTGCCGCTTCGGGGCGGCCGGCCCGTCCGTGCGGTGGAACAGCTTCCGCAGCTCATCCCGCTCGGCCATCGACCGGATCTCCTCGACGTCCGCGCCGACATGGGCCGCGAGCGACCGCAGACCCGCGCTGGAATCCGGGTACGCCGGGGTATTGACCGGGGCGACGTCCACCAGCTGCACCTTCGCCAAGGTCCGCATCGGGAAACCCTGATCGGTAGTGCCCCACTCGTCCTCGATCGTGCGGAACGCGAACGACGACTTACGGACGTCGCCGCGCTGCACCAGCTCCAGGATGTCCTTGCGCGCGGCAGGCGGATCCACCTCGTAGTCCAGCCCGGTGCCGTCGACCATGAGCCGCAGAGTCCCACCCCCGGTCGAGCCCAGCAGCATGTTGTCGTCGTGGTTGTACCGGGCGATCACGTCCGGCCAGCCGTCCCCACGCGAGGCGTTGAACGCCGCCGCGTCGACGACCTCCACGAACCCGCCCAAGTTCGACGACTGCCGGTTGAACACGGCCGCATAGCCGCCGATCATCTTCCGGTCGGTGGACGCCCGCAGCTCAACGGGCACCTTCGTATAGCGCCGCTCGGTGTCAGTCACCGCGGGCTCCTTCCTCTTCGGGATCATCGTCCGCGCCAGGCGCGGACTCCGGGGCCGAGCCAGGGACAGGGTTCGGGTCATTCCCCCACGGCACCGGCGGCATGTCCTCCAACGCCCGCACCTCATTCGGGGTCTTCCACTGAGCGGACAGCGCCAAGTTGTGCGCCTGGTAGCGCGACAGCGTGTCCGCCCGGATCAGAGCGTCCGCGTTAAAGCGCACGAACTCGCGACCGGGCATGAGCGCACTGAGCTTCGTCTCGATCCGCACCAGCCACGAGCGCAACGTGAAGTTGACGAAGTTGATCGCCTGCTGCTCGACATTCGCGTAGGTCATGGTGCCGCCGGACTCACCACCGACCATCTCCGGCGCCACACCGTAGATCGCCGCGATCTGCGAAGCGTTCAGCCGCATCGTCTCGATGAACTGCGACTCTTCCGGGTTCACCTGCAGCGCGGTGAAATCCCAGTCCGAGCCGTGCACCAACGGCCGGCGCGACCGCATCGCCGCCGCCAGCCGCCCCGAGATCTCCTCCGACTCGACAGGAGTGACCGTCTTCTGCGAGTTCTTCATCACCGCCGGAGGCGTACCACCGTTGTCGAACCACGACAGCCCGTACTCCGTGGCCGACAGCCCGACTCCGATCGTGCGGGCGAACGCCGCCACAGGCGACAGACCCACGACCCTGCCGGGCATCACCACCCACGGAATATGGACGATCTGCTCGCTCGGCACCTCCACGCCCGCCCAGTAGAAGACCGGACGCACCGCGGAGGTCTCATCGACCCACACGTCATCCGGGTTCAGCCACTCGATCATCGTGGGGAACCCGAAATCATCCCGCTGCGTCACCAGCCCGTAGGCATTGCCCCGCATGGCCAGGCTCACCACGAGCTTATGCAGCCACTCGAACAGGTTGTCCCGCGCCGCCGGAGCGAACAGCAACTGCGGCACGAACGACACCGGAGTCCGGTCCGCCCCGTCCCGCCGGTACAACTGGACCGGCAGCGACGCAATCGAATCCGCCAGGATGCGCACACACGCGAACAGCGGAATCAGAGCGATCGCACGCTCCGACGACACCGCCCCGACAGGAGGACCGCCCGACACCCACGGCAGCGACGTGAGCGCCCTCTTCGACACCGCACCCAGCGCCCTGAACGGCGCGACAAGCGCCCGCCCCACACGGCGCCACCTCCCACGCTCAGGCGGCCCATGACCGCCCGCATACCAGACACCATCCGGACCTTGAGTCGGGCCCACGAGATCCCTCCTCACAGCACCGAATCCAGCACGTCATAGTCATCGAGCACAGCCGGGCCCCGCGTCAGCAGCGCCCACCGGGCGAAAGTGACCGCCACGAACGGCGCCACGTCGACCAGCGAGCCCGTACGGTCCAACACCCACGCGTCACCCACCCGCCTTGTCCTCGCCCCGTTCACCGCCGCAGTCAGCGGCGCCTGGTCCAGATGCACCGCGGTGCCCTGGTTCAACGCGTCGGCCATCTGACCGCAGGCCTCGACCACGTCATTCGTACGCAACACGGTCAAATCCCCGCGCTGCGGACGGTCCTTGTCCTCCGGCACATCGATACCCGCAGCCACCAAACCGTCGATCAGCGACCCGGCCGGCGCACCAGAGGACGCCAACGCGACCGTCAACGGCCGGTGCAGCCGCTTCAGCTTCACCACAGCAGGAACCACCCAGTCCGTACCCGGCCGCCGGTCCACCACCTCGAGGTGAACCCGCCCATCCGGGCGCAGAGAGGCCACGCCGATCGATGTCGCGTCCCGTTGCTGGGACACGTCGATTGCGAACGCCACGTCGAAGCCCGGGCGGGACGCCTTGTCAGTCAGTCCGGGCCACTTGGCCTTCGGGACGTTCGGGTCGTCCGGCGGCGTCGCCTTCCGCGTCCGGTTCAGATACGCCCGGTCGAACTCCGCCGGGTCCAGCTTCTCCAACTCCGAGCGGATGACCGTCTCAGTTACCGTGTGCCCCAGCGCCGGAAGCGTCGCCCGCCACGTCGCCGGATCATCACGCGGCAACTCGTCCGGCGCGAACCACTCGAAATACGCGACGCTCGGCCGCTCGCCCGTCGCCCACATCTGCTCAATGAGCTCCCGCCCCGCCGCCCGCTTCTTGTTCAGCCACACGGACTTCTCCGTGCCACCCGCAGACGCCCACCACAGCTGCGCCATCGCCCGCGTCAGCATCGCCGGGCTGAATGCCTGCTCCAGCCGGTCGTCTTCGTGAGCGAACGCCTCGTCGATGACACCCAAGTCGAGCGGCGGCCCGTGCCCGGCCTTTTCGGTGTTCGACGTGATCCCGATCTTCGACCGGGTCCGGCTCCAGATGATCGCCTCGTTGCCGTTGCTCTTCCGCGCCCGGAACTTCCCAGACAGCCGGGACTCCTCCAACGTGGTCAGGAACTCGTCTTCCCACCGGGTACGGGCCATGCCGCGGGTCTGCGCCGCGTACACAACGTTCTGCCGCGGCCACGCGGCCGCCCTGTGGGTCATCAGGCCGAGAATCTGCTGAGTCTTGCCCTGCTGCCGCGGCACACTGAGCCCGACCTCACGGTGAGCGAACAGCCCCGTCGCCGGGTCGATCTCCAACGCCACGTCCAGGACGTACCGCTGCCACGGCATCGGCGGGTACCCGAGCGCCTCCATCACCCGCCATGCCTTCGGACCCAGACTCGGCCGCTCCGGCCGGCGGGGCGTACCCCACAGCGGCGGACACTCCAGCCCGTACCGCTCCCGCAGCTCCTCGCCGAACTCAGTCGGGGGCGCCCAGGTCTCCGAGGTCATCATCGTCCTCCTCGGCGGCCCGGCCCTCCAGCAGCTGAGCAAGCGTCGCCCTGAGCTCCTTGCTCAGCTGCGCGAGCTGCTTCCCCTCCTCGCCGCCGCCGTTGTCGACCTCGCGGGCCAGCGTGTACGCCATCGCCGAGAGCGACGGCTCGACGCCGACGAGGTCGCCGAGCTGCTCGACGTCGTCCCGGACTGCCTTCTCGACAGGTCCCATGACGCCTCCTCAGTCCGTCTGCGGTGCGGCGGGGTAGACGACATCGGGAGGCTCGACTGTCTCTCTGCCGAGGAACGTGTCCAGCGTCACCGGCCACATGGCGTCACGCGGTTCAGAACAGGCGGCTCGCGCCTTGTCCTCGGTGGAGAACACTCCGCCGAGGTCCCAGTCCAGGGCCCAGCCCTCGGCGTCGAAGC
>JUEG02000488.1_pt1 | contig 12503 bp, 12 predicted proteins | sample 432341 | NCBI WGS metagenome assembly JUEG02 (sample SAMN02953476, study PRJNA257561) | rock porewater metagenome | biome: terrestrial; feature: Opalinus Clay rock; material: porewater; isolation source: Opalinus Clay rock BIC-A1 borehole | place: Switzerland: Mt Terri URL, St-Ursanne ...
CTCTTGTTCAAACCATCTGGAATCATGGGACGTAAAGCCAATAAGAAGGTGTAAGGAGGGAATAGCAATGAAGAAATTATTAAGTAATTGGATTGTTCAAGTTTTGCTGTTCCTGAGCCTGCTAGGCTTGACGGCATTCGGTGCACAAATTGTTAACGACATCACGCCACCCTATATTCTTATGATTGGTTTGTTTATAGGCATAAATCTGATCATGGCTCTGGGCTTAAACTTAATTACGGGAGTAACGGGCCAGCTAACCCTAGGTCATGCTGCGTTCATGAGTATCGGGGCCTATGCTTCGGCAATTGCTACTGTGAACTATGACATACCTTTCTTACTTGGAGTATTCATTGGAGGACTCGTAGCGGGTCTAGTTGGTATCATTATTGGATTTCCGACGCTGCGTCTGACGGGAGATTATCTTGCTATTGCTACTTTGGGTTTTGCAGAGATTGTTCGCGTTCAGTTCACCAATATGAAAATTACCAACGGTGCCATCGGGTTCCTAGGCATTGAGGGATCAACAACTTTCCCGATCGTTATGACGATTGCAGTCATGATAATTTGCCTCATGGTATGGTTAGAGAATTCACGAAATGGCCGAGCAATGCTTGCCATCCGAGAAGATGAGGTTGCCTCTTCTGCAGTAGGGATTAACACCACACTGTATAAAATTCAGGCCTTCGCGATTGGCGCTTTTTGTGCCGGCGTGGGTGGAGCTCTATTTGCTCATACGACTACGTTTATTCAACCGACGGATTTTGGCTTTCTTAAGTCCATCGATATTTTAAGTATTGTTGTTCTGGGTGGTTTAGGAAGTATTCCAGGCACGATTATCGGTGCGATCGTCCTTACTGCGGCTCCAGAGGTCCTGAGACCCCTGTCCAACTATCGGATGATGGTTTACGGTCTTTTATTGGTCGTGATCATGATTTTCCGTCCCTATGGTTTAATGGGGGGAGTAAACTTTAGGCAGGTCGTTCGCCGTGCAATCATGTGGCCTAAGAAAAAACAGCCCGGACGGGGGGAATAAAGGTGAGCTTATTATCACTAAAAAACGTTACTATCCGCTTTGGCGGTCTCACTGCAGTTGATACTGTAAACCTAGAAGTGCAACAGGGTGAAATACTGGCCTTGATTGGTCCTAATGGAGCAGGTAAAAGTACAGTGTTTAACCTGATCACTAGTATTTATCAACCTACTGAGGGTGCAATATCGTTTGATGGCAAACCTTTAGTTGGGATCCCTACCCATAAGATTGCGGATATGGGCATTACCAGAACCTTTCAGACCATTCGGTTGTTCAGTGAACTTTCTGTCTTGGATAATGTAAAAATTGGTGCCCACTGTCGTGGAAAAGCAGGCTTGTTTCATGCTTTAACTCGTTTGCCAAGTATGAAACGTGAAGAAGCAGAACTGGAAGAAAGATCGATTAAAGCGCTAGAATTTCTTGATTTGGCTTCGAAAAGGGATGAAATGTCCAAAAATCTCTCTTATGGAGAACAAAGACGATTAGAAATTGCTAGGGCGTTAGTGTCCAAGCCAAAAATCCTGTTGCTCGATGAGCCTGCTGCTGGGATGAACCCTCAGGAAAAAGTGGTCTTAATGGAAATGATCCGCAGAATTCGCGATACAGGGATTACGATATTTCTAGTGGAACACGATATGAAGCTGGTCATGAATATTTCTGAGAGAATCGCCGTGCTCGATTATGGCAAAAAAATTGCTGAGGGAACTCCTCTAGAGGTTCGCAGTGATAAAGCTGTTATCGAAGCATACTTGGGCTCCGGTAAATTTAAAAGTAGAATCCGGCGCTAGAGAGGAGACCAAGACATGTTAAAGTTAGAAAAAGTTGATGTTAGCTACGGCTCGATTAAGGCTTTACATGGCATTTCCCTAGAAGTGAAAACAGGGGAAATTGTTGCATTAATTGGCGCCAACGGAGCGGGAAAGAGTACGACTCTTCGCACAATCTCAGGACTGTTAAAACCGTCCAATAAAGACAGTAAAATTATATTTAAAGATGAGTATATTTATGGAATTCGTGAGGGAAGCCGAAAATATGAAAGCATGCCTCCTTTTAAAATTGTGGAGATGGGTCTATCCCACGTACCTGAAGGGCGTCATGTGTTTCCCCTGATGACTGTCTACGAAAATCTTCTCATGGGTGCCCATAGTCGTAAGGGTAAGCCTGGACAGTCAGATTTCGACCGAGTATATCATCACTTCCCAAGGCTCAAGGAAAGAATTAAGCAGGTAGCGGGAACGCTATCTGGTGGCGAACAACAAATGGTCGCCATGGGCAGAGCCCTGATGGCTAGTCCGAGTCTACTAATTCTCGATGAACCGAGCATGGGCTTGGCCCCGATGTTAGTCGAGGAAATATTCCATATTATTGAAGACATCAATGTTGCAGGAACAACCATTCTCCTAGTAGAGCAGAACGCTCACCTGGCCCTGGAAATTTCCAACCGAGCTTATGTTTTAGAGACCGGAACAGTCGTATTGGAAGGTCCAGCTCAAGAATTGGCTAAAAATGAAGCTATTCGTAAATCGTATCTTGGAGAGTAGGTTTTGGGAAATGATGCTAGCCCCCTTGCTTAAGTCGAGGGGGCTATTTTGTATTATGTGAAGTAGTTCTGCTGATGTCTGAAGAGAAGGAACTAACAGATCATTAGAGAATGATACTAATTACAATGCAATTTAAGTATAGCAATCGGCTTAGGATAATAGCAGTTGACTTTAGCTGCTTAAAGCCAAGATCGGTAGAAATTGGAGTGATAAGTGCTTGGTGAAGGGCAAGATATTTAACATAATGAAGTATTCAATCCATGATGGTCCAGGTATCCGGACCACAGTATTTTTCAAGGGCTGCCCGCTTAAATGCCCGTGGTGTCATAACCCGGAAAGCCAAGCGTTTGCTCAAGAGTTGATGTATAGACCGGAGCGGTGCGTCGGTTGCGGGCAGTGTCTGGAGATTTGCCCGAGCGGTTCGACCATTTCCGTTGAGGGTAACATGGGTTACATTAGAGAAAAATGCCTAACTTGCGGAGAATGCTGCACGGTTTGTCATGCGGGGGGCAGAGAGCTTGTCGCAAAGACGATGACCGTGAGCGAGGTAATGGCTGAGATCGAGAAAGATGTCATTTTCTATGACGAATCGGGAGGGGGGGTGACATTTTCGGGTGGAGAAGCGATGATGCAGCCCGAATTCCTGCTGGAAATACTTAAAAGTTGCCAGAAGCAGGAAATCCATACTGCTGTGGAAACCTGTGGGTTTGTCAGCCTAGACTCCTTGCAAACAATTAGCAAATACGTGGACTTATTCCTGTATGACATAAAACTGATGGATAGTGAAAAACACCAAGCCGTAATAGGGGTACCTAATGAATTGATCTTAAATAATCTGCGCTGGCTTGCTGAGCACCATCCGAAGGTTATAGTCCGGGTCGCAATCATTCCAGGAGTTAATGACGATGACGAAACCCTTCAGCAAATAGGTAAGTTTGTGTCGTCTTTAAAACTGACAGAGATGCATTGTTTACCCTACCATAAATCAGGGGTGGATAAGTACCAGAGGCTTGGTCTTGAGTATCGTCTGCCAGACCTACAATCGCCAGACAATGGTCGAATGGAAGAGATTGCTAGAAAGTTGGAGCAGTTTGGTATAATGGTGAAAATCGGGGGATAGCGCGTAAGAATATTGATATAGCCTTTAGAAGCATGTTGCATAAAAAGTGAATGGAAGTAGAAATGAAATAAATATTAGGAAAATGAGTCCTTTTTAATGTATAATAATATTGCAATATAAGATTAAGAGCTAATTAAGAATAAAGATAAATAATATCGTTTAGAAACCGAAGGAGTGATATTTAATGAATGAGCGAGTAACAATGCTCAGGCAACGAAGCCTAGAGACGGAAGCATATATTTCCTCTGAAAGAGCTGAGCTGCTAACGGAATTCTACCGTGTGGCTGGGAATACTTCTGTACCGGTTAAACGGGCTTTGGCGTTTAAGTATTTGTTGGAGAAAAAGGAGATTTGTATTAACGAGGGTGAGTTGATTGTAGGGGAGAGAGGTCCAGCGCCGAAAGCTACCTATACCTACCCTGAACTTTGCTGTCATAGCCTAGAGGATTTGGACATTTTAGATTCTCGTCAAAAGATCTCTTTCAAAGTTAGCCCAGAGGTTCGTAGTTCATATGAAGAGCAAATTATTTCTTACTGGGAAGGCAAGTCGATGAGAGATCTCATCTTTACTGAGATGTCCGAGCCCTGGAAAACAGCCTATAATGCTGGTATCTTTACGGAGTTTATGGAACAACGAGCACCAGGGCATACAGTCCTTGATGATAAAATTTATCGACTGGGTTTCCTCAATTTCATCGAGAAGATTGATGTCCATCTGGCGAAACTCGATTATTTTAACGATGCTGAGGCTTACTACAAGCAAGAAGAATTGAAAGCGATGCGAATCAGTGCCGAAGCCATCGTCTTGTTTGCCAAACGCTACGCGGAAAAAGCTCTAGAATTAGCCCATACGGAAACAGATGCAGTGAGGAAGATGGAACTGGAGAAAATCGCTGAGGTCTGTTCGTATGTTCCGGCCAATGCCCCACGGAATTTCCAGGAAGCATTGCAAGCGTATTGGTTTGTGCATTTAGGCGTCATCTTAGAACTGAATACCTGGGATGCGTTTAGTCCAGGACGCCTGGATCAACATTTGTATCCGTTCTATAAAAAGGGTTTAGCTGAAGGAATGCTGAATGAGGAGCAGGCTAAAGAACTGCTTCAGTGCTTTTGGGTTAAGTTTAACAATCAACCGGCACCGCCCAAAGTTGGGGTAACTGCAGCGGAAAGCGGTACATATACGGATTTTGCCAATATTAACAGTGGTGGGCTGAAAGCGGATGGATCTGATGGAGTTAATGAGGTCACTTACTTAGTGTTAGATGTGATCGATGAAATGCGTCTCTTGCAGCCGAGCAGTAATATTCAGTTGAGCAAGAAAAATCCGGATCGTTTCTTGAAACGTGCGGCTAGGATAATCCGGAAAGGTTGGGGTCAACCCTCAGTGTTTAATGCTGACACTGTGGTCGAGGAACTTCTGCGCCAGGGCAAATCAATCGAGGATGCTCGGCAGGGCGGGACGAGTGGGTGTGTGGAAACAGGGGCTTTTGGCAAGGAAAGTTATATTTTAACTGGGTATTTCAACCTGCCCAAAATCCTTGAGCTAGTCCTGCATAATGGCTTGGACCCTAGGACGGGTCAGCAATTGGGCATAATAACAGGAGAGCCAAAGACGTTTGATTCCTATGAGGCCCTATTTGAGGCTTTTAAGAAACAACTTCATTATTTTATGGATATTAAGGTTAAAGGAAGTAATATAATTGAGCGGCTTTACGCGACATATATGCCCTCACCGTTTCTTTCGCTGCTGATTGATGATTGCGTCACGAAGGGTAAAGATTATAACGATGGTGGCGCTAGATATAACACGAACTATGTACAAGGGGTTGGCTTAGGAAGTCTAACTGATATGTTATCTGGCCTAAAATATCACGTCTTTGATCAGAAGGATCTAACCATAGAGCAATTACTCAGGGCTCTAGAGGATAACTTTTCGGGTCATGAAGCAGTGCGTCAGCAATTAATGAACAAAACGCCGCACTTTGGAAATGATCAAGATTATGCCGACGAAGTTATGGTTGATATTTTTAATGCCTACTACGATGAAGTGAATGGCAGGCCAAATACCAAGGGTGGAGTTTACCGTATCAATATGTTACCGACGACCTGCCACGTTTATTTCGGTTCTTTCATAGGAGCATCCTCTGAAGGACGTAGGGCATGGGAACCACTCTCAGAAGGTATTTCGCCAGTTCAAGGAAGCGATCGGCTAGGGCCTACAGCGGTGATTAAATCGGCTTCTAAGTTAGATCATTCACGGACCGGAGGAACTTTGCTGAACTTGAAGTTTACCCCTCAGGTGCTAGAAGGGGATGACGGGCTTAATAAACTCGCACACTTGGTACGTTCTTATTTTAAACTGGGAGGTCATCATATTCAGTTTAATGTTGTCAGTGCCAAGACGCTCAGGGCTGCTCAGGCTGAACCAGAAAAATATCGTGATCTGATTGTGCGAGTTGCCGGGTATAGTGACTATTTCTGCGATCTAAGTGAGGCCTTGCAGGAAGAAATCATCGGTCGGACTGAGCACACAGCGTTTTAGGTTGCTCTAAGGGGATCTACTCTGACCATCAAATAGGAAGAAGTATAAGTTAACGACTAGTAGTGCTGAACCTTTCACTTGAGTATGATTCCTGGATAACCCCTTCACGTGAGGAGATAAGCCATCAGACGGAGGGCCTCAATATTCAGAGTCTACTCTGGCCAGTTAAAGGAGGGGGAAACGATTTGAAAAGGCAAATTAGTAAATCTAACTATTCCTTAGTTAGTTCAGAGCTCAACCATTTTGAAAGTACCGGTCTCATCACCGGAGAGCAAAAGACTGGGATCTTGGAGAGTTATGACGTTAAAGGTGGTCTCAACTTCATTCGAGTTGTGGTGACGATTGGCGCGCTCTTGGTAGGTCTCGGAATCTTGAGTTTTATCGCCAGCAACTGGGATGGAATCAGCCATTTAGTCAAGCTTCTGATTATCTTCGGAGTTTTCTGTGGGGTAAACGTTGCAGGTTACATGCTCTCCGAGAATAATCCCAAGACAGGTCGAAGTATTATTTACTTAGGGACTCTCGTTTATGGAGCAGGTATCTTTTTGATTGGACAGATGTATAACTTTGGAGGAGACTTTCCCACCGCGTTTCTACTCTGGTCTTTGGGAGTGCTTCCAATGGCATTTCTGTTAAAAGATCAGTATTTAATGCTGTTTGCAAACGTTCTCTTTATGGTCTATCTGTTTGGGTCGTATGATATTGGCTTCCCTTATGCAGGGTGGGTCGGGGTACCAGTAGCGTATCTAGCCTATAACTATTTTGAAAAATCTAGACGCCTCTTGTTCATCGCCAATCTAACGGCCTTAACGTTTATCCTCGAAATTACTCTTAGATATGAGGTTGAGGGATTATATATTGCTCTGCTATTTTTCGTGATTGGTCTTGCAATGTACGGGATAAAACACACCATAGAGTCTGATTTATTTCGGATTCAAGGTAATATTTTGTTAGGAGTAACCGGTGTGATACTAACTTTCCCTGATATATGGGACATAGTAGTTAGTGCTCAGTCAACACGTTTAGTAAGTATTCTCTTTGCACTAGCCTTCGTTGCCTTGCTGTTTGTCCTCATTAGAAAAGGAAGTCTCATCAGCCTGCTCTTTGTGTGTGTTACTATCTTCAGGTATTATACAGATACCTTTGCATTTTTACCGAAGTCGCTGTTCTTTATTGTCGGCGGACTGCTGTTACTTGGCTTTGGTTTTTACTTTGAGCGGATGAGGAAAACTTCAAAAGGGGGTGCGATCGCATGACTAAGAAAAAAACGTTCTTACTAGCTGTGGCGATTCCCTTACTGATCCTTCTAGCAATGACCGTTAAACCTCAAGCGACTCTGCTTTTCGGGCAAGAGATAGTTCTAGAAACGAAGGCCTATGATCCAACGGACTTGTTTAGGGGAGATTATGTAGCTATTAATTTTGCCATTTCGGATGTTCCAAAGGCTAAGGTAGATCTTCCGATCGATAAGATTAATGGGAAGAATCTCTTTGTTAGCCTTAAACAAGAGGGCAAGTATTATGTTGTCGACCAAGTGAGCGAAAGTAAACCTAAAGATGGGATCTATCTTAAAGGGAAGTTTCAAGAAATCTATAATCCGATTAACGAGATCGATATATTCAGAGTCGATTATAGTCTGGACAAGTATTTCGTTGAACAAGGAAGTGGAATGGAGCTCGAGCAGGAATCCTTCAAGGGAGGACTTGATGGAACAGTTAAGGTGCTAGGAGGGTATGGAGTTCTGACGGGGATAACTAAGCGATAACAGTTATAATACCAAATAGAAAAGCAAACTGTATCATATTTGATATAGTTTGCTTTTCTATTTGCATATCTACACAAGGATAGGGCAGATGGTCCTGTAATTGTTTTTATAATATTGTATTATATTCATAAAAGTATAGACATTATAGTCAATGGGGACCGTAGTGTTTCCCCCTGGGGCCAGAGTACCAGCGGAAGGAGCGGGAGTTCATGCTGAGCATGAATACTCGTTTATAATGAGTGGCTCACTCTTAACAGTGAGTGGAGGGAAAGAATGCCGTATATCCGAAGGGCAAGCATCCTTGATCCCTGCGGGAGAAGAACACTGGGCCATTAATGATGGACATGAAAACTGTGAATTGATTTGGGTACTAGTGAAATAGCCGAGACTTAGAAGGAGGATACAAGGGTTATGGTTGGCTTTATAGCAAGGATTATGAAAATCCAAGAAATTATGCAACGCCAAGGAACGGATTACATGCATCCCATTTGTTTTATCTTACCGGATTAAAGGTTACAGCGGATGAGAGGCTCCAAATTCTTATGGACCTAAATAAGAAATATTTATGATTGTGAGACTTAAAGCAATGAGTGACAATCTAATCGGGCATGACAATTTACTAAGAATAAAAAACCTAAATGTTCGGTTCAGGACCACTGAAGGAGCGTTTAATGCGGTTAGGGATGTAAGCATCTCGATGCGTTCTGGAGAGACGCTCGGTATTGTAGGGGAAAGTGGCAGCGGCAAAAGTGTAACGGCGCTCTCGATTATGAACTTAGTTCCTAATCCCCCTGGAGAAATAAGCGGAGAAATCTTCTTTAATGGCCATGATTTATTAAAATTGCCCACCAAAGGCATTCAAAAAGTCCGAGGCAATGAAATAGCCATGATCTTTCAGGAGCCTATGACTTCCTTAAATCCGATCCACACGTGTGGCAAGCAGATCATGGAACCTCTGTTACTGCATAAAGGCTTCAGCAAAAAAGATGCCAAAGCGCGCACGTTAGAACTCTTAAAGATGGTTGGAATTCCTCTTCCTGAGCAAAGGTTCAACGAGTACCCTCATCAATTATCTGGTGGAATGAGACAGCGGATTATGATTGCTATGGCACTGGCTTGTCGTCCTAAACTGCTCTTAGCAGATGAGCCAACCACAGCTCTGGATGTCACAATTCAGGCCCAGATTTTAGAATTGATGAAGAATTTGCGTAAGGAAATTGACTCCGCCATTATTATGATCACCCACGATTTGGGTATTATCTCCGAGATGTGTGATCGTGTGGTAGTCATGTATGCCGGGCAGGTGGTGGAGTCTAGCCCACTTAAGGATTTGCTCAGAGAACCGTTGCACCCTTATACGGAAGGACTTTTAAAGTCTATTCCAACGATAACTAGAGAAAAGCAACGCTTACATACGATTGAGGGCACTGTTCCCAGTCCTTTCGATATGCCAAAGGGTTGCAGCTTCCAGCCTCGGTGTGTATACTCGACGGCCATTTGCTCCGAGAAGACCCCTGATTTGATCCATGTCGCAGAAGAACGTGAAGTTAGATGCTGGCACCATGCGAAAGCATTAAGTAGGGGCAATAGGAGTGTACAACATGAAAGATAATGTGCTTGTCCAGGTGCAAAACCTAAAGATGTATTTTCAGACGGAAGGAAGCTATTCTTTTACGAAAAAGTATATTAAAGCTGTCGATGACGTGTCATTTGAACTCTTTAAAGGAGAAACATTTGGTTTGGTCGGTGAATCAGGGTGTGGGAAAAGCACACTTGGGCGCACAATGCTGGGCCTTTATAAGCCCAATGCTGGTAAAGTGATGTTTGAGGGAGAGGATATTTTCACCCTTAATAATAAGAGCATGAAAGATATGCGTAAGAAAATGCAACTTATTTTTCAGGACCCCAGTGCTTCTTTGAACCCGAGGAAGACCATTGCGGATATTTTAAATGAACCTTTTCACATACATCAAGTCGGAACCAAGATTGAGCGCAAGGAGAAAATCAACGATTTATTGGATAAGGTGGGCCTCTCAAACTATCACCTGAGTCGTTATCCCCATGAAATGTCTGGGGGACAGAAACAACGGGTCGGCATTGCCCGGGCTTTGGCCTTGAATCCCAAGCTAATTATCTGCGATGAGCCGGTTTCAGCGTTGGATGTTTCGATTCAGGCGCAGGTGATTAACTTGTTGGAAGACCTTCAGAAAGAGTATGATTTGACGTATTTATTTATCTCTCATAATTTAAGCGTGGTCCATCATATATGCGACCGTGTCGGTGTCATGTATTTAGGGAAACTTGTGGAAACCGGTAATCATGAGGATATCTATCGCAACACTCAGCATCCTTATGCCAAGGCTTTGATATCTGCTATTCCTCATACTGATCCAGATAATCCGATAGAACGAATCCTGCTTAAAGGGGATGTGCCAAGTCCTGCTAATCCTCCAGCGGGTTGCCGTTTTCATACAAGGTGTCCTCAGGCAACAGGCTTATGCGCTCAGGTTGAGCCGCCTCTAAAGGAGGTGTTTGCAGGTCATTTTGCAGCTTGTCATCAAGTGTAATCATTTGAAGAAGGAGGGATTACTAGATTCTGATGTCTTAGGGTGTGGGAGTAGAACTAAACCCCAAAATTCGACTCGAAGGGAGAGGGAAACTATGAAGAAGAACTATGGAATTCTGCTGGCATTACTAGCCATTGTGTTACTCTTGGCTGGGGGATGCGGTGGCAGTAAGGCTGTCGAGACAAAGCAGCCAGCAGCCGAGGGTAGCAAACAGTTGATTATGGCTCTTGACCCAGACTATGAAACGTTCGACCCAGGCCTTGCATATGAGGTCTATGGTTTACTTGTCTTGCATCCGGTTTATGATACTTTGATGCAGTTCGAGGAGAATCTTGATGCTCCAAAATACGGCATAGCGGAAAGCCACGAGGTCAGTAAGGATGGTCTTAGTTATACCTTTAAGCTCCGTAAGGGAATAGTGTTTGCTGGCGGTGACGCGCTGACCTCCAAAGATGTCAAATGGAGTGTTGAGCGTTCGATTAACTTAAAAGGTAATGGCGCGTTTTTGGCGGATGGAATCATTTCGATCGAAACCCCTGATGCGGATACAGTAGTTTTCAAGCTGAAAGAGCAAGATGCTTCTTTCTTGACCAAACTGACCTATAACGCGTTTGGAGTGATTGACAGCAAATTGGCGATGGCTAATGGAGCAACCAATTCACCAGGTGCTGATACCACAGATAAAGCTAAATTATGGTTTGACTCGCACTCAGCTGGATCCGGTCCCTACGTAATTGAATCCTATACTCCTAAGGTGGAAGTAGTCTTAGCTCGTAATAAGAGTTACTGGGGGGAAGCTCCATACTACGATAAAGTAGTTTTGAAATCAATCCCTGATCCTGGGACTCAATTAATGATGCTCGAAAAAGGGGATATAGATATTGCGTTTAACCTAGGTCCTGAACATGTCAAGCAAATCCAAGGTAAGCCAGGCATTGAGATTAAGAAAGCACAATCAATGACCCTGACCTTCCTGTTGATGAACCGTGATCCCAAAATTGGTGGACCCATTGCTAATCCGGATGTACAAAAGGCAATTCGATTGGTTCTAGATTATCAAGGTATACAGACAATTGCAGGTGAAGGTTCCGTTACACCTGTTGCACCGTTTCAAGTCGGATTTTTAGGGACTTTGCCTCCGAAAGATCCGAAAACCGCTCAAGACATTGAAAAAGCTAAAGCGTTAATGAAAAAAGCCGGCTATGAAAAAGGCTTCAAAACTACTCTAGAAGTAGCGACCTTAGCAGTAGAAGGTATGGATTTGCCAACTCTAGCTCAAAAAATCCAAAATGATTTGCTTCAAATTGGGATTGAAACCGAAATCAAGACCTCCGACATCATGATAGCTCTTGACCCCTATCGCAAAGGCAATCAGGCTCTGTCGCTTTGGTATTGGGGCCCAGATTATCCAGATCCCAACACCCAGTTAGCATTCTTGCCAGGCAACTCAGTGGGGCTTCGTGCCAATTGGACTGCTGACATGAATCCAGAACTAGCAGCATTAGGTAAAAAGGCTGCCGTAGAAGTTGACAAAGCTACTCGGGTCAAGTACCTTCAAGAGATTCAAACGAAGATGGATGAAGATAGCGCTTTTAATGTCTTGCTACAACATGCTCGTCATTACGCAACCCGTGATAACATCCTAGGCACTGACTATATCGATCTCTATAAAATCAATCTCAAAGATGTTTCAGCTAAAAAATAATCATGATAGGGGGCAGGTGCATCCTTGCATCTGCCCCACATTGCAATATTTCATTAGCAAAAGGCTTTAAGGAGGTGAAACATACGTTGGGACTTCTAAAATATATTGCTAGAAGATTGCTATTCTTAGCGTTCCTTGTCATTGGGGTTTCGATGGTTGTCTTTTTCATTTCCCACTCTGTGCCCAGTGACCCTGTTTTGGCCAATTTAAGCCAGAGGAATATTGATAAC
>JUEG02000493.1_pt1 | contig 12500 bp, 13 predicted proteins | sample 432341 | NCBI WGS metagenome assembly JUEG02 (sample SAMN02953476, study PRJNA257561) | rock porewater metagenome | biome: terrestrial; feature: Opalinus Clay rock; material: porewater; isolation source: Opalinus Clay rock BIC-A1 borehole | place: Switzerland: Mt Terri URL, St-Ursanne ...
TCGTTCCTTTCGTTCCTTTCGTTCCTTTCGTACCGAGCAGATCTGATACCAGTTGATTAAGTTTCCCTACGATAACCTCCTGAAGCTGAACCACGCCTTGGGGATTTTCCAGACAGTAGCTAATTCTGGACAAAACATCGCCCCCAAACTCTGTCTGAGGGTTTAGACAGGACTTCTTGTTAAGGATTTTCCCGCTGGCTAGGTCGAGCAGATAAGCTGAAATACCGGTGGTGCCAATGTCAATAGCAACTCCTAGTAGCTCGCCTAGTTCGGGTCCTAGGTCGATAAGATAATTGTCGATTAGAACTCCATAGAGTTGAAGCGTTCTAGCCTGCTCTAGTTCCCCAAACTTCCGGTAAAGGTCCACCGAGCGAGCGTGATAAGGCAAACCTTCGAGGTAGGGGAGAGCTGTCTTTTCGAGAGTGGGTAACATAACCTGCTTTACCGAGCTGTCGAGGTCAACCTCAATCGACAAGCCTTGGTTGATGGTCTTGAGCTCGTTCTGTCTAGAGGGAATCTCGATCCAAACGTCCCCCTTAACCCGAGCCAGACAGGCCAAACGAATGTTAGGGGTATTGATGAACACACTCTCTAATTCCTCAGCAGGGTAGAGGTCACCCCAAACCTTGACCCGACATTTGCCACAAAGACCTAAGCCATTACAGGGAGTCTCTAAAGCTAGACCGGCAACTCTAATGCACACAGAAAGCAGAGCTCCCTGGGCAACTTCGATGGATTTATCCTCCTTGGTGAAATGCACCTTAACCATGGTTATGATAAGACCCTTCTTTCACGTAATCTGTCATTGCTTTGAGGTTGCTGATAGGGGTAGCCATGCTCAGACCGCAAGCCGGTGCAACGATATCCACCCCAGAATGGAGAGCGTTGTGGGTAATGGATACAATCTTCGTAATTTCCCCAGTATGCAGTAGTTGGGTACTAACATTGCCCATCAGTCCCGCTTTGATTCCTGCTCGAGCATTTTTCAGGTTGACGATAGAATCAAAACTCACAGCATTAGCCTCTACCTCGTTGAGTGATTCAATGATATTGCTAGCATTACCACAGATGTGAAGTATGACGGGAATGCCTTCCTTATGAAGAGCCTCGATGATAGTTTGATAGTAGGGGACTGCGAATTTTTGGAAATTGCGGGGTCCCAGAATTTCTCCGGTCGCAGTAGGGTCCGAGATGGATATAACGTCCGCTCCGGCCTTAACCATCTCTAAAGCATAGCGGACGAGGTAGTCATTAATGAAAGTCAAGAAGCGGGAGGCTCGCTCGGGTTCTCGCCGCAGCATTTTGAACATTTCTAACGGCTCAACAACCGAGGTGGCCGTACTGATATGGCCGGAAATATTACCAATGACAGGGACTTGGCTGTTGTTGTTGTTGTTGTTTGAAATGTTGCTATGACTAAGTTCCCTAATAGCCGCTAATACGACTCCCATTCTGCCAGTGGTGACATCAACTGGATACTTTTCCATGATGGCTTCTAAGGATTGGTCGTTATACAGAGTGACTCTCGGCTCGATCAGATTATCGCCTAGACTAACATTGGCCCCGAGGGCTTCAACTTCTGCCGTTAGGCAAAACGGCACACCATAATTTTCAAAGCCGATCAGTTGATTAATTTTTCGTGCAGCACTTACCATGGCTTTAGTGTCGGAGTGATGCCCGCCTCCCACTTGATCGGAAAGCTCTGTCACACAGGCACTCATCATACCTCCAGGGCAAATAACGGGAGGCCGGTCAACCATGTCTCCGTTCAATACGTTTAAAAGGCGTTCTTTTTCATTCAAAACTCATTCACCTACTTTATACTCATAGCGACCATGGCTCCGCGCCACATCCATCATAGCCTGGATATGCTCCATCGGTACCTTATTTCCTGTTTCGCACCCTGTGGAAAGGACAAAGGCTGGAGTATACCCTTTCATGGTATCCAGAGCCTCCACACAGACCTTGTGAATCTCATCGACGGGTCCGAAGAGGAGCTCGTTGGCAGGATCAATATTACCGAGGATAAGTGCTCTGCCAGCCACCTTTTCGCGAGCAATCGCCAGGTCACATTTATCGATACTGATCACATCTGAGCCAGTATCGGTCATCTTATCCACAATTTTGTGGGTCTTGCCGCAGATATGAAGCGGAATAAGTGCTTCAAGCTCATGGGCTAAATCCACGAGTTCTTTGATATAGGGAAAGGCAATTTTGTCAAACATCTTGGGGCTAAACAGACTGCCAGAGGCGATAGGTTCTAAAATAATCGGCATGGCGCCATAGCTCACTATTTCGCGAATCAGATTTTTACAGCTGTCGGTCGCCATCCTTAAGAGGGTATGGCAAAGTTCTGGATCAGCGTAGGTATCACGGGCAAAGGCTTCTACCCCTCTCAGGGTGGCGGCAGTAGAGACAGGTCCTGAAAAACAAACCGAGATGAAAACCTGATCACCGACGGCTTTGTTAACGATTTCTAATGCCTTATAATAAACCGGAAATTGCCCATCATTCTTTACAGCAACTTTAATTTTGCTTAAGTCTGCCCTAGAGTTAATGATAGGAACTTCACAGTTAGCGGGTTCATTCTCGGAATAGTCTAGTTCAGCACCCATCGCTTCCGCGACATAGGAACAGTTCGTGAAGAGATAAATCAAATCATAGCCAAACTTCTTAAAGCCCGCAATGTGAGCATCGGCCATGACTTGGCCGTCAAGTTGATATTCCTTGACAGTTTTGCCAATCAGCTGAGCAGTATTAGTCGTTACGATGGGCATACAGATAACTCTGTCAAGAGGTTTTCCGGTTAATAGGGCTAGAACCCGTTCTTTGGGGGTTAAGATATCGTCCCTTATTAGCATTCTAGGCCCTCCCCATCAGTTCTTTGGCTTTTCTCACAGCTGAGCTTGCGTCATTGGCGTAGAGATCGGCCCCGATTTTATCACAGAACGTCTGGGAAATAGGACCACCGCCAATCAGTACCTTGTATTTATCTCGAAGGTTGCGTTCTATTAATAGGTCGATCACAGTTTTCATTCCATCCATCGTGGTAGTCATCAGAGTAGACATGCAAATCATATCGCTTCCGATTTCTTCCGCTTTGTCAATAAAGCGTTCAAGAGGGACATCCCGTCCCAGATCATAGACTTCAAAACCAGAGGCACCTGATAGAATTCGAACCAAGTTTTTGCCGATATCATGGGTGTCTCCTTCAACGACCCCGATCACCATTTTGATGGGTTTTTCTAGGGAGCTTTTATCCAGGTGAGGATTCACCACTGCTAAACCAGCATTAAAAGCATCGGAGCACATCAGGACTTCAGGAAGGAAATATTCCTCTTCCTCATATAGTCGGCTGACCTCTTGCATACCGGTGACGAGACCCTCAGTAATTGTTTCATAAGCGGGAATATTTTGTTGCAGAGATTCCTCAGCCAACTCTGCGACTTTTTCAACGTCAAACTCGACTAATGAGTGTGAGATTTCCAGGAACAAGGTTGCCTTATCCATGTTGAACCCTCCAATATATTTTTCGTCTAATTCGTCATTATCATTACATGATATATTAACATAATCTAATGCAAATAGTATAGTGCGAATTTCTGGATTTAATTACATCTTTAGAAATGACTTAATTGGGCATTCTAAGAAATGTTTCCGGCAAAAAAATGAATGAGGAGGACTGGCATATGAGAAGATTGGCTGCAAGCATTTTGGCTATGGCTTTCTTAGTTCTAAGCGCCGCGCCTGCCTTTGGAGCTGTGGTTATTGATCAAGGCAAGTTAAATGAGCTTAAAGCGCTCACTCAAGAGATGACCACCATCAAAGTTAAGATAATTGAGAAGAAGGTAGAGGCTGGAATACTGGATCGAGCAAAAGCTGACAAAATCAAAAAAGCTGTGCAAGAACGTCAACAAAAAATTGAACAGAACATTGATAAAGGCGAATTTCATGGTCAAGGTGGTTTTGAGCACAAAAAAGGCTCCTGCCCTAAACATTTAGATTCTCCTCAAAAAACAGAGTAAACTCATTCATTGCTACCATCTTGTCGGATAACAACATTAAGGAGCGAACCCTTGAATTAGGGTTCGCTCCTCATATATGATGCGATTATCGAACTTCACTTGGCATAGGACATAATTTATGTTATTTTAATAATTAAGTCTCGTAACGTAGAACCACCGTCTTAATTGATTAAAAGGAGAATCCGCATGAAATTTGAGTACGAACTGACGAAAGAAGATCTTATTGATTTCAATTTGTTTCATATTATGTATGCTAAGTCGACAAGGCGGTCGGCATTTATCCAACGGTATATCCTCTCGTTGTTACTGATCGTTTTTCCCATCTTCCTTAGCCAATGGTCGATTATACAATTTGAGTACGGGTTAACTGTGTTTATGCTATTTTACTTGTATTGGGTAGTATTTTACCCAAGACGTTTAAAGAGAATTGTTACGAAACGTATTTCTAAGATGTATAACGATGGGGGAAACAGTGTGATCGGAACGCATACCTTGGAGATATCCGAAGAGGACATTGTTGATCGAAGTAAACATACAGAAGTAAAGACTCAGTTTAAGGCTATAGAAGATATTGTGGAAAACAAAGAGCATATTTATATCTATGTAAATGCGAATTCAGCCCATATTATTCCGACTAGAATCTTTGTAAATGAGGCAGAAAAGATTGATTTTTTAGCATTTACGCAGCAGAGGGTTAGTATTAGTTCATAAAAGTAACAAACGATTGAAAAACGTCCATTGAGCCCTGATGGCACACGCCAGATTAGGGGCTCAATGGACATTTGAATTTCTGTGTGGGATTCTGGAACACTGAACTAATCGTAAACATTAGTTAGAGGGGTTCACTAATACCTTCGGGCACCGAGATAACGAGAGGCGTAATAGCTACTACTCAGGCTGTCTATTTTAATGCCGCTATTGGGGTTACTGGCATGAACGAAACGTCCTCCCCCGATAAAGATACCTACATGAGATGCTCCCTTAGCATAGGTCGAGAAAAACACTAAATTACCTGGCTGCAGAGCATCACGACTGACAGCAGTTCCTGAAGAGAATTGAGCAAAAGAGGTTCGTGGAAGGGATATTCCAGCCCCTGAATAGATATACTTGACAAAACCCGAACAGTCAAAGCCACTTCGAGATGTTCCCCCAAAGACATAGGGAGTCCCTTGGTAACTGAGGGCTCGATCGACGATGGATGAAGATCCACTGCTTCCTCGAGAAACAGAAGATGAAGTCGATTTGGAAGCAGACGCGACCATGACAGGCCGATTGTTGGGGCCTTTAGCAATGACTTGATCGACAGGTGCCTGAGTGATTTTTTCGTCAATAACCTGCTTAGTAACGTCGATACCATTCTTTTGTACATAAGAATAAGTTACGATCTTCGAGCCATTACTTCCAGGTTCAACGACTTTCGTTTGACCGACACCTAAACTATTATCAGCTTTTGTGACGACATCATATGGAATTGTTTCTGGACCAGAATAGGTTCCTTGGCTTATGACCGTAAGATAGGGTGTAGAATCAACAAGCTTAATAATCTGGCCAGGTACCAACTTGGTATCCTCTGTTGCTCCTGGATTAGCGGCTAATACTTCATCAGTCAACATATTATTTTTTCGCGCAATAAGCCACCAAGAATCATTGGCTAGCACCGTGTATTCCCGCGTTCTTATTTTACCGTCAACCAACATTTTAAACGCTTGATCAAGTTGTTTCATCTGATCTGGTTGAACTTCTGTCACGTCGACACTAACCTTTTGCTCAAAATTAACGGAAGTCACCTTATTTTCAGCATTGGGTTTAACATAATAAGCTTCATAGTCTTTTAGAACCTGTTCGGATGCTTCTTTACTGGGTAAGACAGCAATAACAGAACCGTCGGCCTCTAACTTATAACCCTCAAGATAAAACCCTAGTTTGTCGTTCAAAGTCTTTTCGTTTAAGGTAGACTCAAAATAAACCGATCGATTAACCCTGACCTTTTCATAAGCGATTTGATCATGCGTTTTGGCAATGATCCCGAAAGGTTGTCCGTGTTCTTTTAAAGTCGTTTCCACGAGATCCATACCAGTATTAACATTACGAACTAAGCCAATCTGTTGACCATTAATCATTACAGCAGCTGCAGAAGTTGTAGTCGAAAAATAATATGTGAATCCGCCAGTAAGAATGATTGTTAGAGATAATGCACCGATGACTCGTGGTGATTTCCAGGATACTTTTTTTACAGTATTGTTAAAAAATTGAGACAAACGCAAGTCATTTTCACCCTTCTTAGCTTACGAGGTTAGTTGACGGATTCGGACATCAGGTGCAAGCCCGACGCATATGTATGCGTTTCACCCCATAAAGAATCCCCCGCTCGAGGTATGAACCCAGATTCAGCTTTTATTAATTTATTTTTTTGCACAACGGTAACTATTCGGCGAAAAATGCAAATATCCTCTAAATTTATTTATGAAATAATTGGTAAGACCGTTATCCTTGCAACACATTAATAGCAATACTCCCCAAGTGAACAAGGGTTTGCTCACTTGGGGGTATTGCTATTAATGTGAGATTTTACTACTCATTAATCGACATTGATAAAGGGAACTGTGCCACCAGTAACATTTGGAAGTTTACCATCCCATTTGTCAATGGCTTTTATTTGAGCTTCAATTTCTCTTAGTTTAAGTAGGTCGGCAGAAACTTCTTGTTTTTGGAGTCGTAGAGACTCAGCTTCTGCTTTAGCTGATTCAATTTTTTGCTTAGCCTCGATTTCGATCCTCTGAAGATCAAGTGTGGCTTTTAGAGCTTGTTGCTCAGCAACTTGTTTTTGCTCAATCGCATTGTTGAACTCCTCACTGAATTTGAATTCTGTAATGTTAATTTCGTCAAGAATCATATGATAAGTGGCTAGTTTAGAAGACAGATTCTCTTTGATCTTCGAACTAACTTCAGAACGTTTGGAGATCAGTTCCTCAGCAGTGTATTGGGCCGTTATAGCCTTAACTGCCTCACCAATGAAGGGGTCAACAATTCGCTCTGCATAGGATAAGCCTACATCTTGGTATAGCTTATTTGTTGCACTCGGTTCAAGGTGAAAGTTAACAGCGACGGTTGTGGTGACGATTTGTAGGTCTCTAGAAGCGGCTGTTTGTTCGGATTGAGATTTTTGGACACGGACATCAACATGAATCACGTCTTGAATAAAGGGTAGTTTAAAATGGAGACCTTCATTTAATACGAGTGGTTTGACCGCCCCTAATTGTAGAACGATGCCTCTTGTACCAGCATTCACGATAACAAAGGAATTTAGGGCCACGATAATAGTTATTATTACCACAATGACAAACGAGATAAGGCCATTACTCATTTTTGGTTTTTTGGAAAGAATGTTGATTACTTTTTGAGAATCCAGTTCGTTCCCTCCTCTAACTATATTGTAAAGTATTACTTCAGCTTATAATCCCACCTTAATATGTAATGTCCGCAACTGTCAAGAAACGTATGTTTCTAGGTATGAAGTTATTACCAATATATGGACCTAATTACTTAGGGAATAAATATGGATTATCAAATCAATAAATATTCGGTATTCTAAATAACGTTAAAGGTGATTATAATTTGGGTTCGAGACGGAAGAGCTAAAGCTCGTCTTAACGTTAGATTCCTCTCTTTTTAATGTCTCTTCGATATGCTTTATGTCCGCTATTTGCTCTGTATAAATGGATACATCCTCTAAAATAACCCAGTGTTTTGTGTAGTCAACTTGTTCTTCAGCAATCCGAATTCGGATAACTTCTTGAGGCATCTTTTTTTGGTCGGAATTAACTGAAGCAACGATTTTTTTCTCTATTACGAGCTCTTCTCGTTCAACGGGTACAGTAAAGGTTTTTTCCTCGGTCAACAGTTCCTTATAAATCTTGACTTCTCCGGTATGAATCCATTTTTTTGCTAGAACAAGCTGTTCTTCTTTGAGCTGTAGGGTCACATCTTTAATGGGGCTTTGCCTATTATCGGATTTGTTCTTATCCATACTATTACCCTCCAATCACTGGGGAAAAACACCTCAACAATCATGCCTAGATTGGTGAGGTGTTTCGTCTTTATTGATTAGTGATATTGTTGATCAGAAACATTGTCAATGACATCGGGATTACCAAATTCCTTGATCCGAGCTTCTTCTCGTTTAAGGGTTTCATCTATATGCTTAGTCTCTTCTAAATCTCGTTTGTGTGCTGTAACTTCTCCTGTTACTACTGTCCGTTTATCGACATCGACGACCTCTTGATTCACCGGAATTCGAATGGTTTCTTCAGAAGTTATAGGAGAATCACTAAGTTCATTGTTTAAGGTTCTTCGTTCGATTACTACTTCTTCACGGGTGACAGGAACATCCACTATCTTTTGTTCTTCAATAATTTCCTTGCCGAACTCTACTTCACCGGTTTGCACTCTGTTTTTACGAATATCAAGCTCCTCTTGGCGGAGAAGTAGCTTGGCATCCTCATCCGCATTCCTAGTTTGGCTTTCATTTTTAGCAACTATGGGATCATCTTTTTTAGTATCTCCGCTTCCAAAAATATCTTCCAAAATTCCCATAAAAATACCTCCTTCTTTTCTATACCTCTTATATGATACCCTTCAATAAGTGTATTATCCGAGTAACCAGAAGAATTTACGTAGGTTCAATTTATATGGAATTAATACCCAAATTGTAATATAATTGTGCTAGATTTCGGTTTGATCGTACATAAAAGGAGACCAGATCTATGGCACATAGAACTATTAAATCTGGATATCACCAATTGAGCGAACGACTTAATAAATTTCCCCAAGGGGCCCCGCCGGTAGATTATTTGTTCAAAATTCTAAGCGTCTTAATGAATGAAAAGGAAGCGAGGGTAATGTCAGCATTACCAATAAAACCCTTCTCCATTCAGACAGCCAGTACGGCATTGCGAATGAGTATAGAAGATTGCGAAAAGATTCTTACCGACCTAGCTTCCCGAGCCTTATTGATTGATATTGAGAGTCCAGAGGGTGATAGAACCTTTGTTTTGCCACCACCTATGGCAGGCTTCTTCGAGTTTTCACTTATGCGGATAAGAGAAGATCTAGATCAGAAGTTACTTTCTGAACTCTTTTACCAATATCTAAATGTTGAAGAGGATTTTGTCCGAGATTTATTTGTCACGGAAACAAAGTTGGGAAGAATCTTTGTAAATGAACAAGCTTTGAGCACAGTGAGCAATTTGCATATCTTAGATTACGAACGATCGAGTGAAATTATAAAGAAAGCCTCGACTATTGGAATTGGTATGTGTTATTGTCGGCACAAAATGAGCCATCTAGGTAAAGCTTGTGATGCCCCCTTAGAGATATGCATGACCTTTGGGACTACCGCCTCAAGCCTTATAAAATATCTACATGCTAGGGAGGTTAGCGTTTCTGAATGTATGAGTTTGCTTGAAAAGGCATACTACCACAATTTAGTTCAGATCGGGGAAAATGAACAAGAAGGGTTACCCTTTATCTGCAATTGTTGTGGTTGCTGCTGTGAAGCTCTTCTGGCCATCAAGAAATTTGGAACATTAAATGCGATCAACACCACGAATTTCCTGCCTGAGATTCAGGAAGCTACTTGTAATGGCTGTGGAAGGTGTGTCTTAGCCTGTCCGGTTGGGGCCTTAAGGATAGTTACTCAAAGGGATAAGCAGGCTAAAGAGATAAAGAAAGCAATACTGGATGAAGAAATTTGCTTAGGGTGTGGTGTTTGTGTCAGAGCTTGTAAGCGTGGAACGATAAAACTTAAGCACAGGGACAAACGAGTTATCACACCGGTAAATTCAGTCCATCGAATCGTATTATTAAGTATCGAAAAAGGGAAACTTCAAAATCTCATTTTTGATAACCAGGCGCATTACAGTCATCGGGCTATGGCAGCGATCCTGGGGGCTATCTTAAAAATGCCTCCTATTAAGCAACTCATGGCGAGTGACCAGATGAAGTCAAAGTATCTGTTGGCTTTAGTTAGAAATCATAAGTGAGAAAAGGACAATTTACATAGTGACTCAATCCGACATATGTTAGAAAAAAGGAGGGCTTTGACTTGCATAACAACATACTTGCCAATGGGCAACCGCAATGTCCTTTATTACAATTGGGTTCCTCTGGTGCTAGCGTTAAAAAATTACAAACTATGTTAGTGGCAGCTGGTTTCAATCCTGGTAATATTGATGGGATTTTTGGACCACTTACAAGATCGGCAGTGCTTGCCTTTCAAAAGAGCAAGAACTTAGTGCAAGATGGAATCGTCGGAAGAAAGACCTGGACCGCACTGGGTGTAAATTGTAAGACGCCACCAGTAAATCACTGTCCGATTCTTGTACAAGGAAACACCGGACCAGCTGTTGTAACATTACAGGGACTTTTGAAGGCCAATGGATTTTATACAGGAAATGTAGATGGGATTTTTGGACCACTTACAAGATCGGCAGTGCTTGCTTTTCAAAAGAGCAAGAACCTAGTGCAAGATGGAATTGTTGGTAGAATGACCTGGAATGCACTGGGTGTAAATTGTCGTTAGCCTAAAGAGTCCGCAAAGCATTCCTGCATCAAGACCTCTAGATCCTATAAGATAAGGATTTGGAGGTTTCATTACGTAAGATACAGATGCATCAGAACAAATTATGACCACAGGAAGCAGATGTTTTTTACTTTTTTCATGCCAGTGACGAGATCTTGCAAAATTCTATTCCAAAGTGATAATTGTTAAGCTTGGAGTAATGCGATAAGATAATGATTGGTGGAACAAGAAAGAGATTAGGAGAAAACGCTATATGAAACGATTTGTATCATCGATCATAGTTGTCGTGTTAGTAAGTTTCCTTGGTATAGTAGGGTGTGCTCAAGTTCAACCTGACTCTGAAGGAAAAGCCAAGTATCAAACGATTTCTACAGAAATTGCAAAGGAACGTTTGGATAAAGAAAAAGGGATTGTGCTACTTGATGTCAGGACTGTTGCGGAAAACACTGAAAAGCGTATCCCAGAAAGTGTGTTAATTCCAGTTGAGGCTATTAAGACTCAGGCACCCGATATGCTGCCGGACAAGAATGCAGCAATATTCGTATACTGTCGAAGTGGAAATCGAAGTGCTATTGCTGCACAAGCACTTGCAGACATGAGCTATACCAATGTCTTTAATCTAGGTGGTATCAATAATTGGCCTTATGAAACGGAATCCGGTGCGAAGTGATTGATTTCTATTTGCATGTCGTAAATATGCCTTAAAGTAAGAAATGAATTGTTACAAAAAAGCACCTTATCCCGAAAAATCTAGGACAAGGTGCTTTTTTTAACGCATAACTTTTCTAAAAAGAATCATCCATAAGTTCAGGATAAGTCAATAGCATCGTATGGACCTTATTGTCCGGCTTCACATCCTCGAGGCGTTGCCCTTCCTTTAAGTCGAACATGAAATACAAGGCAGCGGCACCTTCAACCTTAAAGATTCCAGTCAGTTTACCTCCATGGATGCTCTCCGGCTCAATATATTTAGGACGATTCAAGATGAAGTCTTTAAGGTGATTGATTATTTCCTAGGTGTACTTCAAACGTCTTTCTTCTTGAAACTCCATGCTCCAAAAAAATAACTCTTGTGGATTACAATTAGAACTGACGAAATAGTGTGAAAATAAAAATTAGTCGGAAGAGTTAGACTTTGCGAAAGTGAGAACAATCACTATCTTTTTAACATTTGCTCTGTTATAATAATATCAGGTACATATCATAGATAAAGTAAAGGGGGCAGAAAATAATGGCAGAAACAATGTTTACTTGGATTTTAATAGCGATGATGGTTCTATTAGTAATTGCAAGTGTTAAAATTATAGCATCTGGTTGTTATCAAATTTACCAGAAATTCAGCAATAACTCCGGACAAAAACGAGGACCTTTGACAAAATCTATTCACGCATAGTAAATATGTTAAAAATACCATTGACTCCTAAAGTTAAAACACCACTTTTCGATAGAAAAGTGGTGTTTTTTTGTGTCCTACGCAAAACGGTAGGTCCAAAACGACTCGGTCTCGAGTAGATGACTAAACGAGCTCTCGAAGGACTGCTCACTGAACTGCCCTTTTGCTATACGGGCTAGAATCCCTTGTGACTGAGACTTATGTGCCCGGATGGCGGCCAGTTTCACGTCCGAAAAGGCTGAAATATCGTTGACGATATCCGGCGGTCCGAGCACATCCAGAGTATCGTGAGAAAAAGCATGTGCGTATACCATCGGGCGTTCCTGAACGGAAAGACGAGCAATGGCACGGATCGTCACATCACCAAGAGCATTGTGATCTGGATGCACTGCATAGCCAGGATAGTGTGTAAGGACCAGAGACGGCCGGACCTCTCGGAGAATCCGCTCAATTCGATCAATTAATATTTCTGGGTCTTCAAACTCAATCGTTTTATCCCGTA
>JUEG02000272.1_pt1 | contig 12497 bp, 10 predicted proteins | sample 432341 | NCBI WGS metagenome assembly JUEG02 (sample SAMN02953476, study PRJNA257561) | rock porewater metagenome | biome: terrestrial; feature: Opalinus Clay rock; material: porewater; isolation source: Opalinus Clay rock BIC-A1 borehole | place: Switzerland: Mt Terri URL, St-Ursanne ...
GATAAATGAATCTGTCCATAAACCGAAGGCCCCACGGAAGCCAGCGTTCCAATATTTAATAATACTCCTCCTATTAAGGTAGAATAGGCGGTTACTACTAAGGTTGGAATCGTCGTTTCCAACAATTTTTTGATCAGCAAACCCCCAATGACATAGGTCAACATGGCTAACAACATAATGACATCTCCGATTAACGAAAATTCGAAAGAGCCATTTGGGGATTTCGAGAATACTACTAAAACAACCCCTGCAAATCCTAAGAGAATTCCGAGTCCTAAATTCCTTGTAAATTTTTCGCCAACAAATATGGATGCCAGAAGCGCAGTCGTCAGAGGATTTAAGCCAAGAATAAGGGAAGCATTTGTGGATGATGTTACTGAAACTCCATAGCCCAACAGCAACTGATGTATGCAAACAGAGATTAATCCAATCCATAAAAGCAATCCCCACTGTTGTTTAGTTGGATTATACACCCCATATTTTTTAAAAACGAAAGCTAACAAAATAATTCCCGCTAGGGGCATTCGTATTGCGGCTACCAATATTGGCGACATTTGCTGTGTTAGGTACTTAATCATTACGACATTCAAACCCCATGACATGACTACTAACACCAATGTCAGGTAAATTAACTTCTTTCCTGTTGGCATTGTGATTATCTCCATCCTTTAAGTAACTTCAACATGCAGAGTCCATTCAATCCTTTTGGCTCTTCTGCAATAACATTATAATAGCACTTCTCAGCCCGGATATCTCTCCTAAATTGCAGAAAGAAATGCGAGGCCGCAACGTTGCCTCGCATTTCTCGTACTACTCACCAAGTTTTCCGGTCTCTCCCTACTCCTTATATTGTGACTCTTCTCCTTCCCAGCGCAAGGCACGGGTACCAAACTCTTCTTAATCTTCCGCATACCACGGCGCGGATCTTGGACATCTCCGTTATAAGGCGAATGATATGAACATGCCTATGAAAAACAGATAATATGAAGCTATACAATCCTAGCAAATTATTATGATCCGGTTTTAAAATGAGTCTATTATTATCATATTGGGATTTATTTGCCAGCCTCTATCCTAACCCTCACGCTTTATTTAATAATCTTTCCTGCTTCAACCATATCTTCACAATAGTTTAGCTCTTTTCATATCTCTAAAGAATTCTTTATTTCTCTGCTTCTATTCTCAGAAAGCTTCAACAAGACCGTATTTTAGATTTTCTCTGCTCTACCAGCTGATTATAAGAGAGCCTTAAGTTGTTGATGCCTTGGGAAATCCTGTTGTTGGCACAGAATTTGCATCTTTATTAATAGATTAATAGTTAACAAGAACTTATCACCAATATTGAGCTAAAGATGCAAAAACTTAAGAGTCGACGGAGGTCAATCGGCTTAAGGAGGGTGTTCTATGTCAACAGACCTTAGATCGGTGACGGTGAAGTTCCAACGGGCCATGTTCGAACAAATTCAGGTAATCGCGGAGAAAAGAGGTGAAACCACATCGGATACTATCAGGTATTTAATTAAACGGGGATTAGACGAAAGAATCTATGAGGAAAACGCAGATCTATTGGCAATGATCATTAGAGAGCAGGTAGAGCTTGTCATGGATTCTTATACAGTATTTCCTACTTTCAGGAACACTGATCACTCCAGAAAGGTAACCCCCAAAATATTTGATGCCCGAGTAAGTTTATGTAGAACATCCAAGAATACTGATAAAGTAAGTTAGCAGGGTACTGATAAGGCAGGCATTAATGAAGCCATCAAGCCTGCCCTGAATTCCTGGTGGAATTTCCTTACTTTTATAAGTGGATGTTCCCTATCTGCTTCGGTGGAGTAGAGTCTTCTTTGCCGAGTCCCACAAACCAAGTGAGGTAAAACCCAAGCCAATACTATATATTAAGAATAAGAAGTTGGTTTTCCTATTCTAAGGCGAACCAAAAGTTATCTATATTTCAATAACCATTCTAGTGGAGCTCAGGTAGCCAGCTTGCTGGTACCATATATTGTTTTAGCATGCGTTTTACCTCACTATGTTCGCCCTACCCCCATCACCTGGTTAATTCACAAGATAGATTGTTCCAAACTAGATGCTCAATCTTTCACAAATTCATCTGTTCTTCAGCAAGTTGATCCAGAGATTTACCTCTAGTTTCGTTTTTAACAAAGACAATGGCTGCTAATATCCCGCATAACGCAGGAATTATGTAAAATAAAAACGACATCGAATATCCCAGGTTCATTTGAATAATTATACCAGCGACGATAGGAGCACTAGCCCCCCCGAGTCGGCCAAATGCATGACACCAGGCTATCCCAGTATTCCTGAATTCAGTTCTGTAAGCCTCCGCCATCAGTGGCTGTATGGCGGTAATTGCATAATTGACAGCAAAACCCAAGAAAAGAACTGAAGCTAAGATTGCCCCAAAACTACTACCGATGAATGCCATAATAGCAACAGCAATACCAGCAACTGTAAAGCTTATGATGAGATTTTTTTTGCGTCCCACTAGTTCCGATACAAAACCAGTCGAGCAATTAGCAATAACTGCGGCTGCATTTTGAGCAATTACCAAACCATAAGCAGAACTCAGCTTTAACCCTTTCTCTAACATCAATGAAGGCAACCAAGCATTAATGCCATAAACAATGAAACAACCACTAAAGTACATGATCCAGATACCGGCAGTTATGGATCTATATTCTTTGGAAAAAAGAGCTTTAGGTCCCATTACCTTGGGCGGTGGCGGAACAACTAATGCTTCAGGGTCCCGCTCTGAACATTTTCCGGTAGCAATTTTCTCAATATTTTGAAGAGCTTTAACGGCTTCTTGATTACGCCCTTTACTCGTCAACCAATGGATTGATTCTGGCATCTTAAAGTACAAGTAAATCGAATATAATAAAGGTATACCCCCCAGCAGGTAGCAAAATCTCCACCCTAAACTCGGAACAAGAAAGGTGGCTAAAATTCCTGCCAACATCCAACCAACGATCATCCAAGCCATACCGAAGGTTATAAAGACCGCTCGGCGGCTGGTTGGTACACATTCTGAAAAATACGTGGTTACAACAGGAATGCAAGCCCCCAACCCTACTCCGGTCAATACACGGAAAAACGCAAACGCCTCGAAGCTATGGACAAAAAAGATGGGAACAGTTAACAGCGAATATACAGCGACAGAGTAAACCAGGGTTTTCTTTCTACCAATTTTGTCAGAGACGATGCCTGCGATTGCGCCACCAACGATCAAACCTATGAGGCTCCAAGAGGACAAACTCCCTTTTTGAACTGCGTTCAAACCCCATTCAGTCGCAATTTGTGGCATAGTATAGGATACTATCATATAGTCAAAACCATCAAATACCATAGCCATGCCGAGTAAAAAAAACATCTGCCAAGTGAACTTGTTGACCCCGAAGGAATCTATCACTTCAGATACGCTATAATTTTTCATTTTTTCATTCTCCCTTTGTAATCTACCTTGTTGTTATGCAAGAAGCTATTTGCAATAACCATAGAACATCGAGTGAATTAGTAACACAGGAACTCTTTAATTCAGAAAAAAGGGGCCACAGAAGAATAAATCTTCCACTCATCAATGGCTAGGTTGCGGCATGAAAGTCTGACTAGTATAGTATAAGTTCCTTTTTTGGGTTTGGAAAATAGGATCATCTTGAGAAAGCCGAAACGGATCCTGTGTGGGCCTTGAGGCCCACTCTCTATAGCCAGGTCCCCCTACAATAATCCAAGCTTGTATAAAGAAGTTTGTAATGGGTGATTACGCAAAGCTTATTTGTTGGTATTTCCATCGTTGGCTGAAGGAAGTTCTGTCTTACAAAAAGGACATTTCTTTTGATTAATTCCTCCAATGGCCGCGATCTTCTTTTTGCAGTTCGGACATTCTACGGGTTTTGATACTCCTGCTGGTCTAAAGCACATTTTTTAAATACCTCCTTTTCTCTTGTATCCGGGGATTATTGCCGCTGTTACCTTTTACTCCCCTTTACATCGCTTTAGGTGTACATGCAATCACCTAAGGCATTTATAATGCAAAAATTGTGCCAACATACAAATAGTTGGCACAATTGGCTGAATACCTTATTAAATAGGGGTTTTCGCTCCATAGAAGGAGCTATGTCTAAATCTCTTTTTGCAATCGTTACATTAGTCTAAATGTTTAAAAACCAAGTTAAATCAAAGAAACCTTAGCAATCCTTTTTTGCGACTGAGTATCATTTTAGAATTCCTAACCACTGTTTAAGTGTTTTCATTATATCCGATATAAAAAAGAAATTTAATTAATTACTTATATTATAATCTTTTAATTTTCTATAAAGTGTCGAACGACTTATTCCCAGGATCTCTGCCGCTTCCGGAATATAATTGTTAGAATACAGTAAAGCCTTCTCTATCGCGTCTTTCTCCAGATTCTCAAGGCGAAGTATATTGTTATTGGATGCTTCATTAATTTTGATAGCGCCACTGTCTTGAAGAATATAATTGGGCAGGTTCTCAGGCTTGATAAGATCATCCTGGGTAGTATTCACTGCATAAATCATAGCATTTTGCAATTGTCGTACATTACCGGGCCATCTATATTCGTTAATCTTTTTTTGTGCCGCCGGACTGATTTGCTGGATTTTCCGCCCACTTTTTTTACAGTAATTATTAACAAACAACTTGCTAAGAACTTCGATGTCATTACCTCTTTTACGTAAAGGCGGAATATTAAGTGTCAACACTGATAGACGAAAGTACAAATCTTCACGATATTGATGTTCTTCTACCATTCTATAGAGATCTTTATTTGTAGCGGCAATCAGCCTGAAATCTACCTTCTTGTAGCGGCGACCGCCTATACGCATGACTTGCTTATCCTCTAAAGTTCGAAGTAAAACAGCTTGAATCTCGATAGGCATGTCACCGATTTCATCAAGGAAGAGGGTCCCACCATGGGCCAGCTCAATTTTCCCTGGTCTTCCACTACGTTCCGCACCAGTAAAACTGCCTCCTTCATAACCAAACAGTTCGCTCTCTATTAATTCTCGGGGCATTGCCGCACAATTTACTGCCATGAAGGTTCCGTTAGGACGATATGTATTGTGGATAGCCTGAGCAAAGAGTTCTTTTCCGGTACCGCTTTCCCCAATCATCAGAATATTTTCTGACGAGTTAGCAAAGCGTTGTGCTAGGGCTATACTCTTCTTGAATTCTTTGTTCTCACCAAGAATATCCTCAAAGCTATAACTGGCAATGCTTCCTGATCTATTAACAGCTAAGGCATTAATTTTTTCAATATGAGTAAGTTTTAAAACTGCAGCAATTACTTGATTAGTACTCAGGTTCACAATCGGCCGAATATTCACCAAATAAGTCTGTTCATCCTCTGCTACACAAAGGGATTCTTCCACATCAATATTCTTTCCTTCCAGTACCAAATCCATGATGCGAGATTGAGTACATAGAAATTTTTTAATATTGATTTTCTCTTTTATATCCGATTTCAGCTTTAACATTCGGATACCTTCTTTGTTGATATGAATAATTGTCCCTGTTCGATCGATGCTTATAATACCTTCGTCGATAAAAGCCAATGTGGTTTCTAATGTGGAATGGGTTGTTACCAATTTTTCATTAACAATACTTAAATTCAGGTTACTCTCTTTTAGCTTTTCATTATTTATATGCAATTTGATCTGTACCTCAACAGCCGCGGCCAAGGAAGTTATTAGGCCTAGAGTATGCGAACGAAGATTTTGAAAACTTTCCAGCCAAGGTCTCTCTATCAAAGATTGACTCAAAATCAGAGTGGCGATTACTCTTCCTGATTCATCCAATATGGGAGCAGCCGAAGCAATAATATTCTGTAAAGCGACGCAATAATGTTCTGGCCCCATCAGCTGTACAGGCCGCTTGAGACGTACACACATAGAATGAACATTAGTACCAATGGTATTTTCATTCCAAACTAAACCCTCCGTTGGTACTCTCATCATATCGCCTTCCTGTAGTAAAAACGCCCCATTTTCATCGCATAAGTATAAGATATAACCTGAAGTCAAAATCGTCATATCTTTAAAAGTATCAACCAGTGGCCTCGTTACTTCTATGATTAAACTATTTTTCTCCATTGTTTCCTTATATTGTCGCAGGTTCAAATGTGGCTTGTTAACTTCCATGTAGGGGTTGATACCCATTTCTCGAGATCTCAACCAGGAGGCGACTACCTCTTTATTAATGTACTTAGTATCACAAGGCTTAAAATCATTTTGCAAAAAACTCTTTTTGTAGGCTAAAATTTCTTCCCAACCTTTTTCGGTTAAATAGTAATAGAGATCATTAGATAGATTCTGGTGCAAATTCGGAGTATCAAAACCTAGGCTTTTTGTAGTCACCCGCATTTTCCTCCTTAATCACTGAACCTCTAACTATATAGAGTACTATTAAAGAATCTGATGGAAACCCTACATAAGCTCCTATAGTTATGTATAAAAAATAAGATCAGGAATGTTATCGTGATGATAATCAATCATCTTAAACATTGACCCACTCAACCAACCCCAATTTCTCCATAAAATTGAATTTATTGGATATTAATCCGTTTTCTACAAGCCCAAACCTCTCTTTTGGTACTAAGTTTTCTTTAGTACAACTATAGTCTAATACTATAGGTAATATTGGATTTTAGTCAAGAGGGTATCTCAGATAATTTGTTATATTCGGACTTTTGCATAATCAATTATTTCTATAATCAATGTGTAAGTTACCAATTAGGATTATGCCGATGATCTTACTGTCTTCTATTTTCACTGTACAATAACAGGCTAATAAGCGCCCATAGTTGGAACCTGAATAAGATCAGGAATATTATCCTGATCTTACACATCCGAAAAAGGTAAATCTTCTGCACACTCAAAGAGAACAGTCGTTAGGAAACATGTGCCGCCATATATATTTAGTTACAGAGACAATTATGCAACTTTACTTCTTAGGCGTGGCAAAGCTAATGCAATCAAAGCAGCTATAAGCATCATTACACCTGCAAACCCAAAAACCGAACTAACAGTACCAGTAGCGTCTGCTACTATTCCAGCTATCATCGGTCCAAAGAAACGCCCAACAGTCGCAAAAGTTGAGATAACACCGGCACCGGTTCCTCTAACTTCCTTAGGGAAATAATCAGTAAAGGAGGCCAATAATACAGGAACCATCCCCATACCAACCCCCATTAAACCCACGACTACATACATATTGCTAAGTCCACTTCCGAAAACAAAAATGTATGCAATTGAGAATACTGCCCAAAAGATACCGGCAATTCCTATGACAAATTTTCTCTCTATGCGATCGGACAAGGGTCCCCATATTTGTTGACCTACAAGTTGGCATAGGCTATAGATTGTGACTGCAAGGCCAGCCTGCACAGCGCTAAATCCTGCCCCCCTAACAGAAACAGCCAGGAAAACAGTAATGGTCATATAGGCAAGCTGCCAGAAGATGTACATTATTCCTAGATGCCAAGTTATCTTCATTTTGAGGACATCGCCAAATCCGCCTTCTTTTGCTGGTGGAGCGGAATCAACCATTGCATCCAAAGGTGAACCTATGGGGGTCAACCCCTTATCTGCAGCTCGGTTTCTTACGATAAGGTATATCAGTATTGTACATAAAAGGGCAACTGCTCCCAAAATAACAAAGGTGTTTTGCCAGCCGAAAGCTTTTGAAAGCTTAGGTGCCACAATTCCTAAGGCTGCAGCCGTAAGAACACCACCGGGGGTGATGAGGCTCATTGCCCTTCCTCTTTTACTCGGGTGAAACCACGCTCCGATAAGCTTTGGTATTGTGGCGCTATAAATACCGGCAGCCCCAAAGCCAACCAAAGCAAATAAAATGATGGCTTTGGTAAATGAGTCGCCAACAAAACCAAATAATATGACCATCAAGGCTGAAATTATACCGGCTGCTGTTACTGCATTCCGTGCACCAAATCGATCCGCAAAATATCCCCAGATAAATGAACATCCGGCATAAGTCAACCCAAAGACTGACATGATCGTTCCTGCCGATGAATTGCTTAAGTTAAGGCCTATTTTCACTTCAGCCATGATAATCGGCAGAGTTTGTAGGCTGATCATCAGGATGATCTGAGTAAGGAACCCTCCAAAAAGAACCATCCAGCCATAATGCATTCTATTTTCGACATTGGTATTTCGTTGAATCACACTATACCCTCCTTACAAATAATCATTAGAATAACATTTTGGCTTTTAATCAGCTATGATAGCCTGATGGGAAATCATTTCGGAGTTCCGTATCCCTTTATAGGTTTCCTCATGATTTTACCTTTTACATTATAAAAGCCTTGCTTCGCTAATTCTTCTTTACTCATACCTATACTTGCCAGTATTTGATTAAACTCTTTTCCTGCCGCTAGTTCTGAACTAAGAAAATTATATTTGGAATCGTCGTCAAGTTTTAAATAATCATCCTTATTCATTGTTAACGCCTCCTATAATTAGGTATTTGTTTGATATTAATTGTTCAGGGTACCCCTCATATCGAGGGGCGCCCGACTAACCTTACATCAGGGAACAAACATTACCATTTTCTTACCTTTAGCAGCCATCTTTTTTGCTAACTCTTCTACCGGCCCATACTCCATTGCCTTCCCCAAGCAGTGATGGACACAAGTAGGTTTCTCTCCTTTGGCTACCCGATCCTCACACAAATCACAGAGTGAGGTAGGAACAGGAACATAGTTCCACTCCCACTTATCACCGGTCAACTTCCATGGGCCAACCTCGGTAAGTTTTATTCCCCACTTGCCGCGAGGAATATTATGCTCGTTCTTGCAGGCAACTTCACAGCTATGGCAACCCGTACAATATTCATAATCAATCAATAACCCGTTACATGACATTTATTTTTCCTCCAATCCCTATAATTGTGACTAGCCCGGCACGATGGGATTCTATGCTTCCCTCTTGGATGCCTTACAGATCATTTGCTTAAATGGAGCACCAAAACCTAGTTTCCCTATATGTTTATGAGGTACCAATTTGTTAATATTTGAGTCCCATACTCCATAGAGGCTAGGCTCTTCAGCTGGTTTCTCTGGGAACCACCAACCGTGTACTGCGTGGACGACCTTCGGATGTATGCAGGGGGTTAGATGAGCCTTCATTTTACACTTACCGAACATGTTCTCAAGGTCGACCCAATCCCCTTCGTTGATACCAAGAAGGACAGCAGTCTCTGGATTCAATTCCACGATTGGATCTGGCGTAATCTCACGTAAAGATGGCATGTGTCTATGCTCGGAATGGAATGAAGTGAAAGTCCTGGCACCGGTTGTAAGAATCAACGGATACTCTTTAAATAACTCTGGAGTACTGATTGGACTATAAGGAGGCTCCTTGTAATACGGCAGAGCATCGTCACCCCACGCTTCGAATAGTGTAGATGTCAACTCAACCTGGCCTGTTACCGTATTGAAACCTGGCTCACCATCTGCCCGTAAAAGGCCCTTTTCATGTTTCTTGTAGGTATATTTAGGCTGATACACACCCATTTCTCTCAAGTCATTGAAATCTATGCCTAGTTCAGGCTTCAATTGCTTGCTAAAGAAATCCTCAACACTATCAAATGGCCACATATCCGGATGAAGCTTTTTGCCCAGTTCTATGCAAACCTCGATGTCAGACTTGCAATCACCGACTGTGAAGGCCTTATTCATGGCTCCTAAGAATACAGGATTTCGCCCAAAGTGAGTAATTACTACGCCATCGTGCTCAGCAAAGGTAGGTAGCGGCAAGAAAATGTCGGCGAAGGCCATTGCTGTTGGAGTCATGAAACAATCTTGTACTACGTTAAACTCCAAGGATTTAAGAGCCTCGTACCATCTGTCAGGTTGAGCTGAACAAGTAGCAGTAATGAAGTTACTACTGTTGAACCAGCCCATTCTAAGTTTATATGGTTTACCTGTTTCCAAAGTATCTAAGGTTTCGTCCGGGTGCGTCGTAGCCATGGCAGTACTCAGTGCCGGCCATTCTTTAGCTCCGATCCTCTTATCCCAAAGTTCTTCAGAGAGATTACTACGGGTTTCTACACGCCATTTTCCCAGAAGTGCAGCAGGTGCCCCTAATGTTATGCCACCAGGTACGTCAAGATTGCCTGTAATGGCAGCGAGAGAAAGTAATGCATGTCCGAGTTGGACGCCGTTTGGATTTTCATCGACTGCTAAGCCCCATTGAATAGCTGTAGGGCTGTTCTGTCCAATAATTCTCGCAACGTCAATAATCGTTTGTTTCGGTACCCAAGTAATTTCCTCAACCTTCTCCGGTGTGTATTCCTGAACGCGTTCTTTTAGTTCGTCGAAACCGTAACACCACTGATCTACAAATTCGTGGTCATAGAGATCTTCGTTAATAATGACGTTAAGGAATGCCATTGCGAGGGCAGTATCTGAACCGGGACGTAATTGACATACATACTCCGACCGAGTACCAAGCCAAGTGATCCTTGGATCTATCGAAATGATTTTTGTTCCCAGCTTCATCATATCGATGATGGAATGGCCATAGAAACCATCTGGGTTCGACATCAGTGGATTTTTACCCCACTCCACAATATATTTAGGTAGAGTAAATTCAGGGTTGTCATAGCGATCTGGGAAGGTACCGGCAAAATCGATCTCAGGATACCCTGCGCCTAGAATATAATCTGTAATCGCGCATCTTGGTCCATAGCAAGACCAACCGCTGAGCGGATAGCACACATTCGGAGTACCAATTGAGGCAAAACCAAGTGGATAATAGTACAAGCATGCCTCACGTCCGGTTCCGCCGAACACGACGATCGACTCTGCACCATGATCCGCCTTAAGTTGTTTAATCTTAGGAACAATAATGTCCCAAGCTTCATCCCAGGATATCTTCGTCCACTTGTCTTTTCCTCTATCGTCAATGGACCTTTTCATAGGAGAGGTGATACGAGAAGGATGATGTACATATTCGGGTAGTGCCAGACATCTAACACACAGCCGGCCTTGACTAATGGGATGTTCTGCATCTCCCTCGACCTTGATAAGTTTACCGTCTTTAATGTGCAATTTCATGCCGCATCCTACTGGATGGTCTCCCGGAGGGGACCATCCACAGGTCCTGACAGAATAAGAGCCATCTTCATATTCCTTTTTCCATTCTTTGTTCATTTTTCACAATCCTTTCAAGAACTTAATTCTAGAGTTTTAGGATCTGGCAACTTGTTATTACGCCCTATCTAAACAACAAAGGTTTCCTTTTCTACATACCACCTCCTATATGTATTTACTGACCAGATTTCCCTTTTCGCATGTCACGGTATAATAATGTTTGCAATAATCGTGCCAACTTTTTAAAACCCCTGGAAGTGGCTTAAAACAAGGGTTTTCAAGGTATTTATCATCCAACCCCTCATTAGCGCTTATCTCTTTTTGGGAAAGGAAAGCTGTTGTTTATAAGTTCACATGCAGGTGCATCCCAGAATAGTTGGACAGTCTTTTTTTGCAATTAATTATCATTTTGGGATATCTTACTTTTCATCCCTCCACTACACAAACTATTAGTGTATACTCATAGTAAAGATAAAAGGAGGTAGCAATAATGGCATTTACACTAATAGATGCAGTAACATTGTGGGATAAACTTCAAGAAAAACGTCCTTCAACAACTCCACTATCGGAACTTAAGAATGAGATGGCAATAGCTCTGGAAGACTACAAACCTAATGATGTTCTAGAACAAACCCTGCGGGACATATTTGAACGTGCTGGTGTAGCCTACCCTGAGAAGATGCATGTGTTGCACATTAAGACAACCCTTGTAACAGCTCTTAGCCAACTTGATTAATTAGAATTTGAAAATTAAACATTAACTCTTTACATGAAAAAAGTGGCTACTTCCGGCATGAAGATAGCCATTTTGTTTGTGGACCCAAGGAGGGAGCATTATGTGTTGGTCTTGTAATCCCTATTGCGGAAATTGTAAGCCACCAAAAGAAAAACCAAAAAAGTGTCCGGCTTGTAATAGCTACAGTTTTCCCGAACTTAAAAACTGCAAAAAATGCGGTGCAGTTCTTCCTGAATCAGTGGACCCCCCCACCGTTATGTGCTTATATATTGAAAAGCAGTGCGCCAATCCTTGTGGTAAATATAAAGCGCCTCCTAAAGATGGCGTCGTACAACAGTCCTGCAAGTGGCATACGCCACCGAAATCCAAAGGTTGAGGGAGAACCTGCATTGATTTATGTAGATTCTCCCTCTGTAAGGATTGCCGACCAATCTTCCGGTGTATTAATATTACAAAAGAGCCGACTTAAATTATTATAATTTTGGAGTTCAGTTTCTTTTACATACCGCACGGAACAAGATGGATAAAGATCTATAACCTTGAGGCTATTCGCCTCAAGACTTTTCTTGATTAAGGGAAGGCAACGTCGATGATAAAAGGCATGTA
>JUEG02000300.1_pt1 | contig 12492 bp, 8 predicted proteins | sample 432341 | NCBI WGS metagenome assembly JUEG02 (sample SAMN02953476, study PRJNA257561) | rock porewater metagenome | biome: terrestrial; feature: Opalinus Clay rock; material: porewater; isolation source: Opalinus Clay rock BIC-A1 borehole | place: Switzerland: Mt Terri URL, St-Ursanne ...
ATAAAGGGGGTGAGTTTTTTGAGTAATGCGATGCGAGAGGAAATCGAGAGAGTCTTTAACTTAAAGATTATTAATGAGCAGTTTCTTCCATGGGGTGAGTTTTATTGGCTTGATTTGTCTCCAGCTAACCACAAGGCGCAAAGCAGTTTGTCCGTTGTGAAGGTATACCCTTTTCAGGAGCAAAAAATACACCCGCATCCCGGTTACGAGGAAATAATAATAGGTATGGAAGGGGAATTAACACATTGGTGTGATGATCGTGAGATCGTCGTACAAAAAGGACAAGCCGGATACATTCGCAGTGGCGGACAGCATAGAATTCGGAATATTTCTGATCGAGCAGCGACCTTTATTAGCATTGTAACGCCAGTACTGCCGACAGCTTTGGGAGACTTATCCCCGATTGATGATGTGGAGCTTGACGAACTTATAGAAATGATAAAACTTGAGCCGATTACGGACAAATTCTCTCAGAGCGTTGGTTTAGCAGTCACTTTAATTAGCGCTCAAGGGGACAAACTTACTGAGCCGAAAAATCTCCCGGAATTCTGCAGGCTGTGCTATGATTTACATGCAGGGGATTGTGCTATATGCACTAACGGGGGAATAGATAGCGTTGGCAATGAGCTGAAAGTTTACGACTGCAGATATGGGTTAACGTCATTTCTATCTCCGATTATTATCAATAGAAGATTGTTAGGCTACTTGGGATGTGGTTATGAATTATTGGCGGTTCAAACACCGCAGACTCTCGATTTAGTGAATCAATATTTTCCGGCGGAATACGCTTCGACGGCGCAAAAGGCTTATTTAGCATTAGGAGTAATCACACGTAATCATTTAGCTTCTGCGGCCGAAACTATTTTACTGGTAACGACTTCCCTCGTGCAACTAATAATATTCTCTGCCCGGGAGAAACAAATGACGGCTTATCGTCTCAAACTGTCCTATGAAAAACAAAAACAAGCAGAATTGGAAGGTTCTCTGAAAGAAGTTCGCCTCAAATTTTTAGAATCTCAGGTTAATCCTCATTTTTTGTTCAACACCTTAAATACGATTGCTCAGATGGCAGTCATGGAGGGTGCAACGACAGTCTCATCCCTGACCTATGCGTTATCAAATCTCTTGCGGTGTAGTCTGGGCAAGAGTGATTCCTTAATTACAGTAAAGGAAGAGCTGGATTATGTTAAGGACTACATGTTTATTCAAAAGACACGTTTTCCCCATCGATTCGAAGCCCACGTAGAGCTCGATAACCAGATAAGCCATGTTAAAATACCATTTATGACGTTAATGGTTTTAGTTGAAAACGCAATTATCCATGGTTTTTCAGACATGAAACGGGCTGGGAATCTGTATATTAAAGGAGCTATGGAAGGAGAAAGGGCTGTTTTTGTGGTCGAAGACAATGGCAGCGGTGTACCACAAGAAGTAATAACGCACGTTGAAAACCTTGACACGGCGGGCTTTAATTCTAGTATCAAAAGTATCGGGCTGAGAAACATATATATGCGATTAAAGCACTTTTATGGAGACCATTTTTCATTGACCATTGAACGCCTTGCCGAACGAGGAACTAAGGTTACAATTAAGGTGGACGTCTGCGAATAGAGGATTTTTAAAGACAAAGATCCGGAGGAGAAGTATGTATAATTTGGTAATTGTTGACGACGAGCTAACTGAAATTAAATTTGTTCGTTATGTTGTGAACACGTTTAAACTTCCTTTCCATATTTGCGGTGAAGGAGAAACAGGACTAGAGGCCATAGAGCTTGTCAGAAAGCATGACGCGGATTTTGTAATAATGGATATCAATATGCCGCAGATGGATGGACTTACCGCCGCTAGTATCATCAAAAGAGAGTATCCTTCAACAAAAATCTATCTCTTAACTGCCTACGAGTCCTTCGAGTATGCACGGCAGGCTGTTAAAGTTGATGTAGATGATTATCTACTTAAACCAATAAGACCAGAGCAACTAGTAGAGGTTTTGAAAAAGGGCATTGCTGAGGTGCTGAGACAACGTCTTGCTAATCGTGAGATAAGCAAAATGAAGCAGAAAGTAGAGACTGCAAAACCACTCTTAAAGCGGCAGTTGATGCTTGACCTAGTTACAGGTGGTACATCAAACTACAATACCGAGATTTCTATTAAGAACTTGTTAGGACTTGGGAAGATTAAACCCGCTGGGGTCCTGGTTTTTACTGTTTGTGATAAAAAGGCAAAGATTCTTCGAGACAATAGGCTGAGAGAGACATTAATTGAAGAGATTGAGAAAGATATTGATTTTGGTTTGTGTGAGATTCTACCATCAGGTGACATAGTAGTCTTGTTTAAGTCGTGGGGGAGTAAGAAACAACAAGATTTAAACCAGTTAATAGAAACATGGGAGCAATTTTTTGAAATTCAAATCTACGCAGGATTTGAGCCACTTAAGGAGCAAGGACATATCCCCAGTGCCTTTAACATTGCAGACAAGATACGGAGAACCGTTTTGTTTTGGCATCAACCAGGTATTTTTTTATTGAATCAGTTGGGTTCAATACAGGATTGTTTGCCAAATGTTCCGATTATCCAAAAGTCAGTGTTCAACTGTTTATTGGAAAAGAGGGTAGACAAGGCTCGGGATGCTATTCAAGAGGCGTTCAAAGATTTGCACACCTGTTATATTCCACCGGAGCAAATTAAAACGATTGCCAATCAAATTGTCCATGCTTTGCTGTTTGAACTTGCAGAACAAATACCCGAAAAGGAAGCTAGTTTAATCACTCAGCAGTACCTAGAAAGTATAAATTCTATAGATTGTTATGATGAATTAGAGAACAGTTTGTTTGAATTTATTGAAGGCTTGAACCGCTGGCTTTCGGTACCCAATGAAACAAATACAGAGCACACAATACTCTGGGCTGCAGCCTATATCCGTCAGAATTATTATGAAAATATTACTTTGGAAATGATGGCTGGAAAGCTGTTTCTTAGCCAAAGTTATTTTAGTCGGCTGTTCAAAAAGCATTTAGGAGAGGGCTTTGCATTTTACGTGACAAGGGTTCGTATGGAACACGCACAGAACCTATTGGCAACTGGCAAATTATCCATAGCTCAGGTCGGAAAACAAGTGGGATACTATGATCCAAGTTATTTTAGTACCGTGTACAAGAAATATTATGGGATATCACCACAACACGTATTTTCTTCGACCAATCAGAAGGAGTGACCGAGGCCATGAGCCACTGTCACTCCTTCTGATTGTTAAGCAAGGATTCACAATGACTAGACAAGAAAATCAGTAGGCTATAAAAGGTTGATAGAGAATGTTACATATATGGGGGTGAGCGCTTTGAGTAATGCAATGCGAGAAGAAATCGAAAGAGCCTTTAACTTAAAGATTGTTAATGAACAGTTTTTTCCTTGGGGGGAGTTCTATTGGCTAGATTTGTCGCCAACTGACCGCAAGGCACAAAGCAACATGTCCATTGTGAAGGTATACCCCTTACAGGAACAAAAGATACACACACATCCCGGTTACGAGGAAATAGTAATTGGTCTCGAAGGCGAATTAACCCATTTGTGTGATGATCGTGAGATCACTATAAAAAAAGGACAAGTAGGATACATACGCGTTGGCGGGCAGCACAGAATGCGGAACAGTTCTGATCGACCCGCTATCTTTCTCAGTGTTGTAACGCCAGTTTTGTCAACGCTATTGGGAGAGTTGTCCCCAATTGACGATGTAGAGCTGGTTGAACTTATAGAATTAATGAGACTTGAGTTAATCACGGATAAATTTTCCCAGAGTGTTGGCTTAGCAGTTACTCTAATTAGTGCTCAGGGTGACAAGCTTACAGAGCCGAAAAATCTTCCGGAATTCTGTAAGCTCTGTTACTCTTTACGAGCGGGGGATTGTGCTATATGTAGTAACTTAGGAATAACTAGTGTTGGAAATGAACAGAAGATTTACAATTGTAGGTATGGGTTAACCTCGTTTTTGTCTCCAATTATTATCAACGGTAGATTGTTAGGTTACCTAGGATGTGGATACGAGTTACTGGAAGTTCAAACTCAACAAACTATCGATTTAATCCATCAATATTTTCCCGTGGAATATGTTCCATTAGCGAAAAAGGCTTATTTGAAATTGGTCGTATTGACTCGTAATCATTTAGTTTCTTCAGCAGAAACTATTTTACTGGTTACGACTTCCCTCGTGCAACTAATAATTTTCTCTGCTCGGGAAAAACAAATGACTTCTTATCGCCTTAATTTATCCTTGGAAAAACAAAAACAAGCAGAGTTGGAAAGCTCTCTGAAAGAAGTTCGCCTTAAATTTTTAGAATCACAAGTCAATCCTCATTTTTTGTTTAACACTTTAAATACAATTGCCCAGATGGCAGTCATGGAGGGGGCAACGACTGTCTCATCCCTGACCTATGCACTATCTAATCTCTTGCGTTGTAGTTTGGGCAAGAGTGATTCCTTAATCACCGTAAAAGAAGAATTGGATTACGTCAAAGACTATATATTTATCCAAAAGACAAGGTTTCCCCATAAATTTGAAACCCATATTGACGTGGACAACCAGATAACTCACGTTAAAATACCGTTTATGACTCTGATGGTGCTGGTTGAAAACTCAATCATTCACGGTTTTTCAGATATGAAACGGGCTGGAAATTTGTATATTAAAGGATTTATGGAAGATGAAACTGCTGTTTTTGTGGTGGAAGACAACGGGAGGGGTGTGCCACAAGAAGTAATATCACAAATCGAAAACCTTAACAAGACAGGCTTAATTTCTTCTGGTATGAATAGTATCGGATTGAGAAATATATATATGCGTTTTAAGCATTTTTATGGAGACGAATTTTCATTGGCCATTGATCGACTAGCGAAACAAGGAACTAAGGTAATAATCAAGATAGATGTCGATAAATAGGGTGTATTTAGACTAAAGTTGCGATTCTAGATTTTACGTGTTAAGCAATAATTCAATACTATAAGACAAGAAAGTCAGTAGGCAATAAAAGGTCGATAGCGAATTATAGCAATAAGGAAACTAAATAAACAAAATATTAGAAAATCAGGATTCTTAGTAGGAGTTTAGTAATGATGAGCGCATGAACAGTTATAAAAAAGTAAGGGTGATAGCAAGTGAGAAGTCATGCAACCACAAAGGGCCTTGCGAGGGCAACCCATCGAGCTCTGTATTACTCCATGGGGCTGTTGCCGGAAGACTTAGATAAGCCTCTAATAGCCATTGTAAATACTCAAAATGATACTATGCCTGGCCACATACACCTAGATACCATAGCGAAAGCCGTGCGTGAAGGAGTTATTGCAGCCGGAGGCACACCCATCGAGTTTCCCACGATTGCACTCTGTGATGGGATAGCCCAAGGGAATTATGGTATGCATTATCCTCTAGCCAGTCGGGAACTGATCGCCGACTCTGTAGAATGTATGATGAATGGACATCAATACGATGCCATGGTCTTAATCACAAATTGCGATAAAATAACACCAGGTTTACTTATGGCTGCTGTCAGACTAGATGTTCCAGCCATCATGATTAGCGGAGGGCCAATGGCTACTGGTCACCTAGACGGTGAGGAAATTGGTTATACCGATTTAATGGCCGCCCAAGGGGATGTTGCTAGAGGATTGATTGACAGGGTGGAATTATCGAGACGAGAACAGGTCGCTTTGCCAGGGTGCGGAGCGTGTAACCTTTTAGGAACCGCTAATTCCATGAACTTTTTAACTGAGGCACTAGGTATGGCGTTGCCCGGTAGTACAACGCCAGCAGCATCAGGTGCCCGATTAGCCTTGGCAAAACGCACGGGGATGAAAATAATGGAACTTTATCATATGGGTATTGTTCCATCCCAAATTGTAACTAAAAAGGCTATTGAAAATACCATTGTGGTCGATTTGGCGATAGGTGGTTCAACCAATACAGTACTTCATATAACTGCCTTAGCTAAAGAAGCCGGGATAGAATTTGACGTAAATTGTTTCACAGAGCTAGCCCAAAAGGTCCCCCATCTTGTTAAAATGAAACCAGCCACTGGCGGGCACTATCCAGCTGACGTTGACCGAGCTGGAGGAATAACTGCTTTGATGAAGCAACTGGCTGAGCATGGTTTACTGGATACAGAGGTATTAACTGTCACCGGCTCAACCTTAAAACAAAACGTAGCCAGTGCAAGCATTGTAAATTCGAATGTAATTCGCCCCATGGATAACCCTTATGCCGAAAAAGGCGGTATTCAATTGCTCTATGGGAATTTAGCTCTGGATGGTTCAGTCTGTAAGAGTGCCGCTGTAGCTCCAGAGATGTTAAGACATCAGGGACCGGCAAGAGTGTTCGATCAAGAGGAGCCGGCCGTTGAAGCAATTTACGGGGGGCAGATCAATCCTGGCGATGTTGTAGTGGTAAGGTACGAAGGGCCAAAAGGTGGACCAGGTATGAGGGAAATGCTTACGCCTACAGCGGCCATTGTTGGAATGGGCTTGAGCAAAGAGGTTGCGCTGATTACGGATGGCAGGTTCTCAGGAGCTACAGCCGGAGCTGCCATCGGCCACATCTCCCCAGAGGCTGCGGACGGAGGCAACCTGGCCTTAGTTCGTGAAGGGGACATTATTGAAATCGATATTCCTGCAGGGACGTTACACTTGCAAGTAAGTGATGAAGAGCTAGCAAAACGGCGTGCAGCTTGGGTCAAACCGGAAAATCCACACGTTAAAAAAGGTACCTATCTGTACAGATATTCCAAACAAGTTTGTTCGGCGATGACTGGCGCAGTATTTGCGGATTAAGTGTAGGACAAAAATATCGACGATGTGCACAAAAAAACCCAAAGGCTTATGCACATAAACATTGAATTGTAATATATATTGACAAGGAGGGTTAAACATGGCAAAAAAGAAAATCTCGATCCCGGAATTAAAAGGGATGAAGGTTTCAGGTCAGAAGTTTAAAATGATTACCGTCTATGATTTCCCAATGGCTACTATGGTTGATCGTTCACCCGCAGAATTAATTTTAGTTGGCGATTCTTTGGGGATGGTTATTCAAGGCCATGATAGCACCGTACCTGTTAACCTTGAGGATGTTCTTTACCATGTGAAGATTGTCCGTAAAGGAGCACCTAATACGTTTGTAGTCGGAGACATGCCGTTTCTCTCTTATCAAATAAACCGCGACGAGGCCATCAGAAACGCTGGTACTCTACTCAAAGCAGGGGCAGATTGTGTGAAGATGGAAGGCGGTATCAAAATCGCCGAGACAATGAAGGCTGTTGTTGATGCCGGTATTCCAGTCATGGCCCATATCGGACTCACTCCTCAAACAGCAGCCATGCTCGGTGGATTTAAGGTGCAGGGTAAGGATGCAGACTCAGCAGAAAAGCTGCTGCAAGATGCCTTAGCCGTGCAAGAAGCGGGGGCTTTTGCTATAGTGTTAGAATGTATACCAACTGCCCTGGCTCAATTGATTGACCAAAAGCTTACAATACCAACTATATCCGTAGGGGCTGGTCCTAATACAACTGGTTTTAACCTAAATGCTTACGATTTGTTAGGGATTTTTGATGCATTTGTACCAAAATTTGTAATCCAATATGCCCAAATGGGTAAAGACATGGTAAAGGTGTTTGATACTTGGTGTAAGGACATTGATGAAGGTACCTATCCGGCTCCTCAACATGGATTTGCGATGAATGACGAAGACCTGAAGCGTTTGTATTAGAATAAGAAGAAAGAGGTGTTAGACTTGAGTAAGAAAATGATTCATGACTTTAACAACATGGTCGAAAAGGGAGAAAAGATTGTCTATCTTACGGCATACGACTATTTGACAGCCAAAATGGAGGAAAAAGCCGGTGTCGACATGATCTTAGTCGGTGATTCCTTGGGCATGGTTAGCTTAGGCTATGATACAACGTTTCCTGTCACGATGGAAGATATGATTCGCCATTGTTCGGCTGTACGCCGTGGTGCTCCCAATACGTTTATTGTCGGTGACATGCCGTATATGTCCTATCAGATATCAGATGAACTAGCCGTTGCCAACGCCGGAAGATTTATTAAAGAGAGCGGTGTTGATTGCATCAAGCTAGAAGGGGCCGGTCCTATGATTGCTAAAAGGATTAAGGCAATTAACGAGGCTGGTATCCTAGTAATGGGGCATATCGGTTTGACCCCACAGTTCATGGGCCAAATTGGCGGTTATAAGGCTCAAGGGAAAAGCGCTTCGGCAGCTTTGAGCTTAGTTAAACAGGCCAAAGTTGTCGAAGAGGCGGGTGCTTTCAGTATTTTGGTGGAAGGCGTACCATCCGCAGTTGGTAAAGCCATCACCGAACGAGCTAACTTCCCAGTACTTGGAATTGGTGCTGGTCCGTACACCCATGGACAACTGCTTATATATGCAGATATGGTGGGATTATACGATAATTTTACTCCGAAATTCGTCAAGAAATATGCTAATGTAGGAGAAGTACTAGTAAATGCCTTTGCTGAGTTTGCCAAGGAAACCCGTGAGGGCGTCTTCCCAGTCGATGGCGAACATACCTATAAAATGAAAGATGAGGAAGCCTCTGAATTCTGGGCTTTACTCGAAAACGAAGAGCAAGAATAAAGACTAATAAATCGAGCTAATTGTTAATAATGTCACCTGCATTATCTGTTATAGTTGGGGTGCTTCTGTAAGGGAGCACCCCTAGAATAATATCTGTGGTTGGCCAGTAAATGAACTCGCCCAAGTGGCAGTCTCACGATTGGATGAAAAAATAGGAGGATAAACCGATGAATTTTGGGAGAATTTTAACAGCTATGGTTACTCCGATGGATGAAAAATTACAGGTTGATTATGAGAGTGCAGGAAACCTTGCTCGATATTTGATTAAACATGGTTCGGATGGGATTGTCGTATGCGGTACAACCGGTGAATCTCCGACCTTAACGGATGATGAGAAAGTTAAATTATTTAAAGTGGTAAAAGACGCAGTTGGAGCAACCGGCATAGTCATTGCAGGTGTGGGATCATATTCTACGGCCACTACTGTTGAGTTAGCTGGTCGAGCGGTCAGTGCTGGTGTAGATGGTCTTTTGACCGTGGTTCCCTATTATAATAAGCCATCTCAAGAAGGTATGTATCAACATTTTGAGGCGATCGCCAAGTCCGTAGCCCTGCCGATTATGCTCTATAACGTTCCTGGTCGTACCGCTGCAAACCTTCTTCCAGCCACAGTGACGAGGCTTGCCAAAATATCAAATATCGTCTCCATTAAAGAGTCCGCTGGTTCGATGGACCAAGTTAGTGAATTGAAACGAGGTTTACCATCAGATTTTGCGATTTATTGTGGCGACGATTCTCTAACCTTACCGATGCTTGCCCTAGGCTGCAGCGGGGTTGTTAGTGTTGCCGCTCAAGTAATCGGTGATCAGATGAAAACGATGATTGATGCCTGGTTTGCCGGAGATACGTTGACCGCAACTCAATTACATCTCCACCTGTATCCCTTTTTTAAAGGCATTTTTATGACAACTAGCCCTGCTCCGATCAAAGCCTTAGTTAACCTAATCGGGTTAAAGGCTGGTGGAGTCCGGTTACCATTGGTTGATGTGAATGAAGCAGAGAATATACTATTGGTCAAGCTTCTAGATGATTTTAAAGGTAGCATAAATTAGGGCTGAGAAACTGCTCGAACAAACGATGCAATTTGTAAAAATTAATATAGAGGTGAAGGCAATTGAGTAATAGAATTAAAGTGGCCATTGTTGGCCCAGGTAATATCGGTACGGATTTAATGTACAAGATTCTAAAGAGAAGCCAATTTATGGAGCTAGCTTATATGATCGGGGTATTCCCTGATTCAGAAGGTCTGAAAAGAGCCGCTGCCCTAGGAATCAAAACGAGCTATACCGGCATGGACGAGATGTTACAAGATGAGGATGTGAAGATCGTCTTTGAGGCGACAAGTGCTAAAGGTCACCTCATCAACGCGCCAATCTATCGTCAAGCCAATAAAATTGCGATTGATCTCACTCCTGCGGCTATCGGGCCTTATGTGGTTCCTGTCGTCAATATGGGGAATCTTCTTGCCGAAAAGAACGTTAATCTAGTAACTTGCGGTGGTCAGGCAACTGTTCCTATAGTAGCTGCAGTGAGTCAAGTCCAGCCAGTGCTGTATGCTGAAATCGTCTCGACCATTTCCTCTCTCAGTGCAGGGCCTGGTACCCGGGCAAACATCGACGAGTTCACAGAAACGACATCTCAAGCCTTAGAGATTGTTGGCGGAGCGAAAAAAGGGAAAGCAATTATTATTCTTAATCCTGCTGAGCCCCCAATCATGATGCGTAATACGATCTATACACAAGTTGAAAAACCTGACATGGACAAGATTACAGAATCTGTTAACGCTATGGTCGCGAAAATCCAGCAATATGTTCCCGGTTACAAACTCAAGGTCCCTCCGATCTGGGATGGAGAAAAAATTACGACCATGATAGAAGTCGAGGGTGCTGGGGATTTTCTCCCTACTCACGCAGGGAATCTCGATATTATTAATTCGGCCGCCTTCATCGTCGGCGACACCTTTGCCGAAAACTTATTGAAACAAGGGAGTAATAAGGCATGAAAAAAATAAGAATATTTGACACGACGTTACGTGATGGAATGCATGCCGTCAGCCATAGTTTTTCACTGGATGACATGGTCCGGATCGCCACCGCACTCGACGAGGCTGGTGCAGATACAGTTGAAGTAAGCCATGGGGATGGACTAGGTGGTTCCTCTTATCAATACGGGTTTGCCGCACATACGGATGAAGAGTACTTAAGGGCAGTTGCTCCTCATCTTAAAAATTCGAAACTCGCTATTCTTCTGATACCTGGTATTGGCACTGCAGAGGATCTTAAAATGGCAGCGGATTGCGGCGTCAAAGTCGCTCGTATTGCAACACACGTTACCGAAGCGGATGTTGGACAGCAACATATTCAACTGGCTAAAGAAAAGGGCATGGAAGCGATTGGCTTTTTAATGATGACTCATATGGTTACCCCTAAAAAAATCGTAGAACAAGCCAAATTATTCGAAAGCTATGGTGCGGATGCGATCAACTGTGCCGACTCTGCAGGAGCGATGCTTCCCAAGGATGTGGAGGCTAGAATCAGCTTATTAAAGGCTAACTTGAATATTCCAATTGGTTTTCATGCACATAACAATTTAGGTCTAGCGGTTGGAAACTCGCTAGCGGCCATCGAAGCGGGTGCTGATTATATTGACACCACACTCCGTGGGCTAGGAGCAGCCGCAGGTAACACCTCCCATGAAGTCTTAGTCGCCGTGCTTAAGAAAATGGGGATGGAGGTCGATGAAGATCTCTATAAATTAATGGACGCTGCAGAAAACATTGTTCAACCCCTGATGAAACGCCCCCTCGATATTGATAAATATTCCTTAAGCATTGGTTACGCAGGAACTTATGGTAGTTTTTTGCTTCATGCCAAAAGGGTTGCCCAAAGCTTTGGAGTTGATGCGCGCGATGTACTCATCGAGCTGGGCCGCATGAAAACAGTCGGTGGCCAAGAAGATATGATCTTTGATGTCGCTTATCGTTTAAGTAAAAAATTAAAGGGGTAAGCTATTTAGACTGTAGATTAAGTACTCATAGAGCAGGGGTAGTAACAAACATTTTATGTTTGGTTACTACCCCTTATTCTGTAGATATAAAGCTGTGTTGGGTTATCCACTCGTGTGCCCTCACTTCTACAAGAAAGTGGGGGCACCACGAAGTTCTCGATGTTCAACTTTGGTTGAACGAGTTCATTTGCCGATCGAGGTGTTGGTCGAGTTAGGAATTTGAGGTGATGAGGGCTTACTAAGACTGTTGTTGTTCCTCAAAGCAAAGGTAACGAGTTTGCGCATGATTTTCTCTTGCATAGACGATGGATCGTCAAGTTTCAAACGTTGCATAAAGGGCTGGGCGGATTGTGGGAATGGTCTGAGAAATTCTGAGAGTAAACCTTTCACCATTTTAAAACGGTCCCCGCTCGAGAGTTTTTTCAAGCCCTTGAGCGCTCCACCCAGAACAATTTCAGTTTCTGTTAAATCTGTCCCAAATGGAAACGCTTTAAACATACCGCGTGCCTGATAAGGTTTCAACAAGCCAGTTATCGCTTCCGGTGTATTATTTCGGAACTCTGCTGGAATCTCATAGTCCAGAGGGATTTTACCCGCCTTCTTCGCTTGAGCAAGAAGCTGATTTTGAAAACGTGAGTCTGCGATATTAATCATTTCGGCGATTACTTGTTTATCCGGTTTGCTACGGACGTCCGCAATCCCATATTCCGTAACAATGATATCCCTCAGATGCTTGGGTACTGAGCAATGCCCATAACTAAAGACAATGTTAGATTTTAGACTCTTACCAGAGCCCTTAGTGCTTTTAACCATCATGATAACTCTGGCATCTGGTAGGGCATGCCCCATAG
>JUEG02000671.1_pt1 | contig 12483 bp, 13 predicted proteins | sample 432341 | NCBI WGS metagenome assembly JUEG02 (sample SAMN02953476, study PRJNA257561) | rock porewater metagenome | biome: terrestrial; feature: Opalinus Clay rock; material: porewater; isolation source: Opalinus Clay rock BIC-A1 borehole | place: Switzerland: Mt Terri URL, St-Ursanne ...
TTACCATATTTCCAAAGATAGTACTCAAGAAGAAAGAGATAGTCTTGCTTTTCAAACTTCTTGATGATGGGGAGTTTATCAGTTTTGAATTTTTGATAGTCTGGGCTATTAGAATCATCAAAAGCCCATTGCTTCAACGGAATATGTTTAGCTATGAAAAGAGTTAATTGATAAATCTGTTTAAGTAGATATTGATTATATAGTAGTAGATAAGTTATAATTGAAGACATAGCAATGGCACCCTGCCTTTCTATAGTTGTGTTTTCGCAGATTCAATTATAACAGAAAACAGGGGGTCATTGTTTTTTTTGTTGAAAAGACTTTGTAACCCTTGATATATAAAGATTATTAATTTAAAAAGGGGTGTCTAACTTGACACTACCCGATTTTGAGGAGGGAGAAAGATATGAATGCACAAATTACTGTTAGTGGTGGAATAATTGGTGAGTTATCTGAGAAGATACCATCTAACATTATCGCTTTAAATGAATTGATTAAAAACGCATATGATGCCGGTGCCAGTAAAGTCGAAGTAATTTTAGACTCTAATTCAAAAACACTAACTATTATTGATGACGGTAGTGGAATGGACGAGTCTGATATCAACGTCTTATTTTATATATCCAAAAGCGATAAAACATATGGAGTGAAAAATCAATATGACAGATATATGCAAGGTTCAAAAGGGTTGGGTTTCTTGTCTGTATTTAAGTTTGGAAAAAATGTGAGTTGGATTACTAAAAAAAGTAAAGGGCTTAAATTCAGTGCAAACTACGATGTTTTAATCAATAGCGTTAATATTTCGGCGCAAATAGTGTTAATTGAAGAGTGTACTGAAGCCGAAAAGGGGACAAAAATCATTATTGATCTAGAAAATTATAGTTCACAGTCACTGATTTCATATCTCTCAGAATTGACAAATCTGCAAAAAGTAATCTATTCCTTTGAAGACGAAAAATTTCAAATAGACATAAATATAAATGGCAATATTTTTTCAAGTAAACGCAGGGTGAAGTTGAAAAATATTTATAAAGAACGACAGTTATTTTATGTAAAATACGATTCTATCGAGCAAAAAATCAAGTTCTATTATAACGATACTTTAGTTCTTCAAAAAGACCACCTGTTCCAATCCGGAGATTATCGCGTAGATATTGAATTGATGATTTTTCAACTGAAAACACGAGGTAAAGAAAATATAAGTCCGTTGTATTATAACCCACAAGGTGATTTAACACCTCTAATTTATATCAATACAAATCTCTTTAACAATTATACCATATTTGACCCGAATGTTATGAAGAACATTAAATTTGGTGATGTCCTCAACCAGATGATTGGTTCAATTAGAATATTCAGTAGCAGTTCATTGCTAAGTTTTAATTCAGACCGCTCACAGTTTTTACAAAATGAGTTAACAGATCAGATTAAATCTTTTCTTTTGGATATTAATAAAACCATACAGGCTTACGGTTCCAAATATAAGAAACATCTCTTAGAATTTGACATATTAAATGGTACATCAGTACCAGAAAATCGAGTCAATGATGAAGCTTTTTTGCGTACAAAAATAAGAAGAGATTTTAATTTCAAAGATGAGGTAGTAATTAAGCACGTGGGTAGTAAAATTGAATACTCTTTCGCAGGAAGAAAGATATATGCATATATTCAATGTCAGCCTGCTAATGTTGGTACTCCTTCTCAGATACCGCCACAAACTGGTGGAGATGAAGAATCAGTAGGTACTGTTTGTTCTGGAGACGAAGCCAGAGAAAACAAAGGAAGTACTCCTGTTGGTCTTGCTAAAGTTACTACTGCAAAAATCATCTTAAGACAAACAAACAAAAAGGTCTACATTCCTTCAGGGCAAATTGACTTACGACAAGAAATATTGACTGCAAATGATAGCAGTGGACAAGCGTTGCCCGTTGATAATATTATTATCAGAGAAGAAGAAAATGAATTACCTGGTGGGATATTGCAAAGTGTACTTATTTTATGTAAGAAGAAAATTCTTTACACTTATATAGACCCTGTTACAGGACTTGTGACATCCTGCTTGGAAATTGAGTTTATTGAACCGCAATCTATCGTTAATTCATCACAACAAAAGATGCCACTGATTTACATACCTGCACATCAAGGATATCAAATCTCATTTAACATCGCTCTTGGCAACTTAATTAATCAAATTAATACGCTTGATATAGACAAATATACGGAAGTATTAGCATGTACTTTAAGGTCAACTTTTGAATTGAGCATAGATTCTTTAAGAAAATCTAATAAATATTCTCAGCTAAGTTGGGTTAAAGACTTAGCTGGGAACCTTAAGTTGGTTGTAGGGCATATCAAAGCTAATAATAAAAGTATCGGTGAAATAACAAAATCAACAAAAGTAGACTTTGATAGTCTGAAAAATATATTAGAGCCAACAGATTTTGATACTTATGTCCCAAAATTGCATTTAGGGGCACATAAATCTACACTGCATATTACAAAAGATGAAATGGTAAAGCTCGGCCGTCTCGCGGGGGTGTTTGTTGTTGTTACAAATGAAATGCTTAATAATTCGAATATAAGTTAGCGGGGATGTCAAGATGATAGAAGATATTTCTTTTAAACAGTATAAAAAGAAAAGTGATATTCATGGTACAGTTTTGTACCCTGCCGTTATGGTCGCTCCCATTCAAAAAGCGATTCTAACTGATTTGTTAGACAAGGATAGTATAAGAGTTATTTTTGATCCGTTCCATGGTTCAGGAACAGCTTTATATGAATGTTCAGAAATATCTAGAGAGGTTCATCTTGTAGGGTGTGATATCAATCCATTGGCAAATCTCATAACTAAAGTCAAACTGAATGGTGTGAATGAGAATTTTAAAAACGATTTAGAACAACTCAGACGAGAAGTTACAAGTTTGACTTATGGAGATAACCATACATTTGAAAAAATTGATAAGTGGTTCAAAGCGGATATAGCTGAAGCGTTGCGAGTTCTCAGAACAGCTATAAAAGAGATCAAAGATACTCAAAATAGAATGTATTTCTGGTATATGCTGTGTGATATTATCAGAAAATACAGCAATACTAGAAGTTCAACATATAAACTTCACAAGCGAGAAGATGATGCCATTCAAAGAATTGAGAACAAGGTTATTGATGATTATTTTGCATCTGTTGAAAGATCTTGGATGAAGTTCTGCAGTAGTAATGACAACTTTGAGTTGTATAAATGCAATGTTGTTGAGCAAATAAAAAAATTTAAAGAGAGAGCATTTGATATAACCATAACATCACCGCCTTATGGTGATAACGGAACTACTGTGCCATACGGTCAGTTTTCTATGTTGGCGTTACTTTGGATTGATAAGAAAGATCTGGAATTAGAAGGATGGGAATACGAAAACTATTCTATTATTGATTCAAAAAGTATAGGAGGCTGCTTTTCATCTGTTGAATTGTCTAAAGACGAATTTGTATTGATTGAACCCTATCTAAAAGCTATCTCAGAGCGGAAACACAAAAAAGTCAAAAGATTTTTTGCTGGTTATTTTGAGGTTTTAAGAAATATCTGTAGAGTAACGGACAAATATGTTGTATTGACTTTAGGAAACAGAACTGTTGACCGTGTGAAGATTAATCTAACTAAAATCACAAGAGAATTTATGGAGCAAAATGATTTTGAACACATGCGAACATTTGAAAGGGAAATACCCTCAAAAAGAACTCCTAAAAAAACATCAAGAATAAATGATGCACCGGTGGAATCAATGAATAGTGAGTTTATTACAATCTATCAAAGATTGGGAAATTGATATGAGTACAATCCATTTAGTTTAAACGAGATACTTAAGCAAAAGCCCAACCAGAGGTTGAGCTAGTGATTAGAATAACTGAGTTATGTATATATTCGGTAGATTTGTTAGAACCAGCTGTCTTGAGTCGTTGAGTTTTATGTAGGACGATTGCCTTGATATGAATTCTAATCTTGCTAATAAGAATTGATCTGTTACTTGAAGGAATTCTGCTAGCTCATGAAATTTAGTGATTTTATTATTTACAGCTTGTTTAATTTCATTTATAGGAAGAAGAAGCTCAGTGGCCCACTTAAGTGCCTGAGTTTCTTTTTTATTTACGATTAATTTATCAGCATAGCTATAGTATTCTGCTGTGGTATCACCGACAGTAGTAAAATGATGGCCCAGCTCTTCAGCCAGAACACATGTGAACAGTTTTCTATTAGATATAATGGATTTGTTAATTCCGATTACCGGAGGGATACCGTCCTCTTTATAATAAAGACCTAGGATATTTGATGGAAAACTTACATATTCAATATCAACTTGTTCCTTTAAAGCCGTATCAAAGAGTGAGTCGAGTTTAGTAACCATAATAATCACCTTTTAAAGAGATCTATTTTTCCTCTACCTTATCTTTATATTTTTGTTTAATGTAATCTTTGAAGTTTTCTATTTCACGTTTAGCTTCATCAGGAAGGTCATCCTCGTATCCATCCTTACGATGTAGTGCTACAGTGGTCATAGGAACTCGTGTATTTGTTCTTCCCATAAGAAAGTCTAAAGAAACATTAAAAAAGTCAGCTATCAGTTTTTTTATCTGATCACTTGGAATTCTTTTACCGGATTCATATTGAGATAATGTTGTATTAGATATATTCAGTATTTTAGAGAATTCAATTTGATTTATTTTCTTTTCTTCACGGAGTAGTTGAATTCTTTTTCCTAAAATATTTTCTTTCATAATTAAAACTCCTTTTCACATTTAGTGAACTTTATTAGTATTAATATAGCATATTTATCAATTAGCAAGAAATAATTTCACAAAAAGAGAAATTATCAGTTGACTTTCGCTTAATGTGAAACTATAATTAAAATATAGTTTGCTAAATGTGAAAAGGAGGTGGGTCATTTGATTAATAGTAAAGATATTGTTATTTTGAGAAACACTAAAAAAATTACTCAACAAGAAATGGCTTCAAGTTTGGGAATCGCTGTGTCAACCTACAATATGTATGAGAACGGGCAAAGAAAAATACCACGAAAAACAGCTTCACACATTGCCAATATCTTAGGGGTAACTGTAAACGATATTTTTTCGCCTGCAACTTTCACACTTAGCAAAAAAAAGTAAAACCCTATATTTTTTTCATGTATTAATTAGTTCATCATTTTTTTAGGTTTTCCTTTAAATGGATGAATCTTCAAACATATTTATTAAGTAAAATTCAAGAATAAATAGTTTTAAAGGGTCCATGGATAAAAAGTGGAAGTAACGGTCGAACAAAATCTGCTAAAGAAAGGAGAAATTATTTATGAGAACACGACTTGTCAAGATTGGTCTACCTGGATGGGTCTAGGGATGGAGTATAAGGAAGCAGGAATAAGGTTAGTGGATACGTCAGAAAGTTTAGATAACTTATATTGTATGATCGTTAGTAAAATCAAAAATGAGGTGAGGAGAATGACTTTAAAAGAAAAATTCCGTTGTTTTATTCTAAATGCTCCTATAAAAAAGATTGAAAAGGATCTTTTAGTTTCTAAAATTTTATCAGAAGGAATATTTGCTGAATGTGCTGCACAAAATCTGAAAGATTTTGTGAGGGAAAACCCAAGTGCTGATATAGATATCCTAGTACCTCTTTATAAGGTGTTAGATATTATAGAAAATATTGATTCATCAATATCATGAAAATCAAAATAGTTAAGCGGAGTATTAAAGGATTCTTGTGCCATGTAATCATTAGGACTAAGTATAAGAAAAGGGGATAGATTTTATGGGAACAGCGACTTGTCAAGATTGGTCTACGTGGATGGATCTAGGCATGGAATATAATGGAAGTAAAAAGAAGATGCGAAGATACCGTCAGGAGATTAGAGAGCATAGGGACAAAACATCAGAAGACCTGGTTCATATGGAGCTGGCTTCGAGTATGGATAGCGAGCTTAGTAAGATGGCTGCTGAAATGGAAAAGAGGGTACTCTATCAGCTTGGCTCTATGGATGAGAAGGATATCAAAGCAGCAGGGCTGACAGATAGGCAGAAGGAAGTGGCTTTGTTGAAACAGCAGTATTCATATACGCAAATTGGAGAAATGTTAGGGATGGCAGCAAGTTCAGTTTTTAGTATTTATCAAGATGCTGTTAACAAGACAAAAAAATATGTTGTAGCAAAGACCAAAGATCAACCCTATGGGTTAAGTAAACAGCAGCTAATAATATATAAACTTCACAGGGAAGGGAAATCTAGGAGTGAAATTGCTATTCTGCTGGGGATGCATCTAAACGGTGTAGGTGTTCAACTTAGAAGAATTGAGCAAAAGATAGAAAAAAACAAAATTACCTAAAATTGATCGGGGGTAGAGGTGTGCCTATTTTTAGGTAAAGAGTATATTACATATCAATATAGAAATTTCTATTTAATAACTCGTCATTGGACGGGTTTTTTTATATTCTCATGATTTTTGTTAATGAGTGGCGTTTAATGTTTAAAATTTACGAAGACATTTATAGGAAATTTAAAAGAGTAAGATTTGAATTGGAATTTTAGGAAACTGGACAAATAGTACTCACATATACATAGAGTTAAAGGGGGCATGCATAAATGGTTATAAATTTGAGTACAGAACAAAAGGTTGCCATAGCTCAACAGTTAGCAGACATCATATACGAAGAGATGCTAAAAAAGGTGAAGGATAAAAAGACAACCAATACACCTAAGAATAGCAAAATTAAAATAGCCAATTAGTACTGGGAGATATAATATGAAGAAGCGTGTTGTAGGATACACTAGAGTTAGTACACAACTACAAGCAGAAGAAGGGCTATCCCTTGAAGCTCAGAGGGCAAACCTGGAAGACTACTGTCAAAAAAATGGTTATCAGTTTTTGGGGATATATACGGATGCTGGATTATCAGGTAGAAATGTAAATAGACCTCAACTGCAGCAGCTTATAAAGGATGGAAAAAAAAAGCTATATGATAGTGTTTTAGTATGGAAAATCAGTCGTATTTCTAGGAATCTAAAAGACTTATTGACCATAGTTGAGGACTTAGAGAAGCATGACATAGCTTTGATCAGCTGTACGGAACCCTTTGATACTTCCACACATCTAGGAAAGGCATTCCTTCAAATACTAGGAACCTTTGCAGAGCTTGAAAGAAATACACTGGCAGAGAATGTTAAGATGTCTTTAATGGACAATGCCAAAAATGGAAAGTGGAACGGAGGAATCGTTTATGGATATACTACTAATGAAGGAGAACTTCAAATAGATCAAGAAGAAGCAAAAGTAGTTAAAGAAATTTTCAGTTTGTATTTACAAGGACTGGGTTATCAAAAAATTATGAAATATCTTAACAATAAGAATATCCCTACAAAGAAAGGTGCAAGGTGGAACTTACAACAGGTAAGAAGGACTCTTACAAATTCGATCTATATCGGTGAAAAATCCTATAATAAGATTATTGATAAGGACTCAAATCCAAGGGAAAACCCAAATAAGGATTCTATTATCATAAGTACAGACTCACATCCTTCAATTATAGATAGAAAAGATTTTGATTTGGTCCAAAGAAAGATAGAAGAAAATGACCCTAGAAGAAAAAAGAGAAAAAATATCCACCTTTTATCTGGAATTATTAAATGCCCATTTTGCGGGGTTGGAATGGTAACTAAAAGTGCAAGTGGAAGAAAAGTCAATGGAATCACCAAATATACAGTATATTATCAATGCAGAACTTATCATAATAGTGGTGGCTGCAAGTCATTTTTACTCAATGAGGAAAAGATCGATAATGCGGTTTTGGACTACTTAAATAAGATTTTTACTGATGAAGAGATATTGAAGCTTACCCTTGATGAGGTAAATACTAATATAAAGGCCATGAATAGACCTTTGAAATCAGAACTAGAAGACATCGAAAAAAATCTCCAACAGGCCAATGACGAACTAATGAATCTTATTAAATTTATATCTAAGACCCCAATGTTAGACCATTCTTTGATGGAGCAGGAAGTCCAAAAGAAACAAACGATAATTATGGACTTACAGAAAGAGAAGGATCAGCTGCTACATAGAGTAAACTTATCGGAAATTAATGAGATCGATGTTGAGATTACGATGAATTATATATATACTATAAATGATATACTGAATAACACAGATAGGAAGAAATTAAGGGATCTAATAAGTACGATCGTTAGTGAAGTAATCGTTGATGAGAATAAAAACATTGTTGATATAAAGGTCTGGCTTAGTGATGTGACTGATATAGATAATCGAGTAATAGGGTTGCCATTAACTCACGGACGCTAAGGCAAGAGAAATTGCTACAAGAGCCATAAATGAATCTATAAATGCCAGGGTATCAGAGGATATTAAATATCAGGATTTGATATTTATTCGTACAGACATAGACGGAAATGTAACGATGATGCAGGCAAATACCGTCATGATGAATAGATTGGCCTCCGAAGTGGCTTTAACCGTTCAGGATAAGATTCAGGATATAAGAACCTCATCAGTGGAAGTTCCCTTAGGAACCGTCTTTGGTAGCCAGCTATTAGCTCAATATGGTCCTAAGCTCGATATAGGAGTCACCCCTATTGGTATGGTGAATGTAGATTTTAAAACAGAATTTGAGCATTCAGGGATAAATCAAACAAGACATAAAATTTACCTTGTTATAAAAACCCAGGTTAAAATAATAGTTCCTTTTTCATCGAATACTACAACCGTTGAAACATCAGTTCCTATAGCAGAGACAATTATAGTGGGCAAGGTTCCACAAAATTATATTTATGTGCCTGAAAATGAATTTTTAAACGTTGTTGATCCTGTAATTTAATATATAATCATAAAATACAAAGATATAGCGTTGAAATATTTTTATTCCAACGCTATATCTTTGTATTTTATGATGGACAAAATCAGGAGACTTTAGAATGACGAGAGCAATAATTATACTAATAGGATGTATGAGTACTCGTACAGTTCTTGAAGGAATATGAATATAAACTCTTTAAAACAATGACAATGATAGTATATAGGAGTTTAATACAAGACAGAGTGCTGAGTTTTAGATTGTGAAAATGTTTATTTGATTTAAAAATTTAATTTTATAATAAGAATAAGGCAGGATACATCACGATCATTAAAGAATATTGTAAAATAGATATGTATTAATAGGAAATATTACGATTTAAAAAGGAAATAATCATAAGAAAGAGAAGTGTTTCTATTCACAAACGATACCTGTCAGTAGGGATAAAAAAAGAAGCTTCAAATTTGTGGGATCAACTATATACATACAAATATGCAAGCGGCTTCATGTTAACTGAAGAAGTGGTTGATTGCTAAAGGCATAATGAATTATAATATCTATGACTATACACTAAAGAATATTCTAAGGTTGGTGAAGAACATTGTTGATAAATGAACATAACGAAATAATAGATCGTATTTTGCAAAAAGCCATTATTGTGGGGATGAATACTGGCAGCAGGGATGAAGTAACAAGTATTGATCAATCCATGGAAGAATTAAAGGAATTAGCTGAAGCGGCTGGAGCTCAGGTTTTGCATACAATGATTCAAAATAAACAAAAGATTGATGCAGCATACTTTATAGGCAAAGGTAAAATGGAAGAAATTAAGATTCTTTCTGAAGAAATGGATGCAAACTTGATTATTTTTAATGATGAATTATCAGGTGCCCAATTAAGAAACCTAGAAGAATGTATTGGAGTTACCATAATTGATAGAACTGCCTTAATACTCGATATATTTGCTCAGAGGGCACAGTCTAGAGAAGGAAAGCTACAGGTAGAGTTAGCACAGCTTAAATATAGACTACCAAGGTTGGTTGGGCTGGGACGATCTTTATCTAGAACAGGTGCGGGTATTGGAGCAAGGGGACCAGGAGAGAAGAAGCTTGAACTTGATCGAAGACATATTTTAGATAGAATCACAGATATAAAGAGGGAAATGGAAGAAATTAAAAAAACAAGGGAAGTACAACGTTCTAGAAGAAGAAAAAGTGAAATACCAATAGTTGCTCTAGTAGGGTATACCAATGCTGGTAAATCAACACTGATGAATACGTTAGTTCAGTTAGGTGGAGGGTTAGAAGAAAAAGCTGTATTTGTGGAGGATATGCTTTTTGCAACCCTGGATACAGCCCATAGAAAGCTACTTTTGCCAACGAATGAGGAAATTATACTTATAGATACTGTTGGTTTCGTTAGTAAGTTACCCCATTTCCTTGTGAATGCTTTTAAAGCTACTCTTGAAGAGGTTCAATATGCTAATCTTCTTTTACATGTTATTGATGGAACAAATGATAATTATGACATGCAGATTAAGGTTACAGAGCAGGTGTTAAAAGAGCTGGGAGTTAAAGATAAGCCTACTATATTACTTTACAATAAAATTGATAGACTTCCTGAGAATGGTATCTATTTACCTTCTGGTGAGAATACTATTCACCTTTCTGCTTTAAAAGATACTGGAATGGATAAGCTCATCAAAAAAATCACAGAAATACTCTTTGATGAGTATAAAAATGTAGCACTTCTACTGCCCTATGATAAGGGAAATATTGTCTCCTATTTATGTAGTAAGACAAAAATTGAGAAAACAGAATATCGAGAAGATGGGATACTGGTTGAAACTCAACTTGGTCCAGTGGACTTTAACAAGTACTCTCAATACATTATTCAGGAATGATAAGTGGAGACCTTATGGAAGCTAAAATGTCATGGAATAATATAGACAAATTATCTGACTTTAAGATTACTTATCTCTTGTATAAAGAGGGTAAGAATATTCAAACAATAGCTGTAATAAGGAATATTTCTCTCGAAGAAGTACAGCAGCATCTCATCAGGGCAAAGGAAGAATTATTTATAAAAGCACATAAATCAAGGCCTCTACTTGAAAGACTGTTGGAAATAACGAAAGAACAAAGAAAAGATGTTCTAAAATCTTTGACAGAAGATGAAGTGAAAGGCATAAAAAAACAAATTCTTGAGCGGTACAAATTTATTGATAACCCCGACGATCGAATGGTGATCATTTGGATAATAGGGGAGTTGGGTGAGGGTGAACTCCTTCCCCTGATTTACAAAGATATAAAACATCACCATGGAAATATAAGGCGTATGGTTTGTTCGGCAATCAATAAGATTGGAGACCCAGCCAGTGTCACTTATCTCCATAGGGCTTTGACAGATTCAAAACCCCAGGTAAGGCAATATTCTGCCAAGGCATTGGGCAAGCTTGGAAACATTGATACTATTGATAGGTTGAAAGGACTTATTAATAACCCCAAAGAAAAAGAATATGTTAAAAGAAGTTTTCACGAAGCTATAGAGAGTATTAAAAGGAGACTAGAAGAGTTTAGTTAAGCTTTTCTTTGGTCTCCTTTACAATCCTTACGAGATTGTGGTATGTGGCTAGTGTACCCTTAACTACAATGGGTCTTCCCAATCTTACCCAGTTCAGCCTCCTCGATGAAAACCCACCTATTCTCATCAATGTATTAACAGAAGGCAAGGTATCAACAATTAATAGTTCTTCTTCTTTATAGCCCATTATAGACCACATGTCCTTGATTGTAGATATAATCAACCCAGGTTCAAATTGTCTGCTTAAAGTATAAACTTTGTTACCAAACTCATCGGTTCCTCTTAAGATAATTTTACCACGGTCCTTTTTTTCCAGAGTATCGTAAAATGGAATATTAAGCAGGTCAACCTTGCTGGGTATATAGTCCATTGGTAACATATTGAGGTGTATAGCAGCAGCAGTGGGAGAAGAATGGGCTCCACCTACGCAATGATAAATTATATGCAATCAACCACCTCCAGTAAACTGCACTTATTATGTGTAAAAATAACTATAAATATTATTTAAATAATACATTTTTTTGGAAATTATAGTTATAATAATCATTAAATAAAAAGGATTTTCTAAAAAATAAATTTTCTGAATAGTCTTGAAAAACCTAGGCTTATAGTATATTATAATATTAACTAATTTAAGGGAGGAATGCCCCATGCTTTTTAGAAATTGCGCAGGTGGTGTGGTGTTTTATGAGGATAAGGTCTTGATCTTAAAAAATGAAAAAGACGAGTGGGTGCTACCGAAGGGTATAATTCGTAATGGAAATCTCTCCAGAGATGTGGCGTTAAACCGTGTGAAGGAAGAAGCCGGTATAGACGCAGAAATAATCTCATCAGTGGGAGAAACCTGTTACGAATTTTTTTCATTAACAAGACAAAAACCAGTGTGTAATGAGATTACATGGTATCTAATGAAAGCCTCCGATGAAAAACACCAACTAAACGAAGAATTAGGCTTCAAAGAAATAGGGTTCTTTGATATCACTGAAGCATTGGAAAAAATCACTTATAATCAAGATCGTTCTTTAGTTAGCCTTTCACATAGAAAATATAAAGA
>JUEG02000461.1_pt1 | contig 12477 bp, 9 predicted proteins | sample 432341 | NCBI WGS metagenome assembly JUEG02 (sample SAMN02953476, study PRJNA257561) | rock porewater metagenome | biome: terrestrial; feature: Opalinus Clay rock; material: porewater; isolation source: Opalinus Clay rock BIC-A1 borehole | place: Switzerland: Mt Terri URL, St-Ursanne ...
AATAGAGAAGGTTTGCTTAAATCCACTAGTTTTTACGAGCTTCTATTATTATATCTAAAAAATGGATAAAAGTCAAATTAACTATACAGCTTCTCAAGCAATATCTTGACATCTTCATTCTCTAGATATTCATCAAATGTCATCGTTCGATCAAGTATGCCTTTAGGTGTAATTTCAATGATCCGGTTAGCAATCGTCTGGACAAACTGGTGATCTTGGGATACGAACAACACATTGCCATCTAAGTTGGTTAAGGAATTATTAAGCGCAGTAATCGACTCCATATCCAAGTGATTAGTGGGTTCATCTAATATTTGCACGTTTGATCCACTAAGCATCATGCGGGAAAGCATGCAGCGTACTTTTTCTCCACCAGAAAGAACACTTGCTTGTTTCAACGATTCTTCTCCAGAGAAAAGCATTCTCCCCAAGAATCCACGCACGAAGGATTCTTCAGGATCTTTGGAAAATTGTCTTAGCCAATCGACAACGTTTAAATTGGTCTCAAAATAGGAAGAGTTATCTAGCGGGAGATAGGCTTGAGTCGTGGTAACTCCCCAGATGAATTCTCCTGCATCAGGGACAATTTCCCCCATTAAGACTTTAAACAAGGTTGTTTTGGCATTGCCGTCAGGGCCAACGAAGGCAATCTTATCCCCTTTATTTACAATAAACGAGATATTGTCGAGTACCTTTTCGCCAGCAACGGTTACGGTTAAGTCCTTGACAGTCAAGATATTGTTGCCTGCTTCTCGGTCTGGGGTGAAAGAAATATAGGGATATTTACGAGATGATGGCTTAATGTCATCTAAAGTTAATTTGTCTAACTGTTTCTTACGGGAGGTTGCTTGCTTGGCTTTAGAAGCATTGGAGCTAAACCGTTGGATAAAACTCTGGAGATCCGCAATCTTATCTTCTTTTTTTCGATTGGCCTCCCTCATTAATCTAAGGGCCAATTGGCTCGATTCATACCAGAAATCATAGTTTCCAACGAATAGTTGGATCTTGCCGAAATCGATATCAGCGATATGAGTACAGACTTTGTTCAAAAAATGCCGGTCATGAGAGACTACAATGACTGTGTTTTCGTAATTATACAGGAAATTTTCCAACCAGATAATCGAATGCAGGTCTAAGTTGTTGGTAGGTTCATCGAGTAGCAGGATGTGAGGATTACCAAATAGTGCTTGAGCGAGTAAGACGCGAACTTTTTCGCTCCCGCTAAGGTCCTTCATTTTACTACTCTGAAGGTCCTTGCCAATCCCTAAGCCCATTAATAATTCAGAGGCCTCAGCCTCAGCTTGCCAACCATTGAGTTCCGCAAATTCGCCTTCTAATATGGAGGCGTTAATTCCGTCTTCCTCGGAAAAGTCTTGCTTTGAATAGAGAGCATCTTTTGCTTCCATAATTTCAAATAGTCTGGTGTGTCCCATCATGACGGTGTTCAACACTTCGGACTCTTCAAATTCAAAGTGATCTTGTTTTAAAACCCCTATTCGTTCACCAGGCGTTAGGTTGACCTCTCCACTAGTAGAGTCTACTTCGCCGGATAATATTTTTAAAAAGGTAGATTTTCCAGCGCCATTGGCCCCAATTAATCCGTAACAGTTTCCGGGAAGGAATTTAACATTAACATCTTCAAATAATGCCCTTTTACCAAATCTTAAAGTGATCCCACTTGTACTAATCATATTAATCGTTCCTTTATCCTTAGTATTTTTATTCCAAGAATATATTATATCACTTAATCACACGGAGTTGTAGGTAATTGTATGTAAAAACTAACAATTAACCAAATTCGCATAGGGGAATATCGACTTTTGACCGTTATTGCGCTAAAATTCTAAGAGGTGGACAAAAGTAAAGCCCTCATTTCAAACAGCATGAGGGCTTTCAGCAGGGTGTTTCGATAAAGTCGATTATTAAGGGGTATTCAGTGGATCGAATCATTGCCTGATTCTTCTAAGATCTTCCTCAAAATTAATATACCAGACATAGTTCTAGGAAAGCCTGCGCTTGGAGCTACTAATAGAATAGAGTGTTCAATTTCCTCCTTAGAACATCCGCTACTTAAGGCTTTTAAAATATGTGTCCTTAAAGCCCTAGGGTATTGGCATTCTGTAGACAGTGCTACTTTGATTAGCCAGCAAGTCTTTTCATCTAAAGGGCCGCCTTCCTTATGAACTAACTGACCATATTTCTCATAGGCCTTATAAATATTCTTGTGATTTTCAGTGAAATACTTTAAGTTAACCTCTGTACTGTCGATATTGTCAAAATAATCATCCATGAAATTCCTCCTTAGGTAGTTTCTTAGATTATTCTCCAATCAATTAATTTCTATTCAACAGAGGTTAGAGTTATAATGTGGATATTGAGGAATTAAAGGAGAGATCCCATTGATTAAAATGGAAATAGAACTCAAGAAAGAAGTTAGAGCGGTTCTTGTCGAAAGTATAAAAAGATATTATTGGAACGAGAGAGAAGAAGAGCTTACCAATTTAGGTGCCGAGCTAATGCTTGACTTTATGGTCAATGAGATAGGACCCTTTATTTACAATCAAGGGATTGAAGACTCTTATGCTTATATGAATGAACGAATTGAAGACTTGCTTGGACTTCAGAAACGTCTAACGTAGGGGGGCCACTTGAATATGCTGACCTCATTTAACCCCATAATTGATGAACGAGCATGTATTCTTATTCTTGGATCCATGCCGGGGGCGGAATCCCTTAGATTACAACAGTATTATGCTAATCCCAGGAATCAATTTTGGAGGCTGCTCTACGAGCTTTTCGATACCCAGTCCAGTCAGAACTATGAAGAAAAGATTTCCTTTGTTAAAAGCAAAAATATTGCCGTGTGGGATGTCATCGAATACTGTCAGCGGGAAGGTAGCCTGGATTCTAATATTCGGGACGAGAAAGTAAACGATTTTAGTGCTCTGTTCAAAGCCTATCCAAACATAACAACGGTAATGTTTAATGGAAGCAAAGCATACGAAACTTATAAAAAGTGGATCGGATTTGATGAATCATCGAAGCTTATATTCCATAGGTTGACATCCTCTAGCCCTGCGAATACTAAAAAGTATGAAGAGAAACTCAGGGAATGGGGCGTCATAGTGAACCCTAGAAAACCGGTCGATCAGTGAAGTGTAAACCGGAAAAAACACAAATCTTAAGGAAAAGAAAAGGTAAAAAAAGGATTCAACCAAGTTTAATTGAATATATACGGGTGACATAAAGTGATTGATAAAATCTGTTAAAAAACTAAAAAGGAGAGTTTAATAATGGTCATTAAACTCAATGATTTTGTTGCCCAAAAGATAGTTGAATTTATACATGAAAAAAGCGGATTTGCAGTAATAATCTGTGATGATACTGGAACTATCATTGCTGATTCGGCAAAGCTGAGGATAGGGCAACAGCATCAAGGGAGTAGGCAAATATTAACTACTAGCGCTGATTCTGTCGCCATTACATCGAATGAGGCTGACGCGTCAGGAGGACGAATTAAAGAAGGCTTTAACATTGCGATAGAAGCAGATGCTCATAAAATTGGAACCTTTGGTATCGCTGGACCATTGGCAACCGTCCAACCAGTTGCTAAGATAGCAGCGGGCATGGTGATTATGATGTTAAGAGACGAAGAATTAAAAGACTTTATTCGGAATCAAGTAAAGGTTCTTAGTAATTCGGTCGAGCGAGCTGCCAGTGCTGAATTAAGTAACAGGAGAATGGTTGAAGCATTGTTGAAGAATACAACGGATAGCATGGTTTTTGGAAATGAAAATCATTCTGAGATCTATGAGATGATAGATAGTATGAACACTTTAGCCTTAAAAGACACTTTGACGGGTATATACAATAGGCGTTATATCAATGAGAAGCTGCCAGTTGATATTATTAGTGCATCACTCTCAGAACAAAGTCTATCAATTATTATGGCAGATATTGATTTCTTTAAAAAAGTAAATGACACCTATGGTCATTTAATAGGAGATTTTGCATTAAAAAATTTCGCAGAAACTCTTTCGGGATGTATTCAAAGGGAAAGCGACTGGGTTTCTAGGTACGGAGGGGAGGAATTCATAATCTGCCTTCCCGGTGCTGGAATTGAAAAGGCATTAGAAATAGCAGAACGCATACGAAGAACTGTAGAAAATAAGGAGATACGCTGTGGGGAACACACAATTAGAATAACAGCCAGCCTCGGTGTATGTAGTGTAGTCCCTACTCCAAGTACAAATGTCAAGAACCTAATAGAATGTGTGGACGGAAAGCTTTATCTAGCAAAAAATAACGGAAGAAACAGAGTTGAATCATAGAGATTTAGGAATCTTTTACGGCTTCATGTCCCTCAATCCAATCGATAAATTGCCTTGCAGTACGTGCAGAGCGGCCGTTATACCAAAGTGCCCATTGCAGTGCCTCACGATGTAACCGCTCTTTGTCGATCTTTAAATTTCTGCCTGAAGCAATCCCCTCGACTATTTTCAGATACCGCTTTTGGTCAGGTGAAGAGAACACCACACTAATACCAAATCGATCAGCAAGGGAGAGCTTTTCCTGCATACTGTCCCCAGCATGAACCTCCTCATTATGGTTGCCCGACTGCAAGCCAGCTCTCTCACTAAAATACTCTTTGACCAAATGTCTTCGGTTGGAGGTGGCATAGATTATTAAGTTAGGTGTTTTACTTTCAAGGCCACCTTCAAGTACTGCCTTCAGTGATGTATAGTTCTCCTCATTATCCCCAAAGACCAGATCATCAACGAAGATGATAAACTTTTGGGGTCTATTTCTTAAAAGCCTAATAATTAGAGGGAAATCAGCAAGATAGGCCTTAGGAACTTCTAGCATCCGCAGTCCCTGGCTATGATATTCGTTCAGTATAGCTTTAACAGTGGAGGATTTTCCGGTACCCCGATCTCCGTATAAAAGGACATTATTGGCTGGACAGCCTTCCAGAAACTGAAGCGTATTTTCGATCACTCTAGAACGTTCGTTTTGGTAATCCACCAGTTCATCTAGGGTGACAGGGTCCGGACTGTCTATCCCCTTTAGGTAACCATGGCCCTTCGTTTTCTCCCAAACAAAGGCAATATAGCGAGTATATATCCCGCTTCCATAAATTTTGTGGAAATTCTTCAGATCCTCTAGGCACTCATCCCACCACTCGCAGGATATAAATCGTTCATTTATTCGTTGAATATGATCAAGGCTACTGATTTGCTGACTTTCTAATACCCATTCAGGGAGACCTTCAATGATTAATTTATCGTTGGTGTCTTCAAATAACTCGGTTATCTCAGCTTTGATCGTCGACGGATCCAGCTTTGATACAAGTTGGAGACCTCTCAAATCATGGGAGACCGCGTTTTCAAGAACAAGATGATCAGAGTCACTCGACTTCATTCCTTGTACCTTCAATGAAAATGGATTTTCATCATATGTTATTTTGTCTATTATGTAGTCTTTTAAGGACATCGTATTGCTTTTTGCCAACTCAAAGTAAAACTTATTATATAAATTGATGACTCTGCGAAGTTCGACGTCTCCTTGGTCTAAACTAATAAGCAGTTCTTTCAGACTGTTTAGGACATTATCCTTTAGGAGTCCTCTATAAATAGAAAGAGAATCCAGTGCGAGTAGAGTCGTTGACGATTTAATTAATCCCATATAAATCCCTCCAATACCTCAGTATAGCATCCGAAAAATCTTAAGGAAAGAAGAAATTAAGAGGGGGATTTTGTTATTATCAGGAATAATTAGATATAGTAAAGCTGAAAAATGTTGATAAGAGCACAAGTGGATTTAGTAAGATTGAGCAGTCGATAGGTTTATAAGACGTATTTAAGGTTAATCTTGATTGGGGGATAAACCATTTGCAAGGGTCAAAAGAACAGTATGAAAAACGAAGGAAGTATTACTCACAACGGCTAGAAAAACTGACTCAAATGATTAACCTATTTAGTAACTTGAGACTAGTCATATTCATTGCAGGGTGTGCGTTAGCAATCTATCTATATATGACTCAAAGATCTTCTTTGGGTCTTATAATACTTCTCTTCACAGTGGTCTCTTTTGCTGGGCTCGTCGTTTGGCATCAGACTCTAAGAACAAAGCAAAACTATGTCCAAGCTCTTTATGAAGTATATGACCAAGCCTTGAAGCGTTTAGCGGGAGAGTGGAAATCCTTCCCCGATACGGGAGAAGACTTTAAAGAGCCTTCTCACCCATATTCAGAAGATCTGGATCTTTTTGGAACCAGTTCACTTTTCCAATGGATTAATACTGCTAAGACCTATAGAGGCAGGGAAAAGCTGAAAGAGTATTTAACTGAGCCACCTCAAGAGGGTGACGTCATAATTAAGAAGCAAGAAGCAATCAAGGAATTGGCTAAAAATCTTGCTTGGCGACATCGGTTTATGGCGGAGGCACGAACTACAAAGAGTACATTGAATTCTCCAACAAGGATTATTGAATGGGCAAAGACCTATGAAGGAACCTATCTGCGACCGAGTATAGTAATTCTAGCCCGCGCGCTCCCGATCATCACCCTTACCTTCGTACTGCTTTATTTTTTGACAGCCAAAATTTCCTATTGGTATCCACTGTCGGGTTTCTTAATTCAGACCATTATTCTTTTTATTGGAAGGCAAAGGGGCGAAGCACTTGAAGCAGTTTATGCCTATAAGGACAGTCTAAAAATTTATGAAAAAATGCTGGAACGATTTGAAAAGCGGACTTTCAAATCGGATTACCTGTTACTTCTGAAGAAGGGGTTATATGACCGCGATGGGCGGACGGCCTTCCATCAAATTAGAAAACTTTCGAGTTTGGCGGAGCTGATATCTAATCGAGGTAATTCGATGTTTTTAGTGATTAACATTTTCACACTCTGGGATATCCAGTGCATGATCGCTTTGGAGGCCTGGAAAGAGAAGTCCGGCCGTTCTTTGTCTCGTTGGGTAGATACAATAGCTGAACTGGAGGGCTTAGCAAGTCTGGCGATTATTCACTTTGATCACCCAGAGTGGGTAATGCCTGAAATAGCATTAGATAATTCGGGATTAACTGCTGTTAAAATGGGACACCCACTCTTGCTTAATTCTACGTTTAACGATCTTTCCATCGACAAGCGTTCAAGCATCTTATTAATTACGGGTTCTAATATGTCAGGAAAGAGCACTCTGCTACGCACGGTGGGTATCAATATGGTATTGGCTTATGCAGGGGCGCCAGTATGTGCAAGTAGTTTTAATTGTTCGATAATGCAAATTTATAGTTGTATGCGTGTTAGCGATAACCTGGGGGAAAATATTTCTTCGTTCTACGCAGAATTGTTGCGAATTAAGCAGATTGTTAGTGCCTCCAAAATAGATAAGAAACTGTTCTTCCTATTAGATGAAATATTCAAGGGTACAAATTCGCAAGATCGGCATGCTGGAGCTAAGGTTTTGATTCAGCAACTGGGCAAGGCTGGGGCCATGGGGATGGTATCGACTCATGATTTGGAACTAGGAGATCTAGAGCGAGAAAGTGATCGGAGAATCAGAAATTATCACTTTAGGGAGTATTACAAAAACGACGAAATCCATTTTGACTACAAACTCCGACCCGGGATTTCGACCACTCGTAATGCCATGTATCTGATTAAGATGGCGGGTATTGAAGTGGATGAAACGTTCTAAGACCAACAGGCACATCTCACTATAGGCAAACTGAAATAGCATTTCGGAGTTGGCATCAGGGGTCAGTTAATTTTTAGATTCTCTTGTTGCCCTCTCCGTGATTGTGGAGAGGGCATTTTGCAATAGTGAATGATAAATTCACTATTAATAATCAAATATAGATATTCTGGTGTTAACTTTGTTAAGTAAAGGAGTGGCTTAAGCATGATTATTGTAAGCGCGTGTTTACTTGGGCTTAATACGAAATATGACGGGAAAACAAATGCCCATTTATTGCTCCTCAAATACAGTTCTTCGGGGAAGTTTATCCCAGTTTGTCCAGAACAACTAGGCGGCTTGCCTACACCAAGGTCGCCTATGGAAATTGTCGCCGGTACTGGACAAGATGTCCTAGCTGGGCGTTGTGTTGTCCAGGGTGAGCGGGGCGATGTAGTTACTTCAGAATTTGTCCTTGGGGCGAAAGAAGTTCTTAAAATCGTTGACATAGTTACTGTCACTGCAGCAATTCTAAAGGAGCGTAGCCCTTCCTGCGGTGTGAACTATGTTTATGATGGTAGCTTTTCTCATCAGATAAAGTCGGGCCAGGGAGTGACGGCAGCGATTTTAAAAGAGCATAATATCCCTGTTTATTCAGAAGAAGACTTAACGGAGGAGCTGTTACTAGATTTGTTAAGGGATGAGAAGGACTAAATTTTATCCACTTACTCCTCCTATGATTTGAAGTTAGTATTCTAATCAGGTATAATTAAAAATTAGGAAAATTCTTAAACCCTCAATGGGATATTTTGAGGAGGATTAATATGCAATCGGTCACAGTTAAGGAAATTTACAGACAAACTGACCAGTTTCTCAATCAGAAAGTGGAACTATCCGGATGGGTTCGTACGGTACGCTCATCCAAAGCATTTGGATTTATAGAAATCAATGACGGAAGTTTTTTTGAAAACATCCAAGTGGTTTTTGAAGAAAGTTTAGCTAATTTTGCGGAGATAGGGAAGCTCACGATTAGTTCTGCCCTACGGATCCAGGGTACACTTGTGCCTTCACCCGGAGCCAAGCAACCGTTTGAATTGAAAGCAGAGCACGTCGAGATTCTCTCGGTCTCTGCGGCGGATTACCCTCTTCAAAAGAAGCGGCATACGTTTGAGTATTTGCGTACCATTGCGCATTTGCGCCCTCGGACCAATACATTTGCGGCTGTTTTTCGAGTTCGTTCCGTAGTGGCTTATGCAGTTCATAAGTTCTTTCAAGAGAGAGGTTATGTTTATGTGCATACGCCAATTATTACAGGTAGTGATGCTGAAGGTGCAGGGGAAATGTTTAGGGTGACTGCTCTCGATATGGCTAAACTTCCCCACGATGAAAGTGGAAGTATTGACTTTAGCAAAGATTTCTTTGGTCGGGAAACGAGCCTGACTGTTAGCGGGCAGCTCAATGTAGAAACGTACTGTATGGCTTTCCGGAATGTCTATACGTTTGGGCCCACATTTCGTGCGGAAAATTCGAATACTGCGAGGCATGCAGCTGAGTTTTGGATGATTGAACCAGAGATTGCATTTGCTGATCTTAAAGATGATATGAACTTGGCTGAAGAAATGATGAAATACATCATCCAATATGCCATGGATAATGCTCCTGAAGAGATGGCGTTTTTTAATAACTTTGTGGATAAGACGTTGTTTGATCGGCTGGAGAATATCCTAAACTCAGAATTCGGACATATCACGTATACTGAAGCTGTAGAACTCCTTGAAAAGGAGAACTCTAGCTTTGAGTATCCCGTTCATTGGGGTACGGATCTTCAGACCGAGCATGAACGCTACCTGACTGAAAAGGTCTTCAAGAAGCCAGTTTTCGTGTCGGATTATCCAAAGGATATCAAAGCCTTTTATATGCGGCTAAATGAGGATAATAAGACGGTGGCAGCAATGGATCTGCTCGTTCCTGGGATTGGGGAGATTATTGGAGGGAGTCAACGAGAGGAACGCCTTGACGTCCTGAAAAGTCGAATGAAGGATTCAGGCCTGAAAACTGAGGATTATGAGTGGTACCTTGACATTCGAAAGTATGGCGGCGTAAAGCATGCTGGGTACGGTCTTGGTTTTGAACGAATGATCATGTATTTGACGGGAATGTCTAATATCCGTGATGTGATCTCTTTCCCAAGGACGACGAATTCTTGTGAGTTTTAAGCAGTCTTAATTAGTCTTAATTAGTCTTATAATAGGCATGATGGAGAATGAGGTTAATGGAGAATACTGAGTCTCCATTAACTTTTTTTATGTTACGATAAATACTTTTCCAGTGAGATCACAGGAATTAGCATCTGGTTTAGGCCTTAGGCCTTGTTTTATTGGTATTTATCAGCTATTTTTACTTAGTTTCTCCATTATATAAGAAAAACAGGAGGTTAATTAACGATTTAGCGGGGGTATCCTATGATATTTCGGTATAGTTCGGAACAAATACACCAGTAACTAAAGTTTGCCTAAAGGTGTCCACGAGATTAGGTATAGCTAATCATTATCTTGAAGTGGAAGAGACTGTCAGCAATTCAGCAACAGCAGGACGTACTGTATGTTATAATAAGTACAAGAAGTGAGGTGGAGTGGTTAATGTATCGGTTAGATGATTTAAACCCAGCACAACGGGAAGCAGCTGAGCATAAAGAGGGGCCGCTTCTAATTCTTGCGGGGGCTGGATCGGGAAAGACCCGTGTGCTCACCTATAGAATTGCCCACTTAATAGCTCAAGGAATAGAACCCAGTGCGATCTTAGCAATCACGTTTACTAATAAAGCAGCCAAAGAGATGCGTGAGAGAGTAACCACACTAGTAGGCAATGAGGGTTATGGTTTATGGGTGACCACATTTCACTCAGCCTGTGTTCGAATTCTAAGACGTGAAATTGATAATATGCCGGGGTATAACCGGAATTTCGTGATATATGATACTGGGGACCAACAGTCTGTGCTGAAGGCATGTCTGAAGGAATATAATCTGGATGAAAAAAAATTCCCGGTCCGCAGTGTTGCGGCGGTCATTAGTGATGCGAAAAATAAGCTGTTAGATCCGGAGGGGTTTTCACAGGCTGCTATGGATTATTTTCAACATAAAGTTGTTGATATTTATCGTTCTTACCAGAAACGACTCAAAAATAATAATGCCTTAGACTTTGACGATATCATTATGCTTACGGTGCGGCTTTTTCAGCAAAATACGCAAGTCTTTCGCTATTATCAGGATAAATTTCGTTACATCATGGTTGATGAGTATCAAGATACGAATCATGCCCAGTATATGCTGATCAAACTATTAGCGAGTGCGTATCGCAATCTCTGCGTCGTTGGGGATGATGACCAGTCTGTCTATGGATGGCGCGGGGCGGATATCCAAAATATCCTTGACTTTGAGCGTGATTACCCAGAAGCAAAAGTGATTAAACTAGAGCAAAATTATCGCTCAACCCAAAAGATTCTCAATGCTGCAAACGCAGTGGTTAGAAATAACGAAACTCGCAAAGAAAAGTCGCTTTGGACCGATAATCCTGAGGGGCAATCTTTAGTGTGTTATGTCGGTAACGATGAGCGGGATGAAGCGGGCTACGTCGTTGAACGTATCCAACGCTTACATGAGCTGGAAGGTCGGCCTTTTAATGATTTTGCCGTTCTTTACCGGACGAATGCTCAGTCACGGGCGCTTGAGGAACGTTTAATGAAGGCCTCTACTCCATATCGCATTTTCTCAGGCTTAAAATTCTATCAGCGCATGGAGATTAAAGATATCCTGGCCTATTTGCGAGTCTTGTATAACCCAGCAGATCAAGTGAGTTTTGCCCGTGTGCTTGGCGTACCTAAACGTGGTCTAGGAGATAGTGCGCTGGAGAAGATTTTGGAATATGCGGATGAACAAGGTATGCCCGTGCTGGACGCGATTTTGGAGGCGGAGTATATTCCAGAATTGCCAACACGAGCTAAGAAACCCTTGATTGGTTTTGCCCAATTAATGCAAGGATTAGTGGCGTATTCTAAGCAAGCCTCTGTAACAGATTTGGTGCAAGCGATATTAACTAAGACTGGGTATGAAGCGATCCTTCAGGGCGAGGATACACCAGAAGCGGAGAACCGCTTAGAAAATTTACGAGAGTTTATGTCTGTAACGGCTGAGTATGATGCTAAATCGGCTCAGGCGGCAAATAATGCGATAAATGATGATCAAGTTGAGGAAGAGGCCGTCCCAGGTTTAAGCGGGTTTTTAGAACAAGTTTCCTTAGTCGCCGATATTGATGATCTGGACCAAGGGGAAGAAGCAGTGGCCCTCATGACCATGCACAGTGCGAAGGGCTTAGAGTTTCCTGTGGTGTTTGTAGTAGGCATGGAAGACGGTATATTTCCGAGTAGCCGTTCACTTATGGAGCCGATTGAACTCGAGGAAGAACGAAGACTCTGCTATGTCGCCATCACCCGAGCGAGGGAGAAGCTCTATTTGTGTAATGCTGAAATGCGAATGCTTTACGGCAAAACACAATACAATCGACCTTCGTGCTTCTTGACGGAGATCCCATCCGCTTTAATGACGGATATTGATCCATTAGATCCGCCAAAACGTGGACCGAATACAAAAGCCAAATCAACGTGGGCACGGGAGAAAAAGGCTGATCGGACGATTCCCTTGGGCTCGGGTTCATGGGAAAAGGGTTTCGGAAGCACTCTAGTTAGTAAAGGGGGTGAGGCGCATCATTTAGGAGACAAAGTGGAGCATTCTACGTTCGGACGCGG
>JUEG02000065.1_pt1 | contig 12459 bp, 9 predicted proteins | sample 432341 | NCBI WGS metagenome assembly JUEG02 (sample SAMN02953476, study PRJNA257561) | rock porewater metagenome | biome: terrestrial; feature: Opalinus Clay rock; material: porewater; isolation source: Opalinus Clay rock BIC-A1 borehole | place: Switzerland: Mt Terri URL, St-Ursanne ...
AGCGGGCACCCTGAACTGTTCATTCCCCATGAACAACTCGAAGGCATCTTAAAAGCGAAATATCTCTGACCGAGCCCTACGTCGGCGGCACTCGTGCCCGCCGCCGGTGGATCCAATCGACGATCTCCTCGCGTGGCGAGTAGCCATCGACCGTGGCACGCATGACCAGCCTAACCTGCTCGAAGTCGTCACGGTCCAGCCCCTGCAGGAGTCTGTCCAGCACATCGCAGAACTCGGCCCATGGCAGGCAGGCTTCGTTCGCCGACATGATCATCGGATGCTGGGTCGGGGTGACGTTGTCGCCAATCAGCAACTCCTCGTAAAGCTTCTCGCCCGGCCGCAGGCCGGTGAACTGTATGGCAATGTCGCCGGCAGGATTGCTTTCGGAGCGCACGGATAGTCCCGACAGGTGAATCATCTTCTCGGCAAGCTCGACGATTTGCACCGGAGAGCCCATGTCGAGCACGAACACGTCCCCGCCCTGCCCCATTGAGCCTGCCTGTAGCACCAGCTGGGCAGCCTCGGGGATGGTCATGAAATAACGGGTGATCTTGGGATGGGTGACAGTGACAGGCCCACCCCGGCGAATTTGTTCGCGAAACAGCGGTATCACCGAGCCGGACGACCCCAGCACATTGCCGAACCTGACCATGGTGAAGCGTGTCCGGTTCACATGGTTGACGCCCGCCTGCCCATACAGCACTGGCGCCGTTTCGCTGCTCAGGGCCTGCAGGGCCATTTCCGCGAGGCGCTTGGTGCTGCCCATGACATTCGTCGGGCGCACCGCCTTGTCGGTCGAAATCAATACGAAGTGAGAAACACCCGCCTGAATCGCCGCCTGCGCACAGTTGAGCGTGCCGATCACGTTGTTCATCACGCCTTCGGCGACGTTGTGCTCGACCATTGGCACATGCTTGTAGGCCGCAGCGTGATAGACGCTATCGACGCCCCAGGTGCGCATCACGTCGAGCAGCCGATCGGCATTGCCGACCGAGCCCAGGATGGGGATCAGCTCCAGCTGAAGCGCCCGCTCACCGACCTGCTGCTCGAGCTCGGCGTGGATGGCGTACAGGTTGTATTCACTGTGGTCAAGCAGAAGCAGCACCGTTGGCGACAGCCGCAGGATCTGGCGACTGAGCTCGGAGCCGATCGACCCCCCCGCGCCAGTGACCAGCACGACCTTGCCCTGTATGCAGTGTGCCAGCAGCCTCTCGTCCGGGGCGACGCTGTCGCGCCCAAGCAGGTCGGCGATATCGACCTCTTGGAGATCTTCCACCTTCACCCGGCCGCTTGCGAGATCCATGAACCCGGGTACCGACCGGACGTGCAGCGGATATCGCTCCAGATCGGCAAGAATCTCCCGACGCCGCGCCCGGCTGGCGGATGGAATCGCCAGCAACACTTCGCTAGCCCCCGTGTCTCCGATCATCTGATCGATATGCCTGGGCTTGTACACCTTGAGCCCGGCAATGACCCGATTGGCCAAGTCGCCATCGTCGTCGATGAAGGCAACCGGACGCATGGCACGCCCCATTCGTAACGCCGCCGCCAGCTGATTGCCGGCCGCGCCCGCGCCGTAGATGGCTACACGCGTCAGGCCGTCGTCACGTCCGAACGGGACGGCCAGCATGCCGGCGTACCAGTCACCCAGCACGTACTGTCGCAACAACAGGCGCAGCCCGCCGAGCAGCATCAGGCTGATCCACCAGTAGTTGAATACCAGCGAGCGCGGCACCAGCGCTGGCGCATCGCGATACCAGTAGATCGCCAGCGCCAGCAGCAGCGAAGAAAACGTCACCGCCTTGGCAATGGTGATCAGCGCATCGTTGCCGAGATAGCGCATCACCGCTCGGTACATGCCGATGCGGATGAACAGCGGAATAGCCAGCACCGGGGCCAGGGCGAACAACCAGGCATGCCCCCCGAGCGGCTCGATCGGGCCGAACGAGCCCAGCCGCACCACGAACGCCAGCCACAACGAGATCCATACCAAGATGACATCGGCCAGCACCTGCAGCAGGCGCTTGTACCGTCGGGGCAGGCCCAGTAGGCGATCACGCAACATTCATTTCATTCCCCTACCGTCAACGTCATTCGTCCCAAAACCGCGCATGTGCAAATCGCCACCTCGCAACGCCATCATCTGGCCGTCTCAGCCGCACCGGCGCCAAGCCAAAGGCAGAGGCACAACAAGGGCACATAGGCGATCAGCATGGCCGTCGCACCGTCGACTCCGCCCAAGGCCACCCCCACCGCCCAGGGCAGAAGCCAACCCAGGTTGATCAGTCCAACCGCAATCGTCACCGGCGCATGGCGGCTAAAGCGCCGCGCCGCAGCCTGATACGCATGGCTGCGATGAGCCTGATAGACAGCTTCGCCCCGCAAAAGACGACGGAGCAAGGTGAAAGTTGCGTCGACGATGAACACGCCGAGCAAAATCAGCCAGCTCCACAGCAGCTGCGGATGCTGCCAGGTGGCCTGCAGCACAAGAATGCCGATCACGATGCCGAGAAAGCCGCTTCCCACATCGCCCATGAATATGCGCGCCCGCGGGAAGTTCCAGAACAGAAACCCCAGCACCGCGCAGGTCAACAGCAGCTCGCTCGCGCCCCCAGCCATCAGGGTGAACGCACCCGCATCCACGGCAGCGTAGCAGAGCACGGCCCCGCCACCGGCACAGATGGCCTGCACCGCCGCTATGCCATCGATGCCATCCATGAAGTTGTAGAGATTGAGCAACCAGACCAGGAAAACAGCGGCCAGCACGTGCCCCACCCAACCTAGGTCGAACGGCACCCCAAACAGAACCACTGGCGGTAGCCCGCCCAGCCAGAACAGTGACCAGGCGGCCGCCACGAAATGACCCAGCAAGCGCCAGCGTGCTGCGATATGGCCATGGTCGTCGGCAAAGCCGAGGGCGGCGACGCCACCACCGGCCCCCAGCAGGGCGATCATCAGGTCACTTTCGAGCCCGGCGCAAAGCCACAGCGCCAGCAGCAGCGAAAGAAACACCAGGACAAACGCCATGCCTCCCCCGCGAGGGGTTGCAACCGTATGCGAGCTGCGTGCATTGGGCTTATCCAGCAGGCTGCGCTGCAAGGCATAGCGGCGCAACAGCCCGGTCAGACCGAAAGCGGCCAAGGTCGCGAGCAGGAAGAGCGCCCAGCTCATACTTGCCGCCGCCGGATATAGTCCGCCGCAGTTGCGCGCAGCGCATCATCCACACCGACGGGCGGCGCCCAACTCAGCAGTGAGCGGGTCTTGCCGATGTCGACCTGAAGTGAACCACACAGCCGGTCGAAGGCGGCGCGCTTGCCGAGCATCCGGGCGAGGAACTCCAGTTGCCCCCCGGGGACCGGCAGCAAGCGCACCGGCGTATCCAGCGCCGCACCCAGACGCCGAAGCAGATCCGGGGTCGCGAGGTCCTCGCCGTCACTGGCGAGCAAGGTCTCGCCGGCAGCGGCCGGGTGATCGATGCAGGTGCACAGGAGGTCGACGAGGTTGTCCAGGGCGACCAGGCTTCGCTTGTTCTCAACGGCACCGAGCGGCAACGGGATGCCCCTCATCAGCCAGTCCATCATGCTGCGGAAATTGCCCTTCACGCCGGGGCCATACACCAGCGGCGCGCGAACGATAACGATCTCCAGCCCCGTCTCCCGGGCGAGCGCCCGCAACCCCTGCTCGGCCTCGAGCTTGGATAGCGCATAGGGATCGGCCGCCTGCGGCAGGTCATCGGCCGTGAAGGGCCTGCCAGCCGGCGTCGACTCGCCGTTGACCTTGATCGAACTGATGAAGATGAACCGCCGCGCGCCCGCCGCCACGGCGCTGCGTGCCAGCTCGAGCGTGGCGTCCACATTGATCTTGCGAAACTCCGCCAGCGGATCCGCGGCCTCGTCCTGCATGACATGGACCCGCGCCGCGCAGTGAATGACCGTATCGACATTTTCGACCGGCGAACCCGCGGCAAAGGTGCGGCTGAACGAAACGGGCACGGGAACCACGCCAGCAGGCCATAGCGAATCCACACGGCGCGCCCAGGCGAGAGCCTGCACGTCCGGACAGGCGACCAGGCGCTGCAGCAGCGCGCCCCCCACGAAGCCGGTTCCTCCGGTTACTAGAATCTTTCTCTTCAAGCTCAGCGTCTCTCTGCCATACGCAGCCATCCCTGACTGCCAGGCGGCAATTCTACGCACTCTCGCTCGCACGTGTCGGGCAAAGCCGCGAAACATCGAACGGCCGGCAGATCACCCTCCAAGACGGCGAGTCCGTCTGTCGCGCGCCGCGGCGAGATGCGACGAAATCACGCGCCAAACTGATATCATTGCGCCACTTGAGCAAACCGAGATCGTTCCAGCGCACTCCTTACCGGAAGAATGCCCATGACTGATGACTCTGCCGACAGACGCCACCTCCACTCGCTTCGCGCGCACATCGACGCGTTACTCGCCGCAGGCGCATCGCTGGAAGGACGGGACCCGGTTCGCCTCTCTCTCAACGGCCAGACCTTTCTGGTTCGCCATGGCATGCTGGTCAGCGAAAACGACGACCTCGACGCTATCGAAACCCTGTCGAAGATCGAGTGGGATAACGAGCAGCAACGCAACCAGGCAATCGAGCTGTGCCTTCACCATCTGTCGCAGGCCATCGACCAAACGGAGTTGAGCTTACGACTCTGGAATAGTGACGAAGCCTGAGCTTGAAATGATGCGTTAGGTAACGCTGGGGGTCAGCGCATCGCCAGCGTTGCAGGCACCTGCCAGTTAGGACCGCGCACGCCCGTAGCGGTCCTCGAAGCGAACGATGTCATCCTCACCCAGATACGCGCCGGACTGCACCTCGATAAGCTCCAGCGGCACCTTGCCTGGATTCGACAACGAGTGCTTGATACCCAGTGGGATATAGGTCGACTGATTCTCCGAAAGAATCATTTCCTTGTCGCCACATACGACCTTGGCAGTTCCGGATACGACGATCCAGTGCTCGGCGCGGTGATAATGCAACTGTAATGACAGGCACTCACCGGGCAGCACGGTGATGCGCTTGACCTGATAGCGCTCACCCTTGTCGACCGTGTCGTAATGGCCCCACGGACGGCTTACCAGTGGATGGCCGGCGAACTCCTCGCGCCCCTCAGCCTGGAGCTTCTGAACCACCTGCTTGACCTGCTGACAGTTGTCGCGATGCGCCACCAGCACGGCATCCTTGGTTTCGACGACTATCAGATCCTCGACACCCACGGCTGCAACCAGCCGGTGATGCGACTGCAGCAACGAATTGCGCGTGTCGAACGTCAACACATCGCCCAGCAAGCCATTGCCATCGGCGTTGCGCCCGCTGACATCCCAGATTGCCGCCCAGCTGCCCAGATCGTTCCAGCCGGCGTCCAGCGGTACCACTACACCAGCATCGGTATGCTCCATCACCGCATAATCCACCGACTCGTCATCACAGCGCGCGAACTGCTCGGCGGGGATATGCAGGAAATGACTGTCTTCCTCGGAGGCCGCCAGCGCATCACGGCAGGCAGTCACAATGTCAGGGCGAAAGCGCTCCAGTTCCGCCAGAAAGCGCGAAGCACGAAACATGAACATGCCGCTGTTCCAAAGGTAGTTGCCCGCGGTCAGATATTCCTGCGCCAGCTCGGCAGATGGCTTTTCCTTGAAACTGGAAATGGCAAAACCACCGACCCCCAGCGTGTCACCGCACTGGATATAGCCGAATCCGGTTTCCGCCTGAGTCGGCCTGATGCCGAAAGTCACCAGACGCCCATCGCGGGCCTGGGTCTCCGCAATCCGCACGGCTTCACGGAAAGTGTCCTCATCACGGATGTAATGGTCAGCCGCCAGCACCAGCAGCACCGGATCATCCCCGTCGCGGCACGCATCGAGCGCCGCCAGCGCGATGGCCGGGGCCGTATTGCGCGCCACGGGTTCGAGGACAATGCGCCGGCTAGCGCGCTTGGCCAAACGCAACTGTTCAGCCACGACAAAACGGAGTTCTTCATTGCTCACCACCAGTGGCAATGCGTATTCCAATCCGTCCAGCCTGGCTAACGTACGCTGGAACATAGTCCCTTTCGCCTGGCCGTCAAGCTCCAGAAACTGCTTGGGAAAACGCTGGCGCGACAATGGCCAAAGGCGTGAGCCGCTGCCGCCAGCGAGGATGACGGGCGTGAACATAAAAACTCCCTGAAGCCATCAATGGCAAAGCCAGGCATTATCGAATCGCTCCCGCGATGATGCAACGCTGCCTGCTTGCTTTTGTGGGAACGGGCTATGTCCTTCAAGGGCGCGATCCGATGCGGACTTTGTTCGCAGGAGTGGACCGCTCTGGTGTGCAAGGCAGATCCAATATCCGTAAGCAAGTCCCGGCCACGAACGGAACCGCGACATTGAACGGGCATTTGTTCGCGGCCACGGCCCGCTCCGACGGGGCGCGCGGCCTGCCTGCTCTTTGTAGGAACGGGCCATGCCCGTGACGGCCATTAGAGTTCGCGGGCTATTCTTCAGCCAACAAGGTAGAGAGCTCACCTCCTCGCACCCCTTCTACACGCTCTGTAAACTAGTTTTCCGCGTTCAAGAGCCGGGAGAGAAAATCATGCAACGCACGTTAATTACAGGCGCCAACGGTTTCGTTGGGCGACAGCTCTGCAGAACGCTCCAACACTCCGGGCAGCATGTCATTGCCGTTTCGTCGAAGACGGACCAGCCCGCCCCCTTTGCCAACGAAACGGTCAGCTGCGACATTCGCGAAGCCGAGCACGTTGCCCAGGTCATCCGTGACACCTCCCCGACCCGAATCGTGCACCTCGCAGCAATCACCTATATTCCAAAAAGTTTCGAGGCGCCACAACTCACATGGCAGACCAACGTGATGGGAAGCATCAACGTGCTAGAAGCCATGCGCAAATTCGCTCCAGAGTGCTTCATTCTATTTGTCAGTTCGGCAGACGTTTACGGCGCGGCCTTCAAGCAGAACATCCCGCTTGACGAGAACGTCCCCTGCCTGCCGCAGAACCCGTATGCCGCAAGCAAGCTCGCCGCCGAAACGGCCTTCAATGAATATTTCCGCCGCGGAACCCGTGGAGTGGTGGCGCGACCGTTCAATCATATCGGCGCACATCAGTCGCCTGAGTTCGTGACAGCCTCGTTCGCTCGCCAGATCGCCCTGATCGAAGCGGGCAAGCAGGAGCCGGTGTTGAAAGTAGGCAACCTGCAAGCCAGCCGTGATTTTCTTGACGTGAGCGATGTCTGCCGGGCATACGAACTGCTGCTGACATTTGCCGATAGCGCCAGCGAGCATCAACGCTGCTTCAATATTTCTTCAGGCCAAACCCACAAGATCGCCCAAGTGCTGGAGATTATGCTTCAAATGAGCAGCGCCAGAATCAGGCTCGAACAGGACCCGGCGCGGATGCGCGCTTCGGACATCCCATACGCAGCGGGGGATAGCCAACGCCTGCGCCAGGCTCTGGGTTGGAAACCCACTAAAGGGCTAACTGAAACCCTGAAGGAACTGCTCGACTACTGGCGAGCCGAGACAGCCGCTGCCCAATGATTCCTGCTCACGCAAGCCCATTCGCTATCCACCTCGACAGACAGTATTCAGCCTTAAAACGGCGACATTTCAAACGCACCAATGCCCGACCATCAGGACGGCCCCGTTCGCGGCCAAGAGCTGCTCCTACGGACGTTGCATCCTGCAGGCGCAGGTCATCCCACGGATATCGCATGTAGGCATGCCTGCGATTCAGGCTTATGCAGACAGAACACCTGCCGCCCAACCTTCGCAGGCCTCGCCATACGACACGGCCCCAAATAAGGTCACTAATGAAGCTCCTGATCAACACCGAATCGCTGCTGCCCCCCCTCACGGGTATTGGCACCTATACAAAAAACCTTCTGGAGCAGCTCGTCGAGACCCAGGCGCTTGAAAGTATCGAGTGCTTTTCCGGACACCACTTCGCCTCGGCCACACAAACGCTGCAGGAGTGCCATGCCCACACGAGATCGGATAGCGCGCAATCACACCCTCCGCAAAGCCGCCTGCTTCGCCTGCTACGTAATTCGGGACTGGCCTATCGAGCGCGCGAAGCGCTACGAAACAATCTGCTACGACTACAGTCAGCCCGACTACGAGACTTCACTTATCACGAACCGAGCTTCATTCTGCGGGCCCATAAAGGGCCATGTGTCGCCACCATTCACGACTTGTCCTTTATCCACTATCCTCAGTTTCACCCGGCCAAACGCGTCGAATGGCTAAGCCGAGAATTGCCGAAAACGCTGGCGCGGGCGGATGCGCTGATTACCGACTCCGAATACATCCGCAAGGAACTGATCAACTTATATGGTGTGGATGAGCAGCGCGTACACACTATTCATCTGGGAGCCGCGCCCTGTTACGCCCCATCGGATGCGCAGCAGACATGGGAAGCACTGAGCGGTCTCAAACTACACCACGGGCAGTACCTCCTGTTCGTTGGTACGCTGGAGCCTCGCAAAGGTCTCGATACACTCCTTGACGCCTGGAGCAGCCTGCCGTCGGCGCTTACCGAAGCTTTCCCTCTGGTACTTGCCGGGGCTCCCGGATGGGGCAACGCCGATATATTGGCACGTATCGCCCACTTGCAGCAGACACGCGGCCTGCGCCACCTGAACTTCGTGCCGGCCAATATCCTTCCGGCCCTATATGCCGGCGCGCAGGCGTTCGTCTACCCATCACATTACGAAGGCTTTGGCCTACCCGTGCTGGAAGCCATGAGCAGCGGTGTACCGGTGATCTGCACCCAGAACACCTCCATGAACGAAATAACCGGCGACAGCGCCTTGCTTGTCGAGCGCGGATCCGTGGAGCAACTCGCTACGCACCTGCAATGGCTGCTGGAACACAACGACGCCCGCGATGCACTTGCTGCGGCGGGACTTGAGCGGGCGCGGTCCTTTTCCTGGGCGCGCTGCACCGAGCAGACCTTGCGTGTTTACCGTCATATCAGCGCCTGAGGGGGAAAGCGTCAGGTGTTCCGCACCGGTGCGGACCAGGGCCAGATCCTGATGCCATCGAAATGGCCATGGGCAGCGGCGTCAACATCAAGGACAACGATATCTTCGGAACGCAAGCCAGTGGGTCAACGCCGGAAGCTTGCTGATCGTTACCGTCTAAAAATGAAAGCAATGCCCTTGGCAACATTGGCGAAGGCCAAGACTAGTTCAGCAGCGGTCAAGTCCTTGGCAGCACTGAGTATCAGGCCCCAACCTTCACGGTTCCGCATTCGGCCAAGGCACTGAACTTCACCGCTTGCTGAACTGCGACGCCCTCTTTATCGACGCCTACTTATTGCCCGACAAACCGGAGGCTTGCCGGGTTGGCGCAATCTCGCACAGTCACATGGGGACCGGGGCCGATTCATGAGTGCCGAGCAGGCGAAGCCCCAACACCAAGTTGGCCAAGCGACGAATCAAACCCTAGCATAGGCGGGGCGCCACCCGGCGTTCGCTCCGGCCAGCCTGAGCGCCTGTCACTCGCACCAATGGAGAGTTCCAGATGTCTTCTCACTTACCTGTCTCGAGACAGCACCACGGCAACCGATACTGGCAGCGGTACTCGTCCTACGCGTTTGCCGCAACAGATGCGCTGGCCCTTCTGGCGCTGGCAGAACTCCCCAAAGCGGCCATGGCGCTACCGATCACCTTCATCGCGCAGCATGACCGCTTCGTTCCGGCAGCCCTGATGGGCCTGCAGACGGGTCAGAATCTGCTGGTATCGCCCACCGGGCAATGGTTGGGGCGCTATGTCCCGGCCGCCTATCGCAGCTACCCCTTCCAGCTGCTAAAGGCAGAAGATGACCAACTGGTCATGTGCGTGGATGAGAGTAGCGGTCTGATCAGCGATGACGCCGTCGGAGAGCGTTTTTTCGACGATGAAGGTCAACCCAGCGAGGCGATCAGCGAAGTCCTGTCCTTTCTCCAACAAACCCATGTGAGCAAGCAGGCCGCCGAAACACCAACTGCGGCGCTGCAGAAATTCGACCTGATCCGCCCGTGGCCCCTAACCATCCAAAGCGAGTCGGGCGAGCAACGCGTGGAAGGGCTTTTTCAGGTCGACGAAGGCGCCTTGAATGCCCTGCCGGCGGAAGCCCTTGCCGAATTGCGGAACGCCGGCGCGCTGGTTGTTGCCTACTGCCAGCTGCTGTCCATGCAGCACCTTGGCGAACTCGCCAACCTGGTAACGGCTCGTAGTACTGCAGCGCCTACCGCTCCGGATAATGGCGCCAACTTCGGAAGCCAGAGCGAAACCTTCAGCTTTGGCAATCTGAGCTGAATCGCGCCACACGGCACCTCTGAAGGTTCGCACCTGATACTGCCACGCGGAGCGACACAGGCACTTTGTCGACGCGCCCCGTACAAGTAAGGCCATAAGCAGCCTGGCAGCTAATCAGGTCGACGAGCCTTCTGCCGACCTCGACAGTAAAAAGCTAGGCCGACGCCTTGATGCGCTCGGTTATCCAGCCGATCTGCAGTCAAAGCGTTGGCCATTCAGGCATCTCGGAGCACGCGCGCCACCGCATACGCAGCGATACAAGGCAGCATCAACAAGGCTGACCAAGGTGGATCGTCGCTATTGGGATCGCTGGCCGTGCCTGCCGCATGGGAACAGCGGCCGATGAAGCGGCCGGGAGGACTGCGCTCGGACGGCAAAGCGAGCGTCGTTTGCTGTTGTTCTACTTCGGATCAGAAAGGCGCCAGACGTGCTTTCGTCATGGTTTCGTGGAGATCTGTCACCTTCTAGCCAAAGGGCTGAAGTGGCCACTGGGTGAGTTTCCCTCAGCAACACCGTTGTCGTAGACGAACGCTCCGGCACCTGCAGTGCCGACCAAGCCGGCAGATGTGCCCTACAGCCTCGAACTGCGCAGCCGCTAGCGTGCCGTAGAGTTCTACGATCCGTCAGCTACAACGATGCGAACCTCCTCGGTATCAATCCAATAACTCAGCCCTCAAGAGTATCGTTGAGGTCGCCGAGGTGAACCGAATGATATCTGTCCAATCCAATTCAGCCGCCTGCTCGAGGGAATGCAAGCGCACTCTGTCATCATGAGGATTTGATGAGCTCCCCGTTGCCAGCCCCTGCCACCGGAAGCGCAGCCCTTAGCGCACTCACATAGGCATTCCTCGCTGTCTGCAGCGCAGCCACATGCGCCTGCAAACGGGCAAGCTCCTGATCCACGAACTGAATGCTCTGCAGTTGCGCCCGGGCTTCGTCCGACAGGCTGTCGAGATCATAGTCAATATTGTCGATCTTGATGATGGGCATGGATCCGTCCTGTTCCGATGGCTTTTCAGAGAAATTTTCACGGTGCCCGCGCACAAGATGCCGGTTCACCTGTGTTACGTCCTGGATAACGTGAGCCACCCGCCCGGGCTCATGATGCCAGCGCTTGGCGCGCTGTTGGCGGCAGTGCTGCAGTGCGAGCTTGCGCCCGTGGTCGGAGCTGCGAGGCAGGGTATGCCCGGCGCCTTGCAAGGCAACGCAAACGCGCTCGAACAACGCCGCCGGCATCGGCGCATCGCGCAACACCTCTTCGCTGGGCGCGAAGGCCTTCGCACGCGTCATCGCAAGCATGTACTGGGTAGCCTCATGCAGCTGGATGCGCCCGGTCCTGCTGACGAGGATCAGCGGACAATGGGGTGCCAGCACGGGCAGCACGTGGTTGGGGTAGACGGTATCGCCCCAATAGCGACGGGCAATCTCGCCGAAGTGCCGGAAGTCCCGAATGGGGATGAACTGCGCCTGGTCAAAGGGCAGGATTTCCACCTTGGGCTTGCTGGTCGTTACCGTGTCGTTGGCCACATCGACGTACAGCGTGCCCAGCTGAAATGCATTCTGGAAATACTGGCCACGCAGGTCGCCCCAGACCTGCCGGAGGGCACCGCCCGCACGCAGGAACGCTCGTAAAGCCCGCAAGCCAATGGCCGCATTCGCCGGCAGGCTGGTTTCATCCACCGTGCGCAGCCGTTTCTGCACGGCTTCGGCGATTTCCAGGCACTGCCCCAGCGGATAGGGCTTGCCCAACTTCACCGGCTGCATGCGCTCAAGCTCAGGGTCCAGTTGCAAGCGAATGGCCAGCAAGCAGGCTTCCAGCTCGGCAAGGACGGGCAGCAAGTACCGCTCCGTCAGCAGCGCCTGGGCGGCAGGCTGACAAATACGGGGTTCATTAGGTAGCAGCGGCGCGGACCAAATGCCGGCGTGGAGCCCGGCACCAAGCTCGCCAACCGCGCCTGGAGCGATGGGGCTGCTCATGCGATAGGTAAAAGACTTGTGATTTTATGAAGGCACTTTAGCCGAATGCGCTGTGCAAAAAAACGTTCCGCAAGCGAAGTGCCAGGGGGGCCCACGCAGTGGGCGAGTTGTTCGATGACGACTTCATCGCGGAGGATCTTTTTGCCCATCGTGTCGACTTGC
>JUEG02000144.1_pt1 | contig 12439 bp, 11 predicted proteins | sample 432341 | NCBI WGS metagenome assembly JUEG02 (sample SAMN02953476, study PRJNA257561) | rock porewater metagenome | biome: terrestrial; feature: Opalinus Clay rock; material: porewater; isolation source: Opalinus Clay rock BIC-A1 borehole | place: Switzerland: Mt Terri URL, St-Ursanne ...
CATAATGTTCAAGAATCTCTTCTCGAGGATATTTTTTCACGATTCTGTATCGGAAAGTAGGATGAACTTTGGAATACTTTGCTGGAAAATACGACGTTATTGTTGTAGGAGCTGGGCATGCAGGGTGTGAGGCAGCACTTGCAGCAGCACGTCTTGGATGCGAAACTTTATTATTAACATTAAACCTCGATACTATCGCACACATGCCGTGTAATCCTTCGCTTGGAGGGCCAGCTAAAGGTCATTTAGTTCGTGAAATAGATGCCTTAGGCGGTCAAATGGGAATTGTAGCGGATGAGACATCCTTACAAGTAAAAATGTTAAACACGGGAAAAGGACCAGCTGTTCATGCATTAAGGATTCAATCCGATAAACAGGCTTACCAAAATAAAATGAGGGATATACTATTTTCTCAAGCAAGGCTAACAGTAGTTCAAGGCTTAGTAGAAAGTCTCGTAGTTGATGAACACATAATGAAGGGCGTGGTCACTCGCTCCGGAGCGCGCTTTGAATCAAAGAACGTAGTCCTGACAAGTGGTACATACTTGCGTGGCAGAATCATCATCGGGGATTCTATGTACCCTGGTGGCCCAAATGGACAAATGCCTGCCATCTCCCTATCTGATTCACTTAGAACGTTAGGAATTGAGTTAGGACGATTTAAAACAGGGACCCCGCCCCGAATCCACCGTCAGTCTGTTGAGTATTCTAAGTTCAGAATTCAGCCGGGTGACGAGAATTTTTGGCATTTTTCCTTTTTACCCACGGAGAGTCAGTTTTGGCACACTGATTTTTCCAAACAAGTCCCGTGTTGGTTAGGTTACACTGATAATAATACCCATGATATTATTCGAGAGAACCTTCACAGAGCTCCTTTATACTCAGGTAATATTGAAGGAATTGGGCCTCGATATTGTCCTTCTATAGAGGATAAAGTAGTTAGATTTGCACAAAGAGAAGCCCATCAGATTTTTTTGGAGCCTGAAGGGTGGCAAAGTGACGAGCTTTATGTTGCTGGCCTATCAACTAGTATGCCAGAGGATATACAGGTCAAGATATTACAGAGTATTCCAGGGCTAGAAAACGTTCGCATGCTCCGTCCAGGGTATGCGATTGAGTATGATTATGTTATGCCTCATCAACTATCTCTTAGTCTAGAGGTGCGCCAGCTACCGGGTTTGTTTACTGCAGGTCAACTAAACGGAACTTCGGGTTATGAAGAAGCAGCAGCTCAAGGTTTGATGGCTGGGATTAATGCTGCACTTCGAGCAAATGGAAAAGATCCTTTTATACTCCTTCGTTCAGACGGGTATTTAGGTGTGTTAATCGATGATTTGGTTACAAAAGGGGTAAAGGAACCATACCGACTTTTGACTTCCCGTGCAGAGTACCGTCTAGTGCTACGTCAAGACAATGCTGATTTAAGGTTAACCGACAAAGGTCGAGCGATAGGGTTAGTGAGTGAGGAGCGCTGGGATCGTTACCAGGCTAAAAAGCACAATTATCATTATATTAAAGAACTTTGGAAGTCGACAGTCTTCTCTCCATTAAGAGAAGACCTGCATGTAGTTATGGCGGAGGCTAACTCGACGCCAGTACGCGGAGGAATAAGTGCACAAGATCTGATTCGTAGACCAGAAATTACTCTTGACCATTTAGTTAAACTTCTACCAGAATTACAACAATTTGATCTAGAAGTGCTGGAAGAAGTTGAAATTGAAACAAAGTATGCTGGCTACATTGAGAAACAAATGGCTGATATAGAGAGGTTTTCGAAATTAGAGGCACGCTATCTTTCTGAGACATTGAATTATGAAGATGTTAATGGCTTATCCACTGAAGGTAGGCAGCGACTAATGGAGGTTAAGCCTTTAAACCTAGGGCAAGCTTCGCGAATCACGGGAGTCACTCCAGCCGATATTTCCGTCTTACTTGTTTCTTTAGAACAACGACGTAGAGGAGGAAATAGTTGATGTTTAAGGAGTATGCGGCTTTAATTCATCAATTAACCTTACAACACATTGGTAGTGACTTATCTGATTCCCAGTTAACCCAGCTCTGTGACTTTGGTGATCTTTTACTGGACTGGAACAGACGTTTAAATTTAACGAGAATCACTGATCCACATGAAGTCATATTAAAGCATTTTATTGATTCAATGGTTCTTGCAAACTTTATTTCGGGTGCTACATTTGCAGATTTAGGGACCGGGGCTGGATTTCCTGGCGTTCCGCTTAAGATCCTGCGTCCAGACTTAGATGTTGTATTAATAGATTCCTTAAAAAAGAAATTAAATTTTTTAGATGTTGTCATTAAAACATTGGATTTACGGGGAATTAGAACTGTCCACGATAGAATGGAAGACTTTGGCAGAGATAAACGTTATAGAAGTCAGTTTGACACTGTTAGTTCACGTGCAGTTGCTCGCCTTCCTGTCTTGTTAGAATACGCGCTACCTGTTCTTAAGATCAACGGGCTTTTCTTGGCTCCAAAAGGTTCCCAGGTTGAGGATGAACTGTTCGAAGCTAAAGAAGCGTTATCAGTATTAGGCGGAACAGTAGAAGGTATAGAACATTTTAGTTTTGGAGAAGGGGCAGAACATCGCGCTGTAATCAGGATAAGAAAGATCAAAGAAACACCATTATTATACCCGCGTCAAGCAGGAACTCCGACAAAGTTCCCAATTCGATAGATTATCCTTAGATCAAGTCTATGATACTGAAGGAAATATGATTATCACGTCGAATTAAGATAAAGAGGTACGTATTACCTTGTTTTAATGTATGGGGGGATCATTTTGGAGGATTCAAAAGGTCAAAAAGAAGGCCAGATTCTTGAACAAGACTCTGGAACCGAAGTAACTGGAACGAGGTATGCCTCAAATAATGGGAACAGGTCAAGTCTATCCCGTTTTATACGGAACAAATACTTTTTGATTGCTGTCGGACTAATTTCTATTATAATAATAACTGTTGGAGCTATGGCAATGATCTATACAAAAGATCAAGAGAAAATTCTAGTAGGGATTACCATCTCAGGACTTGATGTTGGGAATTTATCCCAAAATGATGCAAAGAAAATCGTTGATAATAAGGTTGACAGTTTACTAGACCAATCTTTAATACTAAATGTAGGTCAGCAATCGACTGAAGTTAAGCTTGAGGATTTAGGGCTTGAATTGAATACAAATCTGGCATTAAAAGAGGCTTTTGATCTTGGTAAAAAAGGCTCCATTTTCGAGAAAGTGTCCTCAAAGATGGCCGCACAAAAAGGAATAAATATTGATTTGTCTCAAGAATGGGATGAATCAACGTTGAGCGAAAGCCTTAGGTTGGCTTTGGAAGATTTTAGTAGACCCTCAACTGACGCTACATTTCAGATTTCAAAAGATAATGCCATGACGATAATCGCTGAGCAAGTTGGTTTAGTTATCAATTATGAGTCCTTAATGAAAGATATTAAGGAAATTAACATTTACAAAGTGCTCCCTGTTCTAGATGTCCTTGTAAAAGAGGAAAGTCCACTAGTTACTGCTGCGCAACTGGAAGATCAGAAGATAACAGGTTTACTAGCTACCTATACTACTCGCTTTGATCCGTCGCAAGCTGCCAGATCGGAGAACGTGAGAATTGCTGCAAAGGCTTTAGATATGGCTGTAATTAAGCCTGAAGCCACTCTATCATTCAACCAAATTGTCGGCGAAAGAACAGTTGCTGGCGGGTATAAGGATGCGTATATTATTGTTAATGGAAAGTTTGTCCCTGGTTTAGCTGGAGGCATATGTCAAGTCTCTAGTACTTTATATAATACCGGACTGTTAGCCAACTTAGCTGTCACGCAACGAAGTAACCATGATTTGGCTATCTCTTATGTTCCACTTGGGCAAGATGCAACGGTTGCTTTCCCTGATCTTGATCTGAAGTTCAATAATAATTCTGGAGGATACCTCCTTGTACGGACAAAAATGAGTTATAATACAATTACCATTGAGCTGTATGGAAGAGTAATACCTGGACAAGAGGTCTCTATTGCTAATACTGTAATGTCAGTAATTCCTTCAGTCGAACAACGTTTAGTCGATGAGACAATGGCACCTGGAACGGCAGTCTTAAAGCAACAGGGTCAACCTGGATATACTGTTAAGTCTTCTCGAACTGTTAAAGTTAACGGTGTAGTCGTGAGCAGTGAGGCATTAAAACAAAGTCGCTATGTTCCTTTACCAACAATTTACGCTGTAGGACAATAAATTCATATATATTTGTATAGAAAAAGCGTTAGTAGCGCTTTTTTTATTGGACTGGGTTTGATACTATCTAGAGTATGATTAGTAGTGTAAAATGTAGTAGTATTAGTATGTCTGTTTAGAGTAGTAGTAAAGGAAGTGAGCGCTAATTGATGGCTAAAGTAATTGCCGTTACCAATCAAAAAGGTGGTGTCGCGAAGACTACAACTGCAATAAATTTGAGTGCCTGTCTTGCAGAACTAGGAAAGCAGGTTCTGCTAATTGATTTGGATCCTCAAGGCAATGCAACAAGCGGATTGGGGATAGCAAAACACAAGTTGACACGATGTATTTATGACGTTTTAATAAACGATGTATCGATTGAAGAGGTAGTTCATCATACAGATCAGGATAATCTCAGTGTTGTCCCAGCTCGAATTGAACTTGCAGGTGCAGAAATCGAGTTAGTAGCACAACAATCACGTGAAACCAAATTAAAAAATTCATTAGAAAGCATCAAGGGCGATTACGATTTCATATTTATAGACTGCCCACCATCCTTAGGCGTTTTAACTCTTAATGCTTTAACTGCTGCGACGGATGTGTTAATTCCCATTCAATGTGAGTATTACGCCCTAGAGGGTCTAACATTATTGATGAGCACCTTAGAAAGAGTGCGCAAACATCTTAATCCAGAGTTAAATATTATTGGAGCGCTAATGACTATGTTCGATGCACGTACAAACCTTGCTATACAAGTCGTTGACGAAGTTAAAAAGTATTTCCCTCAAAAAGTATTCAGGTCAATTATTTCTAGAAATGTCCGACTTAGTGAAGCTCCAAGTCATGGCAAAGCTATTAATGCCTATGATTCTCGGTCAAGGGGGGCCGAAGTATACCGGGAACTGGCGAAGGAGGTATTAGAACGTGTCTAAGCGAGCTTTAGGAAAAGGGCTTCAAGCCTTGCTATCAGATGAATTGGGTGACAATCCTAGTATTAGAGAAATTCCTATTACCGATATTATCCCTAACCCTGATCAACCGAGAAAAGATTTTGACCCTCAAGCGCTGAATGAATTGGCAGAATCCTTACTTGTTCACGGACTATTACAACCCGTTTTGGTCAGACCTGTTGGAGAACGTTATTGTATTATTGCAGGAGAACGTCGTCTACGTGCCGCCCAGATCGCAGGTTTTACAAAGATATCTGTTATCGTGCAAGTTTGCACTGATCAAGAAATGGCGGAACGTGCACTTATTGAAAATATCCAACGAGCAGATTTAACGCCTATCGAAGAGGGATTTGCTTATGCTCGTCTAATTAAAGACTATGGCATGACACAGGACCTGGTAGCACAACGCGTTGGTAAAGCTCGAGCAACCGTCGCTAACCTTTTGAGAGTGATTCAGTTACCTTTTGAAGTACTAGAACTAATGAGTGACGATAAACTTTCTCTAGGTCACGCGAAAGTCTTACTCGGATTAAAAGAACCTGCAATACAAATACTAACAGCACAAAAGGCAGCGGAAGAGCAATTATCTGTGCGAGAAACCGAAGACCTCATAAATAAACTAACTGAAAAGGCCAAGACTACCAAAACCCTATATGAAAGACCCACACTTTTCCGAAACTTAGAGGACCGACTTAGAACAAGTTTTCAAACTAAGGTTCAACTAAAGGGCGACCTTAAGCGAGGAAAGATTGAAATTCAATACTTTTCAGAGGAAGAGTTGAACCGGCTCTTAGAACTATGGAACGTTCGAATTTATTAAGTTATTTTGAATGTTCCACGTGGAACAATGATGGGTTAGCTTGTCTGCTTTATGGCACCTTTTAGTTGGGGAGGTTCAACTCTCCAATAACGAACCCTGCAGGGACACCTATTAAATGAGATAAAGCAGTATTGCTAGCTAATGATGGGTTATAGCACAGGTTTCCTAATCCGTTAACATCGTTCGTATTTCTGTTTGCTATCGATATCCTTCTAAATACTGGGTATTGCAGATGCTGCAACTAAGAGATCCAAATAGGTCATTGAGCAATGTTCCACGTGGAACATAATAGGGAATAACTTTGTATTTAGGATTGTCACCACTTAGAGCGCTTCATTGTTTGACCAATTAGGCAAAAGACTTCCCGAGGGCGAAGTATTCGCGTTGATTAAAAATGTTCCACATGGAACATTTAGTTGTAATTATTATTTGTAATTTGTTTGATATTTATCAACACTTGTTATTCATTAGTGAAATCGATCAACTAATGTACACCTTCGAGTCTTCGGTACTAAAACTTCTTGTGGATGGTTTAGCCGAACCGTCTATCCCAAAAGGAATACTTCGCGACGAAGGTTGGACCCTAACCTAACCTATGGGAACCGAGGTGCCACTCCCGTTAGTAGAATCGGAGTCTCACGATTGGATAAAGGAGTTTCGTCGGAAGAGTTTAACATGTGTCCCTCGGTAAATAATTTACCAGCTGGAACTTCAAATTTATTCTTAGGGCCTAAGGAGAATCAATGAAGTTCAAGTTGGACTGATATTCACAACTTAAACTTTAGGAAGTGTACCAAAGAGTATTGTGCGGATGATGTTATTTCTGCGGATAATTATGCTGGCATATTGATGACATTATGAGGTATTAAGCAATATCTGTAGCTACGGGAAATTTGTTAACTACTCCTAAGAGATTGTAAGGGGACAGAACCAGTAGCAGCTTATATGTTCTGAATAGAACATATAAGCTGCTACTGGTGAACATTATATAGATTCGCTAAAGTGATAGCTCGATGTTGCTTCGGATTAGTAGTAATACGTGTAAATAAGCAAAATCAAAGAATGCATACAGTTATTCATTTTATTCGGATCTGAGGTATCTTTGAAGTGCAATTAACGATCATGCTAGCAGTTTAGAGATGTTCTGATAATAAATGTTCCACGTGGAACATCGGAGGGGCCTAGCTATAGGGCAAATGAAAAGGAAAGTAGTCTAATGCATTATAGATTAAGATAACTTAATGTAGATAAAAAGAGCGTAAATAATTGTATGTGGAATAATATGGAATAGAATTCCCATAGTGGTTCTGTTCTAAAAGGCAGGTGCTTCAGTGTTAGGAACTATTGTGAATACGTTCGCAATCATCATCGGGGGATTAATTGGGCTTCTGTTTGGAAAAGCTTTCCCTGAAAAGATCAAGAAAACTGTTATCCAGGGTATTGGATTAGCCATATTGCTGATTGGAATAAGTATGGCTTTGCAGACCAAGAATGCACTAATCATTATTTCAAGTCTGGTTTTAGGTGGGATAATCGGAGAATGGATAGATATCGAGCTACGTTTACAGCATATAGGTGAATGGCTAGAGCGGAAATTTGCAAAAAACGGTAAGGGAACGGGCTTCGCAAAAGCGTTTGTAACGACAAGTCTTATTTATTGTGTAGGAGCCATGGCCATAATGGGTTCTTTAGAGAGTGGGCTGAATGGAAATCATAATATACTTTTTGCTAAATCAATGTTAGATGGAATTACCGCGATTATCTTTGCATCTACGATGGGCATTGGAGTTTTAGTATCTGCCTTACCAGTATTTGTATATCAAGGTGCAATAACTATGGCGGCAGGCTTGCTTCAGGGGGTTCTATCTGCTCAAGTAATTGCTGAAATGAGTGCTACTGGAGGTCTGCTTATCTTAGGAATAGGCTTTAATATATTAGAATTAAAAGAAATTAAAGTGGGTAATCTATTACCAGCAATATTTATCGTAGTTCCAATAACCCTTTTGTTCACTTGGCTGAATTTGGGTATGTAAGCCAAAAAACCAGAATTGGATGAAGTAAAGGTTAATTATTGTGCAAAAACCTAAGATTTAATTACAATCATCAGGAATATTGAGGGGGGAAACTTTTGTATATATCGTGGTCAATATTAGAAGACATCATGCCGATGGCTTGGTGGGGTATAAGTGCATTGGCGATTCTACTAGTAATCGCTTTCCTAATAAACATACTATTATACCGAAGACTCAATCGCAGAATGAAGGACTTCGAATCATTCTCTTTATCCTTACAAACATTTATGTCTGGGAGTCATCTAGATACAGTCTTCCAAGAATATAATCAGAAACTGGCTGACCATGAGCAAAGATACCTTAAAACGAACACAAGACTCTCTCAGATCGAATCGAAATTGCGCGTCAGTGTAGATCGTGCGGAGTTACTCCGCTTTAGGGCATTTGAAAACGTAGGAAGTGATTTAAGCTTTGCTTTTGCTCTTTTGAATCAAGAGGGCAGCGGTGTTGTACTAAGTTCTATCCATAATCGTGATGAATCAAGAGTGTATGCCAAACCAGTCAAGGAAGGGATATCTACCTATTCATTGACTGGTGAAGAAAAAGAAGTTATTGATCGGGCAATGCTTGGACAAAAGATATAACATTTATTACTAAAGTGTCTTTAGGTAAGAATTACTTATTAGAGTGCTGATGTTTTCAGACATCCGCCATACAAGATTTAGACGAGTGTTTTGTAACACCATATATTCCATAAACCCTCCAACATTGACGATCCCTGTAATATGAGCTTCTCCAACTTCAGGAAGCTTTTTATGCACACCTGCACCAGGTTTTAATGGTCCCTCTGAGAGTGTAATACATCCGATAGAGTCCATTCTCCCTAGGCAGGCATCAATAGCGATAATATAAGGATTAACGTAAGATTGCTGAATAAATTGAATTTTGTCTTGTAAGTTTGTCGCATGAACAGGCTCATCTAGTGTACCGTATACGTTAAGATTAGGTAAATTAAGGCGTGACAGGTGAGTTCCGATTAAAGGCCCTAAAGCATCACCAGTTGATCGATCCGTTCCTATACACAGGATTACGGCGGGTCGTTTTCGTGACGATACAAAAAGATCGGAAAGCCTCGTTCCCAGTTTTGCCTTGGCTGAATAGTCGTCGACATGGGCTTTCATTTTTAGAGGTTCGGTTAATAATGAAAAAAAACTCACATAGTACCCCCTACATTCAAAATCTCGCGAAATATATATATTAAATTCTCTCCAAATACCAGCCCTTTTATGCATGTTATTCCTATCCCAGCCATAAGCATGATGGCGAGGAGGGAAGTATTATGCATTGGAAAACAACGTTTCAGGTTGCAGCTACATACGTGGGTGCTGTCATGGGGGCAGGATTTGCATCAGGTCAAGAAATTAATCAATTTTTCGTACGATTTGGACGGTGGGGTTTAATTGGAATTGTTTTTAGCGCACTTCTCTTTTCCCTCCTAGGGTGGGGCATGTTAGATTTACAGAAACGCTGGAAAATCACGTCATACCCAGAGTTTTTCGACCGCCTGCTCGGTCGAAAGTGGGGGCGCTGGGCTGATGGACTTGTGAGTGTCCTGTTGTTTGTCGGAATGTTAGCGATGATTTCTGGCAGTGGAGCGCTTTTCAATGAATATTTCGGATTCTCAAAGTGGTTAGGTATCTCCTTGACTATTTCAGTGATTGCCTTAGCTTTATGGTTTAGAGGAGAAGGAGTGCTCTGGATTAATTCCGTCCTAATCCCTATAAAATTTATTATTTGTTTGGGAATCGCGACTGCGGCAATTTTTCTGGCAACTTCTCATGATGTAATGAGCAGCGTTGCGCTAGAAAATCCAATAGTAAAACATTGGGCTTTCTCTGCCGTGTTATATGTCTCCTTTAATATAACCTTGGCCATGGTAGTATTCGCTTCTCTGGGGCGGGATGTTCAAAGACCAGGTGCGCGCTTGGGAGCAGTTTTGGGTGGATTAGCGCTTGGGGTTTTTGCCTTCGTCATTGGAGCTGCATTACTTCAGTTTCCTGACAGTTTAGGGTTAGAAATCCCTATGGTCGCAGTAGCCGGAAAGTTAGGAGACTGGCCCGCTTTTTTCTATGTAGTTGTCTTATGGTTGGCAATGATCACGGCAGCTATTGGAAACGGCTTTAGCCTTATAAGTCGGATGGTTGATACGGGTAGAGTGGGTTACCGTAATGCAACAATCTTTTTACTACTATTGCTTTTACCAGTAGCTGGTGTGAAGTTTTCGAAAATCGTGCAAGTTGTATATCCACTATTTGGTTATTTAGGACTTGTGTTTCTGCCAACAATAGTATATTTTTGGCGTAGGGCTATTAAGTAGCATAGTGTTAGTGCATTGAAGCGGAATACGGGTTACTACTCCCACTTGTAGAAGTGGGAGTCTCACAATTTTGAGAAATAAAGTAAATAAGGGGAACAAAAATGGCTGAACGACACTATTTAGTTGGAACCGCCGGACATGTGGACCACGGTAAAACCGAATTAATTAGGGCCCTTTCCGGTATGGAGACGGATCGACTGAAAGAAGAAAAACAACGTGGCATCTCCATTGAACTTGGATTCGCTCATATGATTCTGCCAAGTGGCCGCAAAATTGGTATTGTAGATGTTCCAGGACATGAACGGTTTGTTCGACAGATGTTGGCCGGTGCCAGTGGCATGGATGTAGTGTTACTTGTTATCGCAGCGGATGAAGGAATCATGCCTCAGACTCAAGAGCATCTGGACATACTTACCTTGCTTGGTATACCTAGAGGGATTGTTGTTATTAATAAAGTGGACCTTGTAGATGAAGAGTGGCTTGACCTAATGGAAGAAGAGATACGTGAGGAATTGAAAGATACAGCTTTTCATGAAGCGCCAATTTGCAGGGTTTCAGCGATAGCTTGCGTAGGAATATCCAAATTGCGTCAGACTATTGATGAGTTGCTTTCAGAGGTGGAAAGTAAAAAATCGACTGGGCCGGTTCGTATGCCAATTGACAGGGTATTTACCATCCAGGGCTTTGGTACTGTAGTAACTGGAACCCTCCACAGTGGTACTGTAAAACTGGGGACTGAGTTGGCGATAGAACCAGGACATATTCTCGCGAAAGTCCGCTCCCTCCAAGTTTACAAAAATAAAGTAAGTATTGCTGAGGCCGGACAACGTGTGGCAGTCAATCTTGCTGGGGTAGACGTTTCAGAAGTGGAACGGGGCTCAGTTCTCGTAATGCCAAACGTTTTCAAGGTGGGTAAGATTTTAGACCTAAAGGTCTTAAATCTCTCTTCGGCCGATAAACCTTTAACACAAAGGCAACGGGTTCGGTTCCATCTCGGAACAACGGAGATCCTAGGACGAATCCATCTTCTGGATCAGAAAGAACTAACTCCTGGACAAGAAGGCTTTGCGCAAATTCTTCTTGAAGAACAAGTTGTTGCAGCCTCTGGAGATCGTTTTGTGCTCCGCTTTTATTCTCCGACCCATACTATTGCAGGTGGGAAGGTACTAGGAGTAGCGGAGTTTAAGCAGAAACGTTTTAAAGAAAGTGTAATAGCACAGATGAGTTTGAAAGACCAGGGCGATCCGCTAGACCTTTTAGAAAAAGAAATGGACGAGCCACGAACGGGACCTGATTTAGCTTCTCGTTTACATATCGTTGTTAGTGAGTTGGAGGAGAGTCTAAAAGCGCTTGAGGAGACGGATCGCCTAGAACTATGGATGGAAGATGAAACAACGCTCTATTGGGGGAAAGCAGCTGCAGAGAGCTGGCGATCTAAATTGATTAACCTAATCAATTTGTATGAAAAGTCAAACCCTTTGCGTGGAGGGATTAGCAGAGAGGAATTAAAAACTCGTCAAGGGATTTCCTGGACACATCGTCGTTGGCAAACGATACTTGAAGAAGGTTCTGTTCGAGGATTTTATCGTATATCAGGGAGTAAAGTTCAAACAAACGAAGGAGTCCAAATTCCAACAGACACCTTAAGAAGATTAGAAGCCTTACGTGAAAAATGGCAACTAGTTGGTCTTAGCCCGCCGGATCTGAATACAACTGCAGAAACTTGTGGTATTTCGAAATCCGAAGCTCCAGAGTATGCCCAATTCCTGTGTGAAACTGGAGAATGGATACATATTGATCAATTTTACTTTAAATACAAAGATCTAGAACCTGCCAAAGAACGTTTAATAGAGTTTCTTAAAGAACATGGCGAAATTGGGGTTTCTGAGGTGCGTGAGATGTGGGGAACTTCAAGAAAATATACAGTTCCGCTGCTTGAATACTTTGATAATCAGAAGATAACCAAGCGAAATGGTGATAAAAGAAACTTGTATTGAAATCTTTGTATTGAAACAGAATTTAGTAATTGACACAATGGTGCAACAGTTATAAAAT
>JUEG02001208.1_pt1 | contig 12434 bp, 11 predicted proteins | sample 432341 | NCBI WGS metagenome assembly JUEG02 (sample SAMN02953476, study PRJNA257561) | rock porewater metagenome | biome: terrestrial; feature: Opalinus Clay rock; material: porewater; isolation source: Opalinus Clay rock BIC-A1 borehole | place: Switzerland: Mt Terri URL, St-Ursanne ...
TTGGATTAGTGGTGCTTGTAATAGGAGTAGTGGCAGGATATTTTGTCTCTTTAACTCTTACCCGGCCAATAATTCGCTTAACGGAAGATGCGGAGGTCCTTGCGACAGGTAATTTAAAAATTGACATTAAAACAAATTGGTATGGAGAGTTGGAAACCTTAGCCCTGGCTATGAAAAAGATGTTGGAGAATACCAAGGAAATATGTTCTTCGATTAACCAAGTGGTGGAACGGGTGGAGAGTTCGACAAAGGAAATTTCATTAGCTGTCGATCAAACTTCCCATGGAACAAACCAAGTGGCCGAGAGTGTAAGCCAGGTTGCCAGTGGTGCTCAAACTATTACTCATCGTACGAGTGAAATGAGTGCACAAAGCGAAGGCATCAATCAAAGTATTCAAACTTTGGCCCAACATATGGAGCGTATCGCTGGAAGCACCTCTGACGTAAGTGGACGGACGGTCAGTGGAGAATCAATAATGAAAAATCTAGCGGAGAAGATGCGAACCTTTACGGAAAAAGTGGAAGAAATCCAGACTGGAAGTCACCTTCTTAAAGAACAAACCGGACAAATTCGGGGAATTACTCAGATCATTACTGGGATTTCTGATCAGACGAATCTCCTTGCCCTTAATGCTGCCATTGAGGCGGCGCGTGCAGGGGAAGCCGGACGAGGATTTGCCGTCGTGGCCGAAGAAGTTCGCAAGTTAGCTGAAGGGTCAAGGGAAAGTGCTTCTCAGATTGCGGGGCTGATCGATCAAGTGACTTTAAATGTAGAAAACTCAGCCCAAGCTTCGGAAGAAGCGGTCCATTTGATCAAAGAACAATCAGACATTGGAAATCTGGCCTTGGAACAATTTTCAGAAATATCCCAAGGGACGCAAGTTGTAGCTCATATGTTAGGAGTCATGGAGGAAGAGGTTCAGCAAGTTGTTCAGATGGGACAGGCAATTACAAGGTCAGTCTCTGATATTTTGGGCATGTGCCAAGAAGATGCGGCCGCTGCAGAGGAAATTGCAGCTTCAACCGAAGAAATGAGTGCAACGATCTATACCATAGGGGACAGTATTAGTGAGCTAATGGGATTGATGGAGGAAATGAAGACTCAAAGTAAGCGTTTTGTAATTTGAAGTTGAGAATTTATTCAGGTATAATTATAAAATAGGAAATTCTTACATTCTTAATAGGATGGCTTCAGGAGGGAATCTATGCAATCGACACTGGTTAAGGAAATTCACAGAGAGACGACTCGGTTTCTCAATCAAAAAGTGGAACTGTCTGGATGGGTTCGCACAGTTCGTACTTCCAAGGCGTTTGGTTTTATAGAGATAAATGATGGGAGTTTCTTCGAAAATATTCAAGTAGTTTTTGAAGATAGTCTTACCAACTTCGCGGAGATTGGCAAGCTCACCATTAGCTCTGCAATTCGCATTCAAGGAGAACTGGTTCCTTCACCGGGAGCCAAACAACCATTTGAATTAAAGGCGGAGAACATTGAGGTGCTTTCCCTGGCAGCTACTGATTATCCCCTGCAAAAGAAGCGGCATACCTTTGAATATTTAAGAACGATTGCGCATTTGCGCCCCAGAACTAATACTTTTGCGGCAGTTTTTCGTGTGCGGTCAATGATTGCCTATGCGGTTCACAAGTTTTTCCAGGAAAAGGGGTATGTCTATGTTCATACTCCCATCATCACAGGAAGTGATGCTGAAGGTGCTGGAGAGATGTTTAAGGTAACTGCCCTAGATTTGGCTAATCCTCCCAAGGATGCCGAGGGAAACGTTGATTTTTCCAAAGACTTCTTTGGACGGGTTACGAGCCTGACTGTAAGTGGCCAGCTTAATGTAGAGACCTATTGCATGGCATTCCGAAACGTTTATACCTTTGGTCCCACCTTTCGAGCAGAAAATTCAAATACGGCGAGACATGCTGCGGAGTTTTGGATGATCGAGCCAGAGATCGCCTTTGCAGACTTGGCAGATAACATGAATTTAGCTGAAGAAATGATGAAGTTTTTGATCCAATATGCCTTGGACAATGCTCCGGAGGAAATGGCTTTCTTTAATAACTTTGTTGATAAGACTTTGTTTGACCGTTTAGAAAATATCCTGAACTCAGAATTTGCTCGTGTTACCTATACTGAAGCCGTGGAACTGCTGGAAAAGGAAAATGCCAAGTTTGAGTATCCTGTTCAATGGGGGATGGACCTTCAAACTGAGCATGAGCGTTATCTCACAGAAAAGATCTTCCAAAAACCTGTCTTTGTGTCGGATTATCCAAAGGGAATTAAAGCCTTCTATATGCGTTTGAATGACGATAACAAGACTGTAGCAGCTATGGATCTGCTCGTTCCCGGAGTCGGTGAAATCATTGGGGGAAGCCAACGGGAGGAACGAATCGAGGTTTTAGAAGGTCGTATGCAAGAAGCCGGTTTAAAGGCAGAGGATTATTGGTGGTACCTTGATCTTAGACGGTACGGCGGAGTAAAACATGCCGGGTATGGTCTGGGATTTGAACGGGTTATTATGTATTTGACGGGAATATCCAATATCCGAGACGTAATCTCTTTTCCCAGAACAGCCAATTCCAGCGAGTTTTAATCAAACTTTAAGTTCTAAACCTGACTTAAGCACGAACTTATGTCTTGGCAGGTGAATTTTCTTGACAGATGTACCAGTTCGGTACATCTGTTTTTTTTATTCAATGACTCCTTCGTGTTGACACCCAAATAAGGGCATGCTAGAATTAGCAAAAGTTTGAAATGTATAGACAATTATAGTTAGGAATAGGTGTTTTTGGTGATTCAAACAGATATGATTGATAAGAGCTCAGTGATTCCGATATATTACCAGCTATTTAAACTGCTCGAAGAGCAAATACGCAGGGGTGATCTCAAACCGGGTGAGGCAATACCAACCGAGCATGAAATTTCGTCACACTTTGAAATTAGCCGAATGACGGTTAGGCGGGCAATTGCGGAGTTGGTGTCGGCAGGTATGGTTTATGCACAGCAAGGCAGAGGCACCTTCGTAGCTACGCCTAAATTAGATAATATCGTCTTTGAGCTCAATGATTTTAATCAGGAGATTAAACAGAGAGGGTTGAACTATAAAACCACTCTCTTAGAAGCTAAAATTATTCGGGCAGATAAGGAGCTTCGGGATAAGTTCGAACTGGGAGAGGATTACAAGCGATTCTTATATTTCCGAACAGTACTTTCAGCTGAAGATGAACGACTTTCTTATGAAGTGAAATACACAATATACAGTAAGAGTAAACCAATCCTGGAAACGGAACTCAAAGATCCAAGTTTGCCGGGTCTGATTGCCACGCACACAGAATATGTGCCAATGAGCGCAAAAAAAGTCCTTCAAGTTGCGGCATGTACTGAAGAAGAAGCGTCAATTCTCGGGATAGCATCCAATTCCCCGGTATTTCTAATTGAGCAGACAGTTTATGATCAGGATCTTAAGCCTGTGGGATGGAGTAAAGCTGTTTACCGGGGAGACCGATATAAACTGACTAGTTATGATGGATGGTATAAAAAAGATTAAGCTAATTGGAGGTTCTTAATTTGAAAGACGAACTACAAATAGCTATGGCGGACCTTGATGAAGAGAGGACCCTAATGCTGGTTGAGGAGAGGGTCAAAGCAGGGTATTCTTCTGTGGAAATTATTGAGAGTTGCCGTCGGGGAGTAGAGGTAGTAGGGGAAAAATATAGCGATAGTCATTATTATCTTTCGGATTTAATTATGTCAGAAGAAATACTGAAAGGGGTTATGCGGATCTTAGAGCCCTATATCCCTACAAATCCCTCTGTAAAGGGCCTGTCCATCGTAATGGGAACTATTGAAGGGGACATTCATGATCTCGGTAAAAACATTATTATCTACCTATTGCGGTCATCAGGGTATCAAGTGCATGACTTAGGAGTGGATGTAACACCTGAGAGATTCATACAAGCAGTCAATGAAACGAAAGCATCAATTTTGGGGATAAGTGTTTTGCTTTCTTTTTGTATTGGTTCGATTAAGAAGGTCGTAGATCTATTAGTGGATGCCGGTTTGAGAGATAAGGTAAAAGTAGTGGTAGGCGGGTATCCGGTTAATCAAGAGGTTAAAGAATTTACAGGTGCAGATTTTTATGCTAACGACGTAACTGAAGCAATGAGAATTTATCGAGAAATCTTAGAGATAAAAGAGGATTCAGTCTAAGTGGATCTAAGACTGTACCAAATATTTCAAAAATTCCATATTGACTGCACAGAGGAGCCATGGTAATATTTAGATAAATTAATTGTCTATACATTCCAACAACTCCTTTATTTTTTTAGTACAAAATTTGTATAGACATCTGTACGAATTGAAAGATTTCCAGGCATACTTTTTAATAATCTAATTACTAAGTTAAAGGAGTTGATAGCTTTAACATTATAAGATTATTAAGACTATAAGAAATTAGGCTCGGGGAGGGTTCTAAGATGTTGATTATTGGTGAAAAGTTAAATAGCTCGATCCCTAGTGTTCGACAGCTAATAAATGATAAAGATAGCGTTGCAATTCAGGACCTGGCCCTAAGACAAGCAGCCGCAGGAGCTGATTACTTAGATTTAAATACTGCACAAGGGAATGAAGCAGTCAATATGGAGTGGCTTGTACGAACGGTCCAAGAAGTGACAGATACTCCTCTATGTATTGACAGCACTTCTGCTGCAGTAATTAAAAAAGGCTTGGAAACCGTTATAGGAGACAAGAGCAAGGTTTTAGTCAACTCTATTTCTATGGAAAAAAATCGCCTTGATGAGGTACTGCCTTTAGTCCTCGATTATAAGTGTCCTGTCGTCGGTTTAACCTTAGATGATAACGGGATACCGAAAACTGCTGAAGAGAGAATGATACTTTCAGAACGTCTGGTTGAGATATTAGCTAAGAATAATTATGATCTAAAAAATCTTTACATCGATCCTCTCGTACTTCCACAGGCAGTAAGCCACAATAATGCAATGATGTTTTTTCAGTGCCTTACAGACATTAAGCGGTTATTAAAGGTTAAGACGGTTTCCGGGTTAAGTAACATTTCTTTCAATACGCCGAAAAGGAAGGTGGTCAATCGACATTTTTTAACCCTTTGCATGGCTTTTGACATGGATGCGGCCATCCTCGATCCTTTGGACAAGAAAATTATGACCTCAGTCATTACTAACGATTTCCTTTTAGGTAAGGATCGTTTTGGTAAGAAATTCTTAAAAGCCTTTCGTGCTGAATTGTTAGAAGACTAAGGAAGGTTTAGTCGGTTAGGTTAAACTAGAATTTGAGAACGCAGGAAGGGGAAATCAGTATGAACGAAAAGGAAATGCTATATCAAAAGAGATTAGAGCGCTACATGACGGCCATGGATTGTGGAAAACCAGATATGGTTCCCGTAGCTTTTGGGGTTGGAGAATGGATTACTAAGTACACAGGGACCACACTCCAAGAGATTTATTATGATCTCGATAAGAGTAATAACGTTGTGAGTGAGATGCTGCCGGGCTTGGATTTCGATATTTTCAAGGGTGGTCCAGCATTATGGTGGCCTCCGATGTTTGATGCAATGGGTTCTAAGTTATATAAATTTCCAGGCATGGGGGTGGACGAAAACTCAACCTTCCAATTCAATGAACAAGAGTACATGAAAGCAGACGATTACGACGAGTTTATTGCCAGTCCTACGGAATGGCTTGTAAATCACTATTTGCCGAATATTAGCACGGAATTAGAGAATCCTGGTTCCTATAGATCCACTGTGGCCTTAATCAAAGGGGCAGCCGCTTTTGCCATGCAAGGAGGAATTATGGCTGCTGCCTGGGGTAAATGGACCATGGAAAACGGAATTGTCGGACAAGGAACCGGGTTTACCAAAGCGCCTTTTGACACTTTGGGTGATGCCTTACGAGGAATGAAAGGGGTTCTTTTAGACCTTCGTCGCCGGCCAGAGAAAGTTTTAGCTGCTTGCGATGCAATCACTCCTCATAATGTTAATTGCGGTCTGGCAGGAGCTGGAGCAGACACTCGTTTCCCTTGTTTTGCGCCGCTTCATCGCGGAGCCTATCCGTTCCTCAATCCTAAACAATGGGATACCTTCTACTGGCCATCCTTAAAGGCTACAATCGAAGGAATGTGGGCTAAAGGGAAGAGAATGTTGTTCTACGCTGAAGGGGACTGGACTCCCTATCTTGAGAAGATTGCGGAATTGCCGGATAAAAGTATTATTTTTCAGATTGACACTACGGATGCAAAAAAAGCTAAGAAAATCTTAGGTGGGAGATTCTGCCTGCAAGGCGGAGTACCTACGACTCTGTTAACCTATGGTACCCCGGAAAAGGTAAAAGAACATATTAAGAGAACCTTCGATGAATTAGCTTGTGATGGAGGATTTATTTTAGATACAGGTGGAGTCGTCATGGGGGATGCTAAGAAAGAAAATGCGATTGCTATGATCGAAGCAGCTAGAAAATACGGCATTTATTAATAGGATAGGAGGGGTATCAATGTCTGAAAAAGAAAAAGCATTAAATCCTGATCCTGGTGTGTGTGTTCCATGGGAAGTTAAAAAGGCGGAGATTGGTGAGTTCCCCGGCAATGAGGCGATTACAAAAAAAGAATGGGAAAAACTCGATGACTTTGCCTATAATTTTATTTGGTTTTGGGCGCAACGCTAAGACGGAAACTATGAAAACTTCGAAATCAGAGATATAAAGTCAAATCGCTAAGAGATTAATAATGTCAGAAATATCGATCAAAAGGAGTGGGGATATATGCTAACAGATGCTTTATCGATTGCGATTGCTGAATTAGAAGAGGAGCAGGTAGCAGGGTTGGTTAAGGAACGTTTAGATAGTGGAATTTCGCCTTTGGAAATTGTTAATTCGCTCCAGCAAGGTATGGCTGAGGCTGGCAGTCGGTTTGAAACCGGTGAGTATTTCTTAGGTGAACTGATTATGTGCGGTGAAATTATGCAGGATTCTATGGTTATTTTGGAGCCGCTCCTAATTGGAAGCAATGCAGAGTATAAAGGGAGTATTGTCATGGGGACGGTCAAAGGAGATATCCATGATTTAGGCAAGAACATTGTCGTGATGCTCCTCAAAGGGTCTGGATATAATGTTATAGATTTGGGAGTGGATGTCTCGAAGGAAAAGTTTATTGAGGCTATTAAGGAGTCAAATGCGCCGTTAGTTGGGATGAGTGTTCTATTAACGGGCTGTCAGGAATCCATGAAAGAAACGATTGAGGCCATTCGTGCTGCAGGATTAAACACCAAGGTTCTGATTGGCGGTAACTATATTGATGATATTGTTAAAGACTATGTAGGTGCAGATTACAGTGCTCAAGCAGCTACGGATGGAATTAAAGTTGCTGATGAAATTTTTAGTGTATAAATCTGTTGTTGCGCAAGTGGCAAAAAGGAGAGCAAGAGAGATCTAATCAATGGTGAATAGAGGCCTTTTAGGCCTCTACTCATCTTTTAGCAATAATATTTGCAGTAAAGGATAAAGGAGGATTCTCATGAATGATAGTCTAAAACCAGCACCTTCGCCTTATCGTTGGGTTGTTTTAATTGTAATGTGGTTTGCCATGTTTATTGGGAGTCTTACTCAATTTCAAGTTGCTGCCCTGGCTTTTAGGATTATCCCCGAATTGCAGTTGACGTCATCACAGTTTGCGTTGATTATGTCTGCCCCCATGTTGCCTGCCGTACTCCTCAGCCTTGCGGCCGGTTCGCTTGCAGACCGGTTTGGAGTAAAAAAAGTGGTCACAGTGGGATTTGCTTTTTCTGTCGCAGGAGTATATTTTCGTTATCTCGCCACAGACTTTACGACATTGTTTAGTATGATGGTTTTCTCAGGACTTAGTTCAGCCCTCCTTAATGCTAATGCAGCTAAGTTGTTAGGTGCGTGGTTTCCCATGGAAAAAATGGGAACAGCAATGGGCCTTTACTTTTCTTCATACTCCGCAGGCATAACGGTTGCCTTAGCAACGTCTGCAATGTTCCCATCGACCAAAAGTGCCTACGTAACAGCAGGGGTGTTAATGCTTTTTGTCTGGATTGCTTGGATGGTATTGATTAAAGTTAAGCCTGTCGGTGCACCGGAAATGCCTGTTATGCCTGTGATCAAGTATATAGGGGTTGTTATAAAGAGCAGAAATGTTTGGCTCGTCGGCTTTGGTTTGATGTTTTTCATGGGCGCCAATATGGCTTTTAACGGATTTTTTCCTAATGCTTTAAACGCTGTACGCGGCGTAGACCCAGTAACAGCTGGATTGTTGGCTTCTATTGTGACTCTTGGGACCATGTTAGGCTCAATTGCAGGCCCAGCTATGTCTGACCATGTCGGTATGATTAAGCCCTTTTTGGCCCCTGTAAGTATTTTGGGAGCATTCACAATGTATGCTGCCTGGATTGTACCGATTGGGGCGGCAATGTGGGTAACTCTCTTTGTTCTGGGGATCTTAATGGGAATCAGTATGCCGCTCCTTATGGCGTTTCCTATGCTGCTTTCCGAAATAGGGCCTGTTTATGCGGGGACTGCTGGCGGAATGATTGCTACACTTCAGCTTCTCGGTGCTTTCGTGATCCCAGCCTTTGTTATCACTCCATTAGCAGGTACAAACTTCAGTATGCTCTTCGGCTTAAGCGGTTTGTGTTTTGCCTTGTTAGGGGTGGTGTCCCTTTTTCTTCCTGAACTTGGCACTAAATTACGCGTTAAGATTAAAAATGTCTCTGCATGATCGATTCATTTTCCGTATATCCCTCAATTAGGAGGTACCCGATTTGGGTGCCTCCTAGTCTAGCTTTCATTTGAGTGCCTTAAGGTGTAAACTAAAATATATTAAAAATGTCATTAGAATGGAGTCAAGAGAACAATGAAAACTAACATCGTTGAAGTTAATCAGAAAAGCCAAAAATATTTAGGGGAAAAAGGTCTGATTGTCTTAATAGCCTTCTTAAGTGCGTTTATTCCTTTGTCAACCGATCTTTACCTTCCAGCCTTACCACGGATGGCCGAGAATTTTAATGCTGCTCCAAGTTTAATTAATCTTACCCTAATATTGTTCTTTATCTTTTATGCTGCAGGCTCCCTTTTTTGGGGACCTCTCAGCGATAAATACGGACGCAAACGTATCTTGTTAATTGGGTTAGCTATTTACACCTTATCTAGTGCTTTGTGCGCTATTTCCGGAAACGTGTATCAACTAATTTGGTTTCGAATTATACAGGCAATTGCCAGTGGAGCGGCTACAGCAGTTGCACAAGCAATGGTAAAGGATTGCTACTCCGGACGAAAACGTGTATCTGTTTTGGCTATAGTTACGTCAATGACCATGGTTGCCCCAATTGTAGCCCCGGTAGTTGGGGCATTGATCTTAAGGTTTACTTCATGGCGCGGGGTATTTATGGTCTTGGCAATTATGGGTCTTTTAGTTACGCTTGCAGTGATTGCTCTGGAAGAAACCATTGACCAGCGGTCTAATGGAAGTATCCTGCAATCCTTAGGGAGTTTAGGAGTTGTCGCTAAAAACCCAGGATTTATGACCCTTTTACTTACCTTTTCCCTGATGGCAATTCCTATGATGTCGTTCATTTCATCTTCATCCTATATTTATGTAAACCAATTTGGCTTAAGTGAACAGGTTTACAGTTATTTTTTTGCAGCTAATGCTTTTTTCATGGTGATTGGTCCCTTGCTTTATATGAAGATATCCAGGCTAGTTAAGCCTGTTTGGCTGATCACGGCAAGCTTTGTTATTGCTTGCATAAGCGGTGCATTTATAAGCACAATTGGGATTCATGGCCCCTGGTTATTTACCTTGGCATTAATTCCTGCAACCCTGGCGGGGAGCATCACCCGCCCTCCAAGTGCTAATCTCATGATGGAGCAGCAAAGGGGAGATACTGGAGCAGTTGTATCTCTTATGACTTTTGCTTTTACAGTATTTGGCAGCATTGGGATGATCATTATTTCATTGGATTGGGAAAATAGAGTTCTAGTAATGGGGCTTATGTATATAGTTTTTGCCGCCGCAAGTCTGGCGGTTTGGAATCGGATTTCTAAAAAGTCCTTTGTTCAGCATGTTTTAAATAAAGCAGGTTAAGTTTCATACTCAAATACCAAAGCCTTATGGTTACAATTTTCCTTCTCAGTTGAAGGAAAGAATCAACAAGAAATAGGGACGTCTTTCCAGTCAGCCAGCTTTAGATATACATACACGGATTTAAGCAAGTTTTCTTTAACGAAGGAGTGCTAGAGATGATTAATATCACTTTTTTACCCTCGAGAAAAGTTGTTCAGACTCCAGTCGGATCTACTATTCTGCAGGCCGCGAGTGTCGCTGGAGTGCAAGTGGAAAGCACTTGCGGCGGTAAAGGGATTTGTGGTAAATGCAAAGTTCAAGTTCTGTCAAAGAACTCTTCTCTAACAGCTCAAGTGTCGTTGATTGAAAAAAAGTTTCTAAGTGCTTCCGAATTGTCAGATGGAGAAGTTTTAGCCTGTCAGCGGGTCTTAACTGAGGATACGGTTGTTAAAGTTCAAGAACAAAAGGATGTCCATAATCGGAAGACGGATTTTGTTGGGTTAGGGCACGCTGCTATAGCACCAAGTGTAGGAAAGTATCCAATAAAATTGACTAAGCCAAGTGTGGAGGATCAGACTCCAGACTGGGATAGGCTGCTGGCTTCTTTGCCGGTTTCAGGGATTGAGTTCAACCTCTCCGTGGCGGCTTCTTTACCAAGGGTATTTCGACAGGGAGATTTCTTGGCGACGGCAGTATTAGATGGAGATAAACTTATAGCTGTAGAACCAGGGGATACGTCCGGGCGTTGTTTTGGAGCGGCGATTGATATCGGGACAACAACGATTGTCGTTTATCTAATGGATCTGAACAGGGGTACTGTTATAAACAGTGGCGCAGTGACAAATCCCCAACAGGCCTTCGGTGCTGATGTCATTTCTCGGATTACTCACGCTGCGAATGGTCCAGACCAATTGAGAGAGTTACAAGAAAAGGTGGTCGAAGGACTCAATACAATCATTGCGCGATTATGCCAAGAAAGCGGAATAAGCAGGGCGGAAATTTACCAGGCTGTAGCTGTGGGCAACACAACAATGGCCCACCTGTTTCTCGGAATTGATCCAACCTATTTGGCCCCAGCGCCGTTTATACCTGTCTTTAGCAGATCAGTTGAAGTACAAGCGAAGGAGTTGGGACTAAAAATTTTAGATACTGGGACGGTTATAATGCTTCCCAATGTGGCTGGTTATGTTGGATCAGATACGGTAGGAGTTATGTTAGCGGCGGAAGCAGATCGTTTACCCGGGTTCAGCCTAATCGTAGATATAGGCACGAACGGAGAAATTGTTCTGTGCGGGAAGGATAGAATCTTAACCTGTTCGGCTGCGGCGGGGCCTGCTTTCGAAGGGGCGGAGATTAAATATGGTATGCGTGCGGCAGAGGGTGCTATCGAAGGTGTGCGGATTACTGAGGATGTTGAATTAGATGTCATCGCTGGAGGCAAGCCAAGAGGAATATGTGGCTCCGGCCTGATTGATGCTATCGCCGAAATGCATAAAATCGGGGTTATTACCCCTACAGGTCGATATGCCAGTGGACCTGTACTTGAAGAGCTTCCCGCCTCGGTGCGCGACCGGTTGCGCAAAACCCCACGGGCAAGCGAGTTTGTGCTGGTATGGGGGGATGATTCCGCAACAGGAGAAGATATCGTACTATCCCAAAAAGATATCCGAGAAATGCAGCTGGCAAAAGGAGCCATTATGGCTGGGATTATGATTCTATGCCGGGAAATGGGAATTGATCCACAGGAAATCGACAGAGTCCTGCTTGCTGGAGCCTTTGGCAATTATATTAGGAAGGAAAGTGCTGTAAGAATCGGACTATTGCCCTCCTTGCCATTGGAACAGATTGTGACGATTGGGAATGCTGCCGGTGATGGGGCGAAAATGGCCTTGATCTCGACGGAAGAGAGAACTCGAGCGGATTTGCTTTCCAGGCGGGCTGAGCATGTGGAACTTTCCAATAAGAAAGAATTTCAGCAAGAATTTCTGAAAGGACTGGATTTTAAGGCAATGGTTTAATGGTTAAGTAAGGGAAATAATAATAAGGTTAATGGAGACAAGTCTCCATTAACCTTATTTATGTTGCTATATTTTATTTTCGAGAGAGGTTAGTGTCATTTGCCCTTCAACTCCAGCTTCTTCGGCATTTTATTTGTTTTTACACCCGTTTTCTTGCATATTTTTCCTTAAAAACGAAAATCGAGAAGTTCCTATACTCTATGAAGGAGGTAATATTTTAAAATTGTGGTCTAATGGCGTATAATATAAGTTCCCCTATGGCGTCCAATACCTTTTGGTATAGCAAATAATTATTGTGATAT